>Ga0307377_10002440_pt1 | contig 21955 bp, 19 predicted proteins | sample TR3MG_FD_202535 | JGI IMG/M metagenome (GOLD analysis project Ga0307377, IMG submission 202535) | Soil microbial communities from Risofladan, Vaasa, Finland - TR-3 | ecosystem: Environmental > Terrestrial > Soil > Coastal area > Acid sulfate soil | place: Finland: Risofladan, Vaasa | collected...
TCACCGAGTTTCTCCAGGCCACGCGCGAACGCATCTCCAGATTCGTCCTGCTCGACCACATGGATTGGATGAGCAGCTACTATCCGCAGGCGCTGGCCGAAGAGTGGGATGCGATCTGCGCGCGCGCGACGCACGATGCGCGCGTCATTTTCCGCAGCGCGCACCGCGCGCCGCGCTACCTCGACGGGCTGCGGCTGGGCGACGGCCGCGCGCTGCGCGAGCGGCTCGAGTTCGACCACGGCCTGTCCGCCGCGCTGCAGCCGCACGATCGCGTACATACCTACGCCGGTTTCCACATTGCGGACGTGCACGCGTGAGCCCGACGGGCCGCATCGTCGATATGGCCCTGGCGCGCAGCGACAAGGCAATCCGATGAGCCTGCTCGCCGACGCGCGCACCCTGCTGCAGCTCGCGCGCGGCTCCGGCAGCCGCGGCAGCCACGCCGAACGCCTGCAAGCTTTCTACCGCCCGCAGGCGGCGCATTACGATGCGTTTCGCGAGCGCTTGCTGCACGGCCGCGAGGACCTGATCCGGCGCCTCGCGCCGCCGGCGGGCGCAACGGTGGTCGAACTGGGCGGCGGCACCGGCCGCAACCTGGAATACTTCGGCGCGCGCCTGGCGTCGTTCGCGCGGATCGAAGTGGTCGATCTGTGCCCGGCGCTGCTGGAGCAGGCGCGCAGGCGCTGCGCGCGCTGGCCCGGCGTGGCCGCGGCAATCGAGGCGGATGCCACCGATTACCGGCCTGCGCGGGCGGTCGACTACGTCTATTTCTCCTATGCGCTCACGATGATTCCGGACTGGCGCGCCGCCCTGGACAATGCGCTCGGCATGCTGCGTCCGGGAGGTCTGCTGGGCGCGGTCGATTTTTACGCCGCGCCCGACGGGCGGCACGCTGGCTGGGCAAGCGGCGGCAGCCTGGCGCGCGCCTTTTGGCGGCGCTGGTTCAGGCACGACGGCGTTCATCTCGACCCGGGCCACCTGCCTTATCTGCTGGAACGCACCGAGCCCTTGTGCTGCGAACAGCGCCACGCCGCGGTGGCTTACCTTCCCGGATTGCGCGTGCCGTACTACCTCTTTATCGGGCGCAAGCGCGCAGCATAGCCATGCGCCGCGTCCGCTCGATCTTTCTCTCGGACATCCATCTCGGCACCCGCGCCTGCCAGGCCGAGCAGCTGCTTGCTTTCCTGCGCGCCTACGACGCGGAATACGTCTATCTGCTGGGCGACATCATCGACTTCTGGTCGCTGCAGCGGGGCATTTACTGGCCGCCGCTGCATAACACCTTCGTGCAGAAAATGCTCAAGCGCGCGCGCCATGAGGTCAAGGTGGTGCTGGTGCCCGGCAACCATGACGAGGCACTGCGTGAATACGCCGGCAGTGATTTCGGCGACATCCGGGTGGTGCGGGAGATGGTGCACACCGCAGCGGACGGTAGGCGCTATCTGCTTCTGCATGGCGACGAGTTCGACCAGGTCACGCGCTATCACCGCTGGGTGGCGCTGCTGGGCGACATCGCCTACAGCCTGTTGGTGCGCGTAAACGGCGTGCTGTCCTGGGTGCGCAGGAAGCTGCATCTGAGCGGCTATTGGTCGCTCGCCGGCTACGCCAAGCGCAAGATCAAGGGTGCGCTCGAATTCGTGTACGGCTTCGAGGAGTCGGTCGCGCGCCATGTGCGGCAGATGGGCCTGGACGGCGTGGTCTGCGGCCATATTCACAGCGCGACCATCAAGACCATCGGCGGGATCACTTACATCAACTGCGGTGACTGGGTCGACAGCTGCACCGCCATCGTCGAGCACGATGACGGCAGCATGGAACTGGTGCACTGGCTGGAGTCCGAAATGATGCAGGACGAGCTGTGGCAGGAGGCGCCGGAGGAATCTCCGGCGCTGGCGCGGGTCGTGTCGCTGCGGCAACGATGAGATTTCGGCGCAGCTGAAATTCGTAGGTTCGGTGCGGCGCAGCGCACGCCACAATTCACATTTCCTTCAACGCCGTGTCATTTTCCGCTGCTATCTTGCATCGCGCACGGCAGAGCCACGCGCTCCCCGCCGAATTCCAGATGACACATTCAGGAGACAGTGACCATGATTGACCATGAGACGAGTTTGCCGGTACTGCAACGGACGGCGTCGCAGGAGGACGGTGTCGCGCAGGCCATAGCCGCGATCGTCGTGATAACGCGGCGCGAGTGGCTGTCGCCGGCGAGTGGGCCGCCTGTGACCGGCGACGCCGCGGCCAATCGCGCCCGAATCGCGCACCCCCTGATCAGATTTGCCGTGGATGCGAAGCGCGCCGGGGCCTGGCGCGCGCGCGCCGCGCGGCAGGGGTGGCTGCAAAGTGTGGAACGCGTTGCAGACCCTGAAAGCGCGGGCTAGAGTTGCCGCCGCTTCGGACACCAGTCAGGCGCGGCACTGAACGCGCAGCGTCACTCCTGGGAGAGTTCGGCCAATAGCGTCATTTGCGCCGAGCGCGGAAGGGTGCCGCGCGGATTCTTGCGTGCGTAATGGCCCTCGGCGTTCATGTCCCAGGCCTGGCGGTTGTCGCGCAGGTAGGGTTTGAGTCCTTCATTGATGACGCGCTTCTTGAGCTTCTTGTCGAGCACGGGAAAGCACAGTTCGACGCGGCGGAAGAAATTGCGGTCCATCCAGTCGGCGCTCGACAAATAGACCTGCTCCTTGCCGCCGTTATGAAAATAGAAAATGCGCGTGTGCTCGAGAAAGCGGCCGACGATGGAGCGCACCCGGATGCGTTCCGACAAGCCGGGCACGCCGGGCCGCAGCGCGCATACGCCGCGCACGATCAGGTCGACGCGCACGCCGGCATGTGAAGCCGCATAAAGCGCTTTGATCACCGTCGGTTCGAGCAAGGCGTTCATTTTCGCGATAATGCGCGCGGGCTTGCCTGCCGCGGCGAGCCGGGTCTCGTTCTTGATCGCGGCGATCACGTTCGCGTGCAGGGTGAACGGCGCTTGCCACAGATGGTGCAGCGTCCCCGCCTTGCCCAGGCCGGTGAGTTGCTTGAATACTTCGTTGACGTCGGCGCAGATGTCCTGGTTGTAGGTGAGCAGGCCGAAGTCGGTGTAAAGGCGTGCGGTGCGCGCATGGTAATTGCCGGTGCCCAGGTGCGCGTAGCGGCGCAGCTTTCCATCCTCCCGCCGTACCACCATCGCCATCTTCGCGTGGGTTTTGTGCGCGACCACGCCGTAGACCACGTGCGCGCCGACTTCCTCGAGCCGCTCGGCCCAATTGATGTTGGCTTCCTCCTCGAAGCGTGCCATCAGTTCCACCACGACGGTGACCTCTTTGCCGTTGCTGGCGGCCTCGATCAACGCTTCCATGATGGCCGAGTCGGTGCCGATGCGATAGACCGTCTGCTTGATCGCGACCACCTGCGGGTCCTTGGCTGCTTCCTGGATGAAGCTGACCACCGGCGTGAACGACTGAAACGGGTGGTGCAGCAGCACGTCGCCCTTGCGCACTGCACTGAAGACATCGGCGCGTTTCGCCAAAGCGGCCGGGCGGCCGGGACGGAACGGCGGGAACTGCAGATCGGGCCGCTCGACCAGTTCCGGAATCTGCATCAGCCGCACCAGATTGACCGGACCGTTCACCTGGTACAGATCATCGGCGCCGAGCCCGGTTTGCTGCAGCAGGAATTCGGCCATGCCCTGGGTGCAGTTGTCGGCGACTTCCAGGCGCACCGCAGCGCCCAGGTTGCGCTGCGGCAGTTCGCCCTGCAGCGCAGTGCGCAGGTTTTTCACTTCTTCTTCGTCCACGAACAGATCGCTGTTGCGGGTTACGCGAAACTGGTAGCAGCCGCGCACGCTCATGCCCGCGAACAGCTCGGACGCGTGTTCGTGCAGGACCGAGGAGAGGAAGACGAAGCTCTGCTCCTTGGGCGGCTGCAGCCCGCGCGGCAACGGAATCATCCGCGGCAGAATGCGCGGCGCCTGCACGATGGCGGCGCGCGAGGCACGGCCGAAGGCATCGCGGCCCTCGAGTTCGACCGCGAAATTCAGGCTCTTGTTGAACACGCGCGGGAAGGGATGCGCCGGATCCAGCCCGATCGGCGTGAGCACGGGCATCATTTCGTTGAAGAAATAATCGCGCATCCAGGCGCGCTGCGCGTCGTTCAGATCGTTGCGGCGCAGGAAGCGCACGCCTGCTTTCGCCAGCTCGGGCAGGATCTGCTCGTTGAGCAGCCGATACTGGCGTTCCACCAGCTCGTGGGCGATGCGGCTGACCGCGGCGAACACGTCGCGCGGATTCATGTTGTCCGTCCCGGTGCTGGGCAGATTGACGCTGATCGTCTCCTTCAGCTCGGCGACGCGGATCTCGAAGAATTCGTCCAGGTTGCTGCTGACGATGCAAAGAAAGCGCAGGCGTTCGAGCAAGGGCGTATCCGCGTCCTCGGCCTGCGCCAGCACGCGGCGGTTGAATTCCAGGATGCCGATTTCCCGGTTTAGGAACGGTGCCTGCAGCGCCAGCGTTGAGTCTGTCTTCTTGACAATCACGGTGTGGGTTTAGCCTCCAAGCGTTGCACGAATATTACCCGATTGGCAGCAACGGCAAGGTGCAACATAATTGTCATATTACTGGGCTAGCATCGGCGCACCGGTAGCAGCATCGGATCGACTGGCCAGTTCATGCAGTACAACCACATCTCTACGCAATTCGACGCCCAGTTGGAGCAGGTTCGCTCCAAAGTCCTGCACATGGGCGGCGCGGTCGAGGATCAATTGGCGCTCGCGGTGCGGGCGCTGCACAGCGGCGAAATGTTCCTGATCGAGCAGGTGCTGGAGGGGGAACATCAGGTGAACGCGCTGGAGATGGAGATTGACGAGCTGTCCACCAACATTATCGCGCGCCGGACTCCGACCGCGATCGATCTGCGCGTGCTGACCATGGTGGTGAAGACGATCACCGACCTGGAGCGCATCGGCGATGAGGCGAAGAAGATCGTTTTGATGGCGCGCGAGTTTTTTCGCAGCGGGCGCCCGCACATTCCGCGCTATCCGGAGATCCAGAGGATGTCTGCGATTGTCATCGACATGCTGCGCCAGGCGCTGGACGGTTTTGCCCGCCTCGATCCGGAGGTGGCGCCGAAAGTCGCGCGCCGCGATCTGGACGTGGACGATTCCTTCCGCGCAGTCCTGCGCGAGCTGCTCACGTACATGATCGGGGATCCGCGCACCATATCCACGACCCTGGACATCATCTTCGTCGCCAAGGCGCTGGAACGGGTGGGCGATCATGCCAAGAACATCTCCGAATACGTGGTCTACATGATCAAGGGCAAGGACGTGCGTCACCTCAGCGCGGACGAAATCGAGCAGGCGGTACGGTCGTAGCGCGGCCGCAGCAGGCATTCAATTGGCATTGCCTTGGGCGTGTGTGCAAATCGGTGCTGGTCCGCCGCTGCATGCAACTCGGCTCCCCGGAGGGCATTTTCGTTGCGCGTCCATGGCCCAAGTGCTAAGGTAATCGCGCCATGCAATACGAGACGCTTGCCGCGGTAGACTTGGGCTCCAACAGCTTTCACCTGCAGATCTGCCGCATTGTCGGCGACCAGATCTACCTGCTCGACGGCTTGCGCGAGCCGGTGCGGCTGGGCGCGGGGCTGACGCGGGACAAGCGCATCGACCGCGCTACCCAGGTGCGCGCGCTGGACGCGCTGCGGCGTTTCTCCGACCGGCTGCGCGGCTTTCCGGCGGAGGCGGTGCGCGTGGTGGGCACCAATGCGCTGCGCGTGGCCAAGAATTCGCGCCAGTTCCTGGCAGAGGCCAAGGAAGCTCTGGGTTTTCCGATCGAAATCATCGCCGGGCGCGAGGAAGCGCGGCTGATCTATCTGGGCGTGGCGCACGGCCTGCCGCTCAGCCGGGACAAGCGCCTGGTGATGGACGTCGGCGGCGGCTCGACCGAGTTCATCATCGGCATCGGCGTGCAGCCGGAGCTCATGGACAGCCTGTACATGGGCTGCGTCAGCTACAGCCTGAAATACTTCGGCGACGGCATGATCGAGAAGTCTGCGTTCAAACAGGCCGAACTCGCGGCCGGAAGCGAACTCCAGACCATCGTCAAGCAGTACACCCGGCACGGCTGGGCCGAGGTCGTCGCCTCGTCCGGCACCGCGCGCTCGATTGCGGCCATCCTGGAAGCCAACGGCTGGAGCGAGCACGGCATCTCGGCATCCGGCCTGGACAAGTTGAGGAGCGCCCTGATCAAGGCGGGCGCGGTCGGGCGCTTGGCTTTGCCCGGCCTGCGCGAGGACCGCGCGGCCATACTTCCGGGCGGTGTGGCTATCATGTGCGCCGCGTTTGCCGAACTCGGCATCGAACACGTGAGCGTGTCCGACGCCGCCCTGCGCCAGGGCGTGCTCTACGACCTGCTGGGCCGCGTGCAAAAGCACGACATGCGCGAAGTCACGGTGCGCCACTTCATGCGCCGCTACCACGTCGATACCGCCCAGGCGCAGCGCGTGGCCGAACTGGCGGGGAGGCTGTATCACCATCTGCGCGACGCCGCGGCCGATCCGAACGCGGAACAGATGCTCGCCTGGGCCGCCGCCTTGCACGAGATCGGCATATCTATCGCCCACAACGGTTACCACAAACACTCCGCCTATATCATCGCCAACGCGGACATGCCGGGGTTTTCGCGCATGGAGCAGTCCCAACTGGCGCGGCTGGCGCTCGCCCATCGCGGCAAGCTGTCCAAGCTGCAGGATCTGAGCCCGGTCCCCGGCGACTGGGATCTGGTGTTTTGTCTGCGTCTGGCGAGCCTGTTCTGCCGCAGCCGCACAGACATCGAATTGCCGCGGCTGGGCTGCCAATTGACCGACAGCGGTTTTCGCCTGATGCTGCCGGAGGACCTGCTGGAGCAGCGCCCCCTGAGCGCGGCGGCGCTAGCCGACGAGGCGGACGAATGGAAATCGATCGGGCTGCGGCTGGAAGTGAAACCGCTGCGCGATAGCGCCGCCAAAGCGGCCTGAACCGGCGGCACTGGTGACGAAGCTCGCGTGCAGCTAGAGTAAGTCTGGACTCACAACCGCGCGCAAGATGGTTTCGCCAGCGCGCTGCGAAAACCACCAAAGCGCGCCCTTCCTGATGGTCCAGTCCGCGGGCCGGCCCGCGAGCAGCGACGCGGCAAGATATCCGAGCGTCGGCTGGTGCCCGACCAGAATGACCATGCCCGCGCGCTCGGGCCAGTCGCTCGCGGCGATAAGATCGGCGATGTCGGCTTGCACGCCGATGCGCGGCTCGGTGGTGTAGGGCAGATTCAGCGCGGCGGCGGTTTGCTGCGCGCGTTTGGCCGGGCTCGCCAGGATCAGACATTTGTCCGGCAATCGCGGCCTGAGCCACTGCGCCACCTGCTTTGCCTGCTTCAGCCCTTTCTTGGTCAGCGCGCGCCCGGAGTCGGGCATCCCGTCCTCGGCGTCGGCGTGGCGCCACAGCAGCAGATCCGCGGCGAATTCAACGTGGCTTCCGGTCATGCCGGTCGGTATCCCTTATCGCGGCCAGGCGAATCGCTATTGACGGCGGAACGCGCTCTTGGAGCGCGTCCGTTCAGGTTTTGTGCGGGCAATTGACCTTGGTGCAATCAGCGTACAGATGCAGCGAATGCTCCGTTATGACGAAGCCGCGCTGCTTGGCGACCTTGTTCTGGCGTTTTTCGATTTCGGCATCGTAGAACTCCTCGACCCGTCCGCACTGCATGCAGACGAGATGATCGTGATGGGTGCCCGCATTGAGTTCGAATACGGCGCGGCCGGATTCGAAATGATGCCGCTGCAGCAGGCCGGCGTGTTCGAACTGGGTCAGCACGCGGTATACCGTGGCCAAGCCTGTATCCAGACCGTCTGCGACCAGCAGTTTGTAGACGTCCTCGGCGGATAGATGCCGGACTTTGCTGGTTTCGAACAGGCTGAGAATTTTCAGCCTGGGCGCTGTGGCCTTCAGGCCGATGGTTTTCAGATCTTCAGGTTTGCTCATACGCGGATCGACCAGGGCTGCGGATGGGTTATGATATAGCGCTTTACGCCTTCTGAGAACTAGATTAATTCATGTTTTTACGCGCACTGGCCACTATAGCCGTCCTGTTCCTCGCTTCCTGCAGCTCCGGCGGGCTGCCCGTGCTCGACCTGAAGCCTTACCGGATGGAAATCCAGCAGGGCAATTTCGTTTCGCAGGAGGCAGTGTCGAAGCTCAGGCCCGGCATGACCAAGGAGCAGGTGCGTTTCGTCCTCGGCACGCCGCTGCTTACCGACATCTTCCATGCCGACCGTTGGGATTACGTATACCGGCGGCAGAAGGCCAACTCCAACGTGCTCGAGCACCGCAGGATCGCGGTGTTCTTCGAGGACGGCAAGCTCACGCGCGTCGAAGGCGACGTCACGCCGGCGAGCAGTGCAGCCGGGGAGAAGGCGGCCGAAGCGCAGCCGGGTCCGGCCGCGCCGGCTGCATCCAAGCCGGCTCCCGCCGCAGCCAAGCCCGCTGCGGACCAGCCTGTCGCGGCGCAGGCGCCGCCCGCACAGGGCAAGCCGCAGGGAAAGAGCTGGTGGCAATGGCTCAAGGATAAGTTTTGACGTGATCTCAGGCTTTTGACCGTAATCAGTATGAAAATTGCCATTGCCGGCAGCGCCGGCCGCATGGGCCGCACCCTGATCGAGGCAGTGTTTGCCAGCGCCGATTTGAAGCTGTCCGCGGCGCTGGACATCTCCTCCAGCCCGCAGCTGGGCAAGGACGCCGGCGAGGGCGTGGGCAGCGCCTGCGGCGTCCTTGTCAGTGCCGACTATGCCGCCGGCATCGCCGCCTCCGACTGCCTGATCGACTTCACCCGGCCGGAGGGCAGCCTGCTGCATCTTGATGCCTGCGTGAAGGCGGGCACGAGCATGGTGATCGGCACCACCGGCTTCGGCGCCGAGGACAGACAGCGCATCGTCGCTGCGGCGCAGCGCATCCCCATCGTATTCGCGCCGAATATGGCAATCGGCGTCAATGCCGTGTTCAAACTGGCCGAGGTGGCGGCGAAAATACTCGGTGACGCCTACGACGTCGAGATCATCGAGGCGCATCACCGGCATAAGGTCGATGCGCCCTCGGGCACGGCGCTCAAGCTGGGCGAGGTGGTCGCCGCGGCACTGGGCCGCGACCTGAAAACCTGCGCCGTGCACGGCCGCGAGGGCGACACCGGCGAACGCGACGCGAAGAGCATCGGCTTCCACGCGATCCGTGGCGGCGACATCGTAGGCGAGCACACCGTGATGTTCGCCGGCAGCGGCGAGCGGGTCGAGATCACCGTGCGCTCGCAAAGCCGCATGACCTACGCGGTGGGTGCCCTGCGGGCGGCGCGTTTCCTTGAAGGCAGGAAAGCGGGTCTTTACGACATGCAGGACGTGCTCGGCCTGCGGTAATCTCGTGGTTCGTGGTTCGTTGCTCGTTGGTCGTTGCTCGAACCACGAACCACGAACCACGATCCCCCGTTTGGCGCGATCTCGGGTTCCGGGTTATAATGAGACCGTCAGACGGGACGGAACAGCTGCTGTTTCTGTCCCGTTTCTGTATATAAATCCTGGAGTTAGCCGTGTCTTCGCCGTTCCCGCCCGCCATTCTCGCGCTCGCTGACGGAACGGTATTTAGCGGTATCGCCGTCGGCGCGCCGGGCAGTTCGGCCGGCGAGGTGGTGTTCAACACTGCCATGACCGGTTACCAGGAAATCCTCACCGATCCCTCGTATTGCCGCCAGATCGTCACGCTGACCTATCCGCATATCGGCAATACCGGCGTCAACCGGGAAGATCAGGAATCGGCCCAGGTGTATGCCGCCGGCCTGGTCATTCGCGACCTGTCTTTGCGCGTATCGAATTTCCGCAGCGGGCAAAGCTTGTCGGACTATCTCGAAGCCAACAAAATCGTCGCCATCGCCGGCATCGACACGCGCAAGCTCACGCGTATCCTGCGCAGCGCTGGGGCACAGTCGGGCTGCCTCGTTGCGGCCGCGCAGGGCGGAACCCTGGGGGAGGCCGAAGCGGCCCGGGCCCTGACTGCGGCGCGCGAGTTTCCGGGGCTGGCGGGCATGGACCTGGCGAAGGTGGTGTCCGCGCAAGCGCCTTACGAGTGGAGCGAGGGGGCCTGGGCGCTGGGGACGGGTTATCGCAAAATCGACAGTCATCGCTTTCATGTCGCCGCGTATGACTACGGCATCAAGCGCAACATTCTGCGCCTTCTGTGCGAGCGCGGCTGCAAGGTGACGGTGTTCCCGGCCGAGACGCCGGCCAGCGTGGTGCTGGCGGGCAAACCCGACGGGGTATTCCTGTCGAACGGCCCGGGCGATCCCGAACCCTGCGATTACGCCATCGAGGCCATAGCCGAAATCGTTGCGGCCGGTGTGCCGACATTCGGCATCTGTCTCGGCCATCAGTTGCTCGGCCTCGCTTCGGGCGCAAAGACCATGAAAATGAAATTCGGCCATCACGGCGCCAACCACCCGGTGAAGGACCTCGACACGGGGCAGGTGGTGATTACCAGCCAGAACCACGGTTTTGCGGTCGATCCGGCGACGCTCCCGGCCACCCTGCGGCCTACCCATGTTTCGCTGTTCGACGGCAGTCTGCAGGGCATGGCGCGCACCGACCGCCCCGCATTCTGCTTCCAGGGCCACCCCGAGGCGAGCCCCGGCCCGCACGATATCGGCTACCTGTTCGATCGCTTCGTGAAACTTATGGAAGAAGGAAAGGCTCGCTGATGCCGAAGCGCACCGACATCCGCAGCGTGCTGATCATCGGCGCCGGCCCGATCATCATCGGCCAGGCCTGCGAGTTCGACTATTCCGGCGCGCAGGCGTGCAAGGCGCTGCGCGAGGAGGGCTACAAAGTAATCCTGGTCAACTCCAATCCGGCGACCATCATGACCGATCCGGAGATGGCCGACGTCACCTATATCGAGCCGGTGCAGTGGCAGATGGTCGAATCGATCATCGCCAAGGAGCGTCCGGACGCGCTGCTCCCGACCATGGGCGGACAGACCGGGCTGAACTGCGCGCTAGACCTCGCGCGCCATGGCGTGCTCGAAAAATACGGCGTGGAAATGATAGGCGCCTCGCGCGAGGCCATCGACAAGGCCGAGGACCGCGAGAAATTCAAGCAGGCGATGAAATCGATCGGACTGGACTGCCCGCGCTCCATGCTCGCGCACAGCATGGAAGAGGCATTGCAGGTGCAGGCGGTGATCGGCTATCCGGTGGTGATCCGGCCCTCGTTCACGCTCGGCGGTTCCGGCGGAGGCATCGCCTATAACGGCGAGGAGTTCGCCGCGATCTGCGAGCGCGGCCTGGATGCCTCGCCGACCAAGGAACTGCTGATCGAGGAATCGGTGATCGGCTGGAAAGAGTTCGAGATGGAGGTGGTGCGCGACAAGGCCGACAACTGCATCATCATCTGCTCGATCGAGAATCTGGATCCCATGGGCGTGCACACCGGCGATTCGATCACCGTGGCGCCGGCGCAGACCTTGACCGACAAGGAATACCAGATCATGCGCAATGCCTCGATCGCCGTGTTGCGCGAGATCGGGGTCGAGACCGGCGGCTCGAACGTGCAGTTCGCGATCAATCCGGCCGACGGCAAGATGGTGGTGATCGAAATGAATCCGCGCGTGTCGAGATCGAGCGCACTCGCTTCCAAGGCGACCGGCTTTCCGATCGCCAAGGTCGCGGCCAAGCTCGCCGTGGGCTACACGCTGGACGAACTCGCGAACGAGATCACCGGCGGCGCGACGCCGGCCTCGTTCGAGCCCAGCATCGATTATGTCGTCACCAAGATTCCGCGCTTCGCGTTCGAGAAATTTCCGCAGGCGAACAGCCGCCTGACCACGCAGATGAAATCGGTGGGCGAGGTGATGGCCATAGGCCGGACTTTCCAGGAGTCGTTGCAGAAGGCCTTGCGCGGCCTGGAAACCGGCGCCGATGGCCTTGACGAAAGGACTACCGATCCGGAGCTGATCGAGGACGAACTCGGCGATCCGGGGCCGGAGCGCATCTGGTACGTGGCGGACGCTTTCCGCAGCGGCCTCTCGTTCGAGAAGATCCACGCCGATACGCATATCGATCCCTGGTTCCTGGCGCAGATCGAGGACTTGCTGAGGCAGGAAAAGGAATTGAAGGGAAAGCGCATCGAAGAACTGGATGCGCCCGCGCTGCGAACCCTCAAGCGCAACGGCTTTTCCGACCGGCGCCTGGCCAAACTGCTGTCCACAAGCGAGCGCCAGGTGCGCGAGCGCCGTCATGCGCTCGGCCTGCGGCCGGTATACAAGCGCGTGGACACCTGCGCCGCGGAATTTGCGACCAACACGGCCTATATGTACTCCACCTACGAGGAGGAGTGCGAAGCGAATCCGAGCGGACGCAAGAAAATCATGGTGCTCGGGGGCGGCCCCAACCGCATCGGCCAGGGGATAGAGTTCGACTACTGCTGCGTGCACGCCGCGCTCGCGCTGCGCGAAGACGGTTTCGAGACCATCATGGTCAACTGCAACCCGGAGACCGTTTCGACCGATTACGACACTTCCGACCGGCTGTATTTCGAGCCGCTGACGCTGGAGGACGTGCTCGAGATCGTGGACAAGGAAAAGCCCCACGGCGTGGTGGTGCAGTACGGCGGGCAGACGCCGCTGAAGCTCGCGCGCGACCTGGAGGCGAACGGCGTGCCCATCATCGGCACCAGCCCGGACATGATAGACGTGGCCGAAGACCGCGAGCGCTTCCAGAAGCTGTTGCACCAGCTCAAGCTGAAGCAGCCGCCCAACCGCACCGCGCGCAACGAAGCCGACGCGCTGCGGCTGGCCGCGGAGATCGGCTATCCGCTGGTGGTGCGGCCCAGCTACGTGCTCGGCGGCCGCGCGATGGAGATCGTGCACGAACAGCGCGCTCTGGAGCGCTACATGCGCGAGGCGGTGAAAGTCTCGAACGATTCGCCGGTGCTGCTCGATCGCTTCCTCAACGACGCGATCGAAGTCGACGTGGACGCCATCTGCGACGGTGAGCGCGTGCTGATCGGCGGCATCATGGAGCACATCGAGGAGGCGGGCGTGCACTCCGGCGATTCGGCCTGCTCGCTGCCGCCGTACTCCCTTTCCGCGGAGAAGCAGCAGGCGCTGCGGGAGCAGACGGTGCAAATGGCCTTGGCGCTCAATGTCGTGGGCCTGATGAACGTGCAGTTCGCGATTCAGAACGGCACGGTGTTCGTGCTCGAAGTGAACCCGCGTGCCTCGCGCACCGTGCCCTTCGTGTCCAAGGCGACCGGCCTGCCGCTGGCCAAGATTGCGGCCCGCTGCATGGTGGGCATGAGCCTGGACGCGCAGGGGGTGATGCACGAAGTGGTTCCGCCCTATTATTCGGTGAAGGAGGCGGTGTTCCCGTTCATCAAATTCCCTGGCGTCGATACCATCCTTGGCCCGGAGATGAAATCCACCGGCGAGGTCATGGGTGTGGGCCTGACTTTCGGCGAGGCCTTCGTCAAGTCGCAGCTCGCCGCCGGGGTGAAGCTGCCCAAGGCCGGCAAGGCCTTCATCAGCGTGAGGAACAGCGACAAGCACGCGGCGGTGCAGGTCGGGCGCGAATTGCTGGAATTGGGCTTCAGCCTGCTGGCTACGCGCGGTACTTCCCAGGCGCTCAACGAGAACGGGATCGGCGCGACCACGGTCAACAAGGTGGGCGAAGGGCGGCCGCACATCCTGGACATGATCAAGAATGGCGAGGTCAGCCTGATCGTGAACACCGTGGACGAAAAACGCAGCGCGGTACAGGACTCGTGGGCGATACGAAACGGCGCACTGCAGGGACGCGTCACGTATTACACTACTATTGCCGGGGCGCGCGCGGCCTGCACCGGCATGCGCCACCTGCAAGGCTTGGTTCCCTATGCTTTGCAGGCGCTGCATCAGGAGTTGGTTTAATCAGCCCCTATCAGCCAAGAGTTGATAGAATAAGACTAGGGACGGGGTAACCCCGCATGCGCCGGGGGCTTTAAGCCCCGAAGGTATCGATCCACCATTGAGGGCAAGGTCCTCTCGTTGGACAAGGGGCCAGGCGGGAAGGGCAAGGTTCAAACCCGTCCGCGGATGCCGCTCCTTGATCGTTGGATAGGGGTTTTTTCCCCTGCTGAAAATACCCTGTTTGCTTCCGGCTTGTCCGGCTAAGGATTGGACGAACATGAGCAAGACCCCCCTTACTGTGAAAGGCGCCGAGTTGTTGCGTGCCGAACTGCAACGTCTGAAAACGGTCGACCGGCACAGCGTCATCGCCTCGATCGCCGAGGCGCGCTCGCACGGCGATCTGTCGGAGAACGCCGAGTACGACGCTGCCAAGGAGCGGCAGAGTTTCATCGAAGGACGCATCGCCGAGGTAGAGAGCAAGCTCGCCAATGCGCAGGTTATCGATCCCAAGCTGCTCGACGCCGATGGGCGCTGCGTATTCGGCGCCACGGTGGATCTGCAGGAGCAGGCGAGCGGCGACAAGGTGACCTACCAGATCGTCGGCGACGACGAAGCCGACATCAAGCACGGGAAGATTTCCATCGGCTCGCCCATCGCCCGGGCGCTGATTGGAAAATACGCGGGCGATCTGGTCGAAGTACAGGCGCCCGGGGGCGTGCGCGAATTCGAAATTATCGAGGTGCACTACGAATAAGGACGATCGCCCGCGTTGGTAAAACCGGTTGCGGGCGATCTGGTCGAAGTACAGGCGCCCGGGGGCGTGCGCGAATTCGAAATTATCGAGGTGCACTACGAATAAGGACGATCGCCCGCGTTGGTAAAACCGGTCGCACCCCGCCTCACCGATCGCGCATCACTCGCTCTGGTAGCTTTGTTTCGTTCGCCGCGGTTGCTTGCGCGCGGGGCGTTTCTTCCGCGCGGTTGCGAGCGCCTCCGGATTTGCGCGGTACACGATCAAGATCTTGCCGATGTGCTGCACGGCGGTGGCGCCGGTGCGGCTGCAGATCTCGCCCAGCAAGGCTATGCGCGCCTCACGATCGTCGTCAGTTACGCGGATCTTGATCAGCTCGTGCGCCTTGAGGCTCGTATCTATCTCTTTGACCACCGCAGCCGACAAGCGCCCGCTGCCGATCATGACCACGGGCCTGAGCAAGTGTGCCCGCGCCTTGAGCAGTCTGCGCTCGGCGGGAGAGAGGGTTTTCATAATGAACGCAATGACCAAGTTGAATTGCAATTGTAACAGGCGGATCAAACAGTGAGCCGCAGCAAGACCAGCAAGGCGTGGATGCGCGAGCACGTCAACGATCCTTATGTGCAAAAGGCCAAAGCCGAGGGTTATCGTTCGCGCGCGGCCTATAAGCTGCTGGAATTGGACAAAAGGGATCGGCTGCTCGCGCCCGGGCAGTTGGTCGTGGATCTGGGGGCTGCGCCCGGGAGCTGGGCGCAGGTGGTGGCGGCAAAGCTGGGCCCCCGGGGCCGCGTCGTGGCCGTAGATCTGCTGCCGATGGAGCCGCTGCCGGGCGTTCGATTTATACAAGGCGATTTCCGCGAGCAGGCGGTGCTGGATGCGCTTCTGCTTGCCCTGGGCGGGAGCAAGGCGGACCTTGTAATCTGCGACCTCGCCCCCAATATCTCAGGCATAGCGGTGAGCGATCAGGCGCGGGCGATGGATTTGGCCGAATTGGCGCTGGATTTTGCCGGGCAATGCCTGAAGCCGGGCGGCTCGTTGCTGGTCAAAGTGTTCCAGGGGGCTGGTTTTACCGAGTTTCTGGGGGCGATGCGCAAGCTCTTTATCAAAGTGGCGTCGCGCAAGCCCGAAGCATCGCGCGGGCGCTCGAACGAGTTGTACTTGCTGGGAAAAGGGCTGAAGGTTTAACGTTTGGCCATGGGCGCGAAACCTCGCCGTTGCGGGCGTCAACCCACGTTCCCGTAACCCTGTAAAATGGCAGACGAGCGGTAATAGTTACATAGGAACCAAATGAACAACATGTTTAAGAATCTGGTGATCTGGCTGGTGATCGGCATGGTGCTGATGACCGTATTCAACCAGTTCAACACGCGCCATACGGCCCAAGCGTCGGTAGACTATTCCCAGTTCTACAACGAGGTCAAGGCCGGCAACATCGCCGAGGTGACGATCGAGGGCCGCAACATCAGGGCCAAGACGACGGACGGCAAGACCATCACCAGCTATTCGCCGGGCGACATCTGGCTTATTTCCGACCTGCTGAAATACGGCGTCAAGGTCAAGGCGAAGCCGGAGGAAGAACCGTCGCTGCTGATGAACATCTTCGTTTCCTGGTTTCCGATGCTGCTGCTGATCGGCGTGTGGGTGTTCTTCATGCGCCAGATGCAGGGCGGCGGCCGTGGCGGCGCCTTTTCGTTCGGCAAATCGCGCGCGCGCATGCTGGACGAGTCGACCAATACCGTCACTTTCGCCGATGTGGCCGGCTGCGAGGAGGCCAAGGAGGAAGTATCGGAACTGGTCGATTTCCTGCGCGACCCGAGCAAGTTCCAGAAGCTCGGTGGGCGCATCCCGAAGGGTGTGCTGATGGTCGGTAATCCCGGCACCGGCAAAACGCTGCTGGCGCGCGCGATTGCCGGCGAAGCCAAGGTGCCGTTTTTCTCGATTTCCGGCTCCGACTTTGTCGAGATGTTCGTCGGCGTGGGCGCGGCGCGCGTGCGCGACATGTTCGAACAGGCGAAAAAGCATGCTCCCTGCATCGTGTTCATAGATGAAATCGACGCGGTCGGCCGGCAGCGCGGCGCGGGTTTGGGCGGAGGCAACGACGAGCGCGAGCAGACGCTGAACCAATTGCTGGTGGAGATGGACGGGTTCGAGGCCACGGCCGGCGTGATCGTCATCGCGGCCACCAACCGTCCCGACGTGCTGGACCCGGCGCTGATGCGCCCGGGCCGCTTCGACCGCCAAGTGGTGGTGCCGCTGCCCGATATCCGCGGGCGCGAGCAGATCCTGCTGGTGCACATGCGCAAAGTGCCGATGGCGCCCGACGTCAAGGCCGACATCATCGCGCGCGGCACGCCCGGGTTTTCCGGCGCCGATCTCGCCAATCTGGTAAATGAAGCCGCTCTGTTCGCGGCGCGCCAGAGCAAGCGCCTGGTCGACATGGACGACTTCGAGCGTGCCAAGGACAAGATCATCATGGGCGCGGAGCGGCGCTCCATGGTGATGCCGGAGGAAGAGCGGCGCAATACCGCCTATCACGAATCCGGCCACACGGTGGTGGCGAAGCTGCTGCCCAAGACCGATCCGGTGCACAAGGTGACCATCATCCCGCGCGGGCGCGCGCTCGGCGTAACCATGCAGTTGCCGATGGAAGACCGCTACAGCATGGACCGCGAGCGCCTGCTGTCGACGATCGCGGTGCTGTTCGGCGGGCGCATCGCCGAAGAGATCTTCATGCACCAGATGACCACCGGCGCGTCGAACGACTTCGAGCGCGCCACCGAGATGGCGCGGCGCATGGTGACGCAATGGGGCATGTCCGATGCATTGGGCCCGATGGTCTATGGCGAGAACGAGGGCGAAGTGTTCCTCGGGCGCTCGGTCACCACGCACAAGAACGTTTCCGAAGTCACCATGCAGAAGGTGGATCAGGAAATCCGCCGCATCATCGACGAGCAGTATGCGCTGGCGCGGCGCCTGATCGAGGAGAACCGGGACAAGGTCGAGGTCATGGCCGCGGCACTGCTGGAATGGGAAACACTGGACTCCGACCAGCTGAACGACATCATGGAAGGCAAGCCGCCGCGCGATCCCAAGCCAAAGCAGTCCGGGACCACGCCGCCCCCGCCACCGCAGAAAGACGGAACCACCGGCGCTGCGGCACCCGCGGCTACCTAATCCGGACAGTCTGGAAACAATCAGACTGCCTCCGGCAAGGGAAAAGCCCTGATTGCACAAACAAGGGGGGGCTCGCCCCCCCTTGTCCCCCAAGAGGGCTTCCTTCGGGGCGTCCCCCGAGGGGACTTCCTTCGGGGCGTCCCCCGAGGGGACTTCCTTCGGGGCGTCCCCCGAGGGGACTTCCTTCGGGGCGTATATCCCCCTCCCGCGGAGAAGGGTCGACACGGGCGCGACGGTCGCGCACGCGGTCGATCCCCGGCTGTTGCTGCGCTCCCGCTCCGATGATTGCTCGGCTTCAATGTGGCCGCTTTCGCCTCTCGCTCAAGCGACCACTGATCATGGGCGTGGTCAACATCACGCCCGATTCGTTTTCAGACGGCGGTCGCTTTCTCGACCCTGCGGCCGCCATTGCGCATGCGCGCAGGCTGATTGAAGAGGGCGCTGACCTCATCGACCTCGGTGCGGAGTCCAGTCGGCCTGGCGCTGCCGCGGTGGTGAACGCGGACGAGGAACTGCGCCGGCTGCTGCCGGTGTTGCGGGCCCTGCGCGACCTGCCGCTGTCTGTAGACACTGTCAAGCCCGAGGTGATGCGCGTTGCGCTGGCCGAGGGTGCGGCCATGATCAACGACATCAACGCCTTGCGTGCTCCCGGGGCTCTGGACGCGGTCGCCGCCAGCGACGCCGCCGTGTGCCTGATGCACATGCAGGGCGATCCCGGCACGATGCAGGAACACCCGAGCTACGCCGACGTGGTGGCCGAGGTGAAGGCGTTCCTGCAGGCGCGCGTCGACAGCGTTTGCGCGGCGGGGATCACATTGGAGCGCGTGGTCATCGACCCGGGTTTCGGCTTCGGCAAAACGCTGGACCACAATCTCGAGTTGCTGCGCCACCTGCGCGAATTCGCCGCGCTCGGGGCGCCGGTGCTCGCCGGCTGGTCGCGCAAGTCCTCGCTCGGCACGATCACCGGCAAGCCTGCCGGCGAGCGCCTTGCCGCGAGCATTGCCGCAGCGCTGATTGCGGCGCAAAATGGCGCCGCAATCCTGCGTGTGCACGACGTTGCGGCAACCCGCGACGCGCTATCGGTGCTTGCAGCCGTGGAAAAAGGAAGATGAGCAGGAAATATTTCGGAACGGATGGCATCCGCGGCTTGGTGGGCGAGCCGCCGATCACGCCCGATTTCATGGTGCGCCTGGGTTATGCCGCGGGTGAAGTGCTGGTGCGTCGCGCGCAGTTGTCCCAGGGCCTGCGGCCGGCGGTGCTGATCGGCAAGGACACGCGCATTTCCGGTTACATGCTCGAGGCCTCGCTCGAGGCGGGATTTGCCGCGGCCGGCGTTGACGTGATGCTGTGTGGCCCGATGCCGACGCCGGCGGTGGCCTATCTTACGCGCGCGCTGCGGCTGCAGGCCGGGGTGGTGATCAGCGCCTCGCACAATCCCTATCCGGACAACGGCATCAAGTTCTTTTCCGGCGATGGCAACAAACTGCCCGATGCGGTAGAGGCCCAGATCGAGGCGCAACTCGCGCAGCCCATGCGCTGCCGGGAATCGGCGCAACTGGGCAAAGCGCGACGCATAGACGACGCCGCCGGTCGCTACATCGAGTTCTGCAAAAGCACCTTCCCCAACAGACTGGACCTGCGCGGCCTGAAGATCGTGGTCGATTGCGCCAACGGCGCGGACTATCACATCGCGCCGCATGTGTTTCACGAACTCGGCGCCGACGTGGTGGCGATAGGCGTCAATCCGGACGGCTTCAACATCAACGACCAGCTGGGCGCCACCAGCCCGCAGGCCTTACAGATGGCGGTGAAGCAGCACAATGCGGATTTGGGCGTCGCGGTGGACGGAGACGGCGATCGCCTGCTGATGGTGGACGAGCGCGGCAAAGCCTACGACGGCGACCAGTTGCTGTATGTGATCGCGCGCATGCGCGCCGGCCAGGGCGCGGTGCCCGGCGTGGTCGGCACGCTGATGAGTAATCTGGCGCTCGAACGCGCGCTGGAGGGGGCCGGCATCGCTTTCGCCCGCGCCAGGGTGGGCGATCGCTACGTGCTCGAACTGATGCAGGAGAAGGGCTGGCAGCTGGGCGGCGAGAATTCCGGTCACATCATCTGCCTGGACAAACACACCACCGGCGATGCCCTGGTGTCGGCGCTGCAGGTGCTGACTGCGCTGCGCGAGAGCGACGCGACGCTGAGCGATTTGTGCCGCGGGCTGACGCTCTACCCGCAGAAGCTGGTCAACGTGCGTGTAAGCAGAGGCTTTGCCTGGGAGGCGAACGCGGCGCTCGGCAAGGCCAAGGAAGCGGCCGAGCACGAACTGGGCAAAGCCGGACGAGTGCTGTTGCGGCCTTCGGGCACGGAGCCCGTGCTGCGGGTCATGGTTGAAGGCGAGGATGGCGCCAAGGTAGAGGCCTTGGCGGCGCTGCTGGCCGAAAGCGTGCGCGCTGCCGCGCAAGCGTAAGCGGAGCTTGCTTCAGCCGAAACGACCCGTAATGTAATCCTCGGTTTCCTTCTTGCCGGGGTTGATGAAGATCTTGTCGGTAACATCGAATTCGATCAGCTCGCCCAGGTACATATAGGCGGTGTAATCGGAGACGCGCGCCGCCTGCTGCATGTTGTGGGTGACGATCGCGATGGTGTAGTCCGATTTGAGCTCGTTTACCAATTCTTCGATCTTCGCGGTGGAAATGGGATCCAGTGCCGAGGTCGGTTCGTCCAGCAGCAGCACTTCGGGTTTGACGGCGACCGCGCGTGCGATGCACAGGCGCTGCTGCTGCCCCCCAGAAAGGCTCAGCCCGCTTTGCCGCAGCTTGTCCTTGGTCTCTTCCCACAGCGCCGCCTGGTGCAGCGCCCATTCGACGCGTTCGTCCATCTCGCCGCGGCTGAGCCGTTCGTACAGTCTGACGCCGAACGCGATGTTTTCGTAGATCGACATCGGAAACGGCGTCGGCTTCTGGAACACCATCCCCACTCTGGCGCGCAGCGCGATCACGTCCTGCTTCGCGTCGAGAATGTTGTTCCCGTTGAGCATGATTTCGCCGGTCGCATACTGGCCCGGGTAGAGGTCGTACATGCGGTTGAATATGCGCAGCAGGGTCGACTTGCCGCAGCCCGAGGGGCCGATGAAGGCAGTGATGCGTTTTTCGGCGATTTCCAGGTTGACGTTTGTAAGTGCCTGAAACGTGCCGTAGTAGAAATTCAGGTTGCGGACCCTGACTTTGCTCGCGGCAGGCGGCGCCTGGATGCTCGTGTCCTGCGGCGTGGGATTGGCGATGTCCATAGTCTCGTTTTTCGGAGCGAATCGGTTAGGCCAGCGTCGATTTTTGCGGGAACAGGACGCGCGCGACGATGTTCAGCGTCAATACGCTCAGCGTGATCAGCAGCGCTCCAGCCCAGGCGAGCGTCTGCCAGTCGGAGTAGGGGCTCATGGCAAACTGGAATATGACCATCGGCAGATTGGCCATGGGTGCGTTCATATTGGTGGACCAGAATTGATTGTTCAGCGCGGTGAACAGCAAGGGTGCGGTCTCCCCGCTGATGCGCGCGATCGCCAGCAGTATCCCGGTGATGATGCCGGCGCGCGCCGCGCGCAGGGTCACGAACGAGACGATGATCCATTGCGGCGCCCCCAGCGCGGCGGCTGCTTCGCGCATGGTATCGGGCACCAGCCGCAGCATGTTTTCGGTGGTCTTCAGCACTACGGGTATGACGATCAGCGCCAGCGCGAAGGCGCCGGCCCAGCCGGAAAAATGGTTGACATTGGCGACGTAGATCGCGTACACGAACAGGCCGATGACGATGGAGGGCGCGCTCAGCAGAATGTCGTTGATGAAGCGCGTTGTTGGACCGAGCCAGCCGCGCCGGCCGTATTCCGCAACATAGGTGCCGGCGAGAATGCCGACCGGCGTGCCGATCAGCGTCGCCATGAGCGATATCAGTACGCTGCCGACGATGGCGTTCGCAAGGCCGCCCGCGCTTCCCGGGGGCGGCGTGCTTTGGGTGAACATGTTCAGATTGATGCCGTGGAATCCCTCGTAGCACAGGGTCCACAGTATCCACGTCAGCCAGAACAGTCCAAACAGCACCGCGAGCATCGA
>Ga0307377_10002442_pt1 | contig 21949 bp, 14 predicted proteins | sample TR3MG_FD_202535 | JGI IMG/M metagenome (GOLD analysis project Ga0307377, IMG submission 202535) | Soil microbial communities from Risofladan, Vaasa, Finland - TR-3 | ecosystem: Environmental > Terrestrial > Soil > Coastal area > Acid sulfate soil | place: Finland: Risofladan, Vaasa | collected...
ACGCCGGAACTACATGGTTGAAGCTCTTAATAAAATACCAGGGGTTATTTGTCCTAAACCAAGAGGAGCATTTTACACAGTTGTCAGACTTCCGGTTGATGATACTGACAAATTTGCACAATGGATTCTTGAAGATTTTGAATTTAATAATCAAACCGTTATGGTAGCTCCGGCATCGGGGTTCTACTCCACACCAGGCTTAGGGAAAAATGAGGTACGAATCGCCTGTGTTTTAAAGATCGATGATCTTAAGAAAGCTATGGAGACGCTGGCGGAGGCCCTGAAGGTTTATCCGGGGAAAATTTAGTCCTGGCATCCTGCTTCGCAGAATTGTCTTGCTCCCTTCGGTCGCTTGTCTTTTGCGGTCTGGAGGCCGTCTTTAAGTCTTCACAACATTTAGGAAAACGGTTATTTCTTTTTCAGATATAGTACAGCTGATCCATTATTAAAAGGAGAAGCAAAAACATGGTTATCTCCTCCTTGCACATCATCACTTTTAACTGTTGTTCCTGATATGGGGTCAAACCATTCCACTTCCAGTTGTCCTGACACATCTCCAATATCCATTGTCGCAGAACTGTCTGATGGCAAATAAACCAGGTACTCGTGACCAATATTGGCAAGACAGTAATTTGTTGTACTGAGATTACCAGCAGATACCATATGAATCAGATCCATCTTACCTGCAAACTGATGAGTATATCCAATGTTTTTACGTATAGATTCAGCCCAGGCCGTATCTTCAGAATGCGAAATTACCCTGCCATCGTAAGGGTCCATAAAGATCGGATTCATACCCCGTAAAAAACTTTTCCATACCCAATCAATGTTTCCTCCAATTCCCCATAAATGATCCGTATCGGTAATAATCACTTTGCTTCCATCTGCAGCAGGAGGATCATCCCGGTATCCCCCATCATTATTTGGAGAGATCCAGTCAGCCGGACTGTCTAACAGGACCTGGTTGCTACCCCCTTTATATTGGAATGTCATACCTACCGGATGTTGATTCCCCAGCAACTTTTCATAATCCTTAATGAACCTGATTATATGATACTGCCACTCAGTAGAGAGAGGATGATTCTCATTGGATATCTCGAACAATACGTTATCCAAATCATTTACTGTCTCCAGAACTTTTTTTACATACATCTCCTGTATCTCAAGGACTCTTTCATACTTCAACTCATGAATTTCAAGTCTCACCGATTCAGCCGTATCCAATCCCAGATCATTGATATTATTCATGGGATAATAAGGATGATTCCTGTATGCATCCGGAGAAAACTGGATCCCCCAACCCTCAAAAAGCATTATGGAAACATAAAACCCATATTCCCGGGCTCCCACTACCCGCTCCCTGAGCCTGTTAAAATAGAAATCATTAAATTCTGTAAGATCAAATTTTGGCTCCCCATCAATTGCTTCACCAGGGCCGGAACGTAACCATGGATGTGGATTGATCAGATAATTTCCCGGATTCCTATACTTTGTTTCGCGGGTATCCCAATTTAGTAATTCCCATGCCCAAAGCCTGTAGAAATTATGATTATAACCCTTTAAAAATTCGAGATATGCTTTATAATTGAATGCATCAGGATTCCTATCATCAATTATATCTACAAGATTGTTCCAGGTATGCGACCCTGTTAAATAGACTGCTTTACCAGTGGCATCAGTAAAGTACCTGGGATTGATTGTACTCACCTTTAAGGGCTTGTGTTCAACCTTATTACAGGAAATCAGTATACATCCTATCGCAAAACCAAGTGTAATTACTTTTCTTTTCATATTAGAATACTATTTTAAAAAATTCAGCTATCATAAATAATATACCCCAAAATGCTTGAAAATCAATTTTTTTACCCCAGCCCCAAGGGGAGTAAATTGATTTTCTTCGCTCCCCATGGGGTCGGGGTAAACGAAGAAAATCAATGGAGTTTTAAAGACAGAACCGGATAAGGACGATCATATCCCTTTACAGAATGCCATATTATCCGGTTAAAGATATCTTCATCAATACGGTCATAATCATCGAGGTCTTGTTCCAGCGATTTTTCTGCCCAGAATAATTTTTGTCCGGTTAATACTTGCAGAGGAGGATTCAATTCATCAAGGGGAATGTTATTTAGCTCAGCCTTATATGGTGAAAAATCTGGTGTTTCAGTAAAACAGTTGGTCATGGATTCCGCAGCTTGATCCAACTGATTCATAGGAGGAATGCCAAGAATATTTTCCATAGTCCGAACCATGTTTATTTGCGAATAATATGTAGATACAAGCTCTTGTCGTTTTGTGTACGGACTGATTACCATTCCAACTGTCCGATGACCATCCACATGATCCAGTCCTGCCTGAGGATCATCTTCTGTAACAAAAATACAGGTCTCTTTCCAGAACTTACTATTCGATATTGCTTCAACAATTTGCCCTAGAGCCAGATCATTATCAGCCACTGCAGCCCTAGGCGTTGGCAGACCAGGCCTTGTACCTGAAGTATGGTCGTTTGGCAACAGCATAATAATAAAATTTGGGAAATCATCATTTTTCTCAAATTCATTCAGTTCCTTAATAAACTCCGCAGCTCGATATACATCAGGCACTTTATTCGGAAAGCCAATATATGTGGGACACATGTAAGGTTCAAGTTGCTCAAGGTTGGCTTTTGCTTTTATAGATATCTTGTTAGTTTCATTCTTAAAATCCATATAGATATCTGAAAATGTTGCTGATTCAGGATTAATCATGGCATTTACAAACTCACCATAATTACGAAACGTCAATCCGTTTCTCAGAACATTATCCCAAATAAATCCTGAGCTGGCGTAAGCTAGTGCATCATCTCCGTCATATGGATAACTCCTGGTAAATCCGCCAAAAAACTTTTCAATATAATCTGTCACAAATGCTTCGTCTGTCCACTGATGTCCGTCAGCGCTTAACACACCACTACAATAGTAATTATCCATCAATACGAATGTCTCAGCCAATTTATGATGATTTGGTGTTACTTCACGACCAAAATGGACCAGGCTGGTATCTCCATTCCCCTGCTTCATATCTCCAAAAACCTGGTCGTATGTCCTGTTCTCTTTAATGATATATACTACATGTTTAAAATGAGAGACCTGATTGGGCAGTTGTGGAATTGGCACTTTTTCCCTGCTACTCTCAGCTAAAGATTGCTTTTGTAAAAATTTCTCCGGAGAATTATTCTGTCTGACAATATCTTTCATCTTTAATAACTCTGTTCTTCCCGGCACAGGAATAATTGAAACACTACCCATATGATTGTGTGAATTGTATCCTGCTTTATCAGTTTTTATATTTCGTGAACCAGAGCCTTTTACATTTGCAACAAATAATTGAGTACCTGCTTTATTAATTTCTACTGACCCTGGATACCAGCCGGTAGGGATATACCCCATTATCCTTTTTGATGAACCGGTTTCAATTACGCAGATGGCATTTTCAGTACCATTAGCAACATAAAGATATTTTCCATCTGGTGAAATTGTTAAAGCATTTGGGGAGCTGCCGAATGGAATATTCTTATTCACATGAACAGAAATTTCGTCTGTCACCTCATCATTCCGGGTATCAATCACATATATTTTATCGCTATTGGCACATGCAACATATAAAAGAGAATGGTCATGGCTCAGTATTATTCCTGAAGGATGCAATCCAACGTTTATCTCTTTAATTGATTTATTATTTTTCAGATCAATTACCGAAACTGAACCATTATTTGCAATCCCTGTTGCAGGATCAACCAGAACCTGGCTACCCGCTGAATTATAAGTCGATTCCCCGGCAACAGGTTTTCTCCCACCCCAGTTGCTTACATAAGCCTTTGTCTCAGAACTTAATATTACATCATATGGGGCAATACCAACTGGTATTTCACTAATTGAATTGTCAGCTAAGTTTATTACAGCCAGGGAATTACTACGGCTCAGTGTAACAAATAATTTATTTTCATCAGCATTCATGACAAGGCCCCCCGGCACAGGAAATCCTCCTATTGCAGGTTTAGGCATTACAATAGCTGTCTTCCATCTTAGTATTTCAGATTTATCAAGACTGGCTACAAGAACACTTTCTGAGGCATCAGTTACATAAATATTCTTGTTGTCCTTTGAGACACATATACCTGTGAAGGAAGAGCCACTCTTTTCATAAAGCAGAGTTTGTAAAATAGTCCTATCGTTTATACGAATAAGATCGAGCGACCTCATGTTTTTGACTAGAAGAAACTTTTCATTTGAAATCAAGGCAACATCAACCGGACGTCCAGGCATATAAACCTGGAAACCGGCAGGACGCAATAATTGGTTTGAAGGAACCAGGATGCTCCCATCCGGTTGCGGACCTACCTGCGAATAGTTAAAACTGTTTTGTGCCTGAATACTTATGGCAACAAATAAGAGGGAAATAATTAACAACCCTTGAAATAAGCAATATTTCCTTTTCATCTTAACTAATTATATAATAGGTACTTCTTCCTGATCTCTTCAAATTTAGCCAGCCCATCTCTCCATGTCTCACGAATTTGTTGTGCAGTCATACCACTTTCTATTTGTTCTCTTAGTACAGGACCACCAGCCAGTGTATCAAAATATTTGGTAAAAAACTTATCCTTCTGTGGAAAATTACTGTAGGCATCAATTACCAGATCAAGATTAATCTCCGGTTTTGGAACCAAACCCTTTTCAATAGCATCGGTCAAGTCTTTCCCATAACATTTAATCCCTAGTAGCGGTGGATTTTTTGCCTCCGGAACACTCACGGGAGTAAAGCTAAAACCAGTATCGGGAAGATCAGGGGATCCATACACCTGGAAGGGAAAGGATGTGCCCCTGCCAAGTGAAACATTTGTCCCTTCAAAAAAGCAGATTGAAGGATAAAGATAAATAGAGGTCTGGTTAGGCAGGTTAGGTGATGGTAAGACAGGAAGCTCATAAAAGGTGGCATGATCGTAGTTTTTACAATTAATAACTGTCAAGTCACATTTAACTCCGTCCTTCAGCCAACCCTCTCCATTAAGCATCCTCGCATACTCTCCCACAGTCATCCCGTGAACAATTGGTATCGGATTAAGCCCGACAAAAGAACTGTATGCAGTATCGAGGATATTCCCATCAGTATAAAACCCGTTTGGATTGGGTCTGTCAAGTACCAAACACTTAACATTATTCTCAGCACATGATTCCATAACATATTGGAGAGTTGATATATATGTATAAAAACGTGTGCCTACATCCTGAATATCAAATATAACAACGTCAATTCCATTAAGGTCATCCGGAGTAGGTTTTTTATGACTACCGTATAGACTTAGCAGTGCAATGCCTGTTTCCGGATCTTTCCCATCCGGGATAGATTCGCCAGCGTCAGCCATATTTCTGAATCCATGTTCCGGAGAGAATATTACCTTAATATCTATCCCCTCTGAGAGGAGCTTATCAACAAGGTGTACCTCCTCAACCATAGAGGTCTGATTCGCAACTATTGCAATTGACTTATCCTTGATCATATCGAGGTAAAGCTCATTTTGATATGACCCCGGGATTGGGGGGTTTTCTGCCACACACGATACAAATGATGTTAGGAGTACTAATAATAGGGCGATAATAGAAAATGACCTTTTCATTTGAAGTTAATTTTTTATGTAAATCTAAGATTTTTTTTCGACCCTTCAATTGAATCTATTCATATCTAAGTTTCAAGAAAATACTCAAATCATTCCACTTTTTCAGCAACCCATATGATGAGGGTTGATATGTTTAATCGATGTAACCTTAATTTTCTTAAATTTGGAAATTCAATACAATAAATGAATTTACCATATTTCATAGCACAAAGGCTTATTAAAGGCAGACGTGAAGAAACATCTTTTTCACGGCCCATAAATGTTATTGCAATAATCGGAATCGCAATGGGTCTTGCCGTTATGATAATGGCAGTCGCGATCCTGACAGGCTTTAAAAATGAGATCCGGGAAAAAGTGGTTGGATTTGGTTCACATATTCAGATCATGAATTTTGATTCAAACATCTCATTTGAAACTTCGCCAATAAGTGAGAACCAGAAATTTATTGACAAGATAAAACTGATCCCGGGAATTAAACACATACAGGTATTCGGCACAAAAGCCGGGATAATAAAGACCGAAGAAGATATCCAGGGTGTAATGTTGAAAGGCATCGGAAGTGATTTTGACTGGAGCTACTTTCAAAGCAACATGGTTGATGGATCAGTTTTCACAGTTACAGATACTTTACGCAGCAATAATGTAATCATATCCAAAAAAATCTCTGATATGTTGAGGTTAAAGACAGGAGACTCTTTCGCCATGCATTTTGTTCAGGATCCTCCACGAGTAAGGAAGTTCACTATTAGCGGTATATATGAAACCAGTCTTGAAGAATTTGATAAGATCTACGTATTCTGCGATATCGGCCAAATCAAACGGCTCAACGGATGGGAAGATGACCAGGTAAGTGGCTTTGAAATATTTATTGATGATTTTGATGATCTCGATATTATGACTATGGCAGTAAGAGATGCTATTGGATATAAAATAATTGAAGAAGAGACAAAATTTAAAGTTACCAATATAAGGTTTAAATATCCTCAGATATTTGACTGGCTGAACTTCCAGGACATCAATGTCATCATCATCATTCTTTTGATGCTGATAGTTGCAGGCTTCAACATGATTTCAGGCTTGCTCATTCTGATCCTTGAAAAGACCAATATGATAGGAATTCTTAAAGCCCTTGGTTCTGAAGATTCTACCATCAGAAAGGTATTCTTATATCAGGCTTCTTATCTTATCGGCAAGGGATTGTTGTGGGGAAATATGATAGGAATAGGACTTTCATATATTCAATTAAAAACCGGAGTGATAACTCTTGATCCATCTTCATATTATATTAAAACTGTTCCCGTCAATCTTGACCTGACTCATATTCTTTTACTTAATGCAGGAACAATGGCTGTTATTGTAGTTATGCTACTGGTCCCATCGCAACTGATAAGCAGGATTACACCGGTTAAGGCAATACGGTATGATTAAAAACTAAGACAAAATATAGTCTCTTTGTTTTGTACGGATCGTACTCTCAGGTTTCCTCCATGTATCCTCATTATCTGTCGGGAAATGCTAAGACCTATTCCTGATCCGCTTTGCCGGGTAGTAAAAAACGGGACAAATATTTTATCAATATTATCTTCAGCGATTCCAAGACCATTATCAATAATACATATCTCAGGACGATTCAAGGGGTTCGTACCTGCGGTGATCTTTATTTTACAATCTGGATTATTTCCATTTGCCTCAAGGGCATTCTTCAGCAGATTGATCAATACCTGTGAAATCAGGTTTTGATCTGCATAAATATCAAGATCAGGATCTGTCAATGAGACAGACAATTGTGATTTGTCGCTCTTTTCAAGGGAATGATAAAGAATCTGCACACGACTTATCAGATCAGTCACCTTAAATAATTTCTTTTCCGGTTCGGGTACACGGGTAAGCTTCCTGTATGATTCAACAAATGACATCAATCCTTTTCCCTGTTCCTTTATGACATTCAGACCCTGCAGTGTTGTTGCGATCGTTTTAACAGTTACCTTTTCAGGCAATACTGGATCTCCTCCGGTACAATAGATCTGAAAAAGACTTTCTGAAAGCGATGTAATAGGTGTTATTGAATTCATTATTTCATGCATTAATACCCTGATAAGCTTCATCCATGATTCTACCTCTTTTTCATCAAGTTCACTTTTAATATCCTGTATTGAAAGAATCACTAATTCCGAATTATTGCTCTTGAATGAAGTAGCCTTCAAGGACAATTGAATTTCTCCCATTTCAGTACTAATAGCTATCAATCGACGTTCATTCGGCTTAATTTTGTTTATTGTCTGATAAAGTTTTTGATCTATCCGTTCAATCTGTTGCAAATGGGTAAGGACGTCGGTTGCAAGCAATCTTTTTGCTGAGGAATTAGCATGAAGTATGTGTCCTTTGTCATTATATGTAATGATTCCGGCAGCAAGATGCTCAAGCAGAATCCGGAAATATTGCTCCTGATTCCTGTTCTCAATTTTTAATTTTTTAATCTGCTGATTCACCTTGTTCATTCCCTTGTATATTTCCTTTATACTACTGTTTTTCTCATCCAGTGGGAAAGAGAGACTCGAATCATCATTCCTTACAGAATCGAAGAAAAAACTGATCTTCTTATTGGTTCTGTTGAGATAAGATATCAGACTTATTGTCAGAAATATAATTAGCAATAAACATAGAAGTGAAAAACGCAACGATTGGTTACTTGCTATCAGATAACCAAGAAGTACCGAGAGTATTACAATAAGTGATACTCTGAATATTAAATTCAAATAGAGTCTCTTACTAATCATTGCCCGGATTTTTTTAGTCGGTTGTAAAGCGTCTGTCGTGTAATCCCAAGTTGTTCAGCGGCTGCCGTGAAGTTACCATTGTTAAGCTCAAGAGCCTGTTGAATCATCAGTTTTTCCATCTCATCCAGAGTTTTAAATGAATCGTTGTACATTACTGAACTTGTTTGCCGCAAATATAAATCTTCAGGTCTCAAAATAGTTGTCTCACTTAATATCACAGCTTTTTCTATAGTATGCTGAAGCTCCCGGATGTTACCCGGCCAGGTATAGCTCAATAGTTTTACATGCGCCTGCTGATTTATTTTCAGGTTTGGCTTATTATACTTGTAAGTATATTTTTTCAGAAAGAATTCGGCAAGAACAATAATATCATTTCCGCATTCCCTCAATGGGGGCAATTCAATCTGAATCGTGTTGATCCGGTAAAGCAGATCCTCACGAAAAAGACCTGACTGAACCATGTTTTCAAGATTTAAGTTAGTTGCACATATCAGCCGTATATCTGTCGGGATGACCTTATTTGAACCTATCCTTGAAATCTGACGGTTCTCAATTGCTGCAAGCAGTTTTGCCTGGAGATGAAATGACAGGTTTCCTATCTCATCAAGAAATAGTGTGCCTTTATCGGCAATTTCAAATTTACCCTGCCTGTTTTCGTGTGCATCTGTAAAGGCCCCTTTTACATGTCCGAAAAGCTCACTTTCAAAAAGAGTTTCACTCAATGAACCCATATCTACACTTACCAGCACCTCTTTGGTCCTGATTGACAAGCGGTGAATCTCCTGTGCTATCAATTCTTTCCCAGTACCATTTTCTCCGGTAATCAACACATTGGCATCTGTCTTCGCAACTTTCCGAACCATTTTAAGTACATGCATCAGCTGAGGAGAAGAGCCCATAATATACTTCTGGTCACGATTAATTTCTTTCTTTAACTCAGTCTCTCTCTCCTTTAGCAGTTTTACCTCTTCTTTTGAAAGATTAAGCTGTATAGCTAGCTTCAGTGTTGCAAGTAATTTCTCATTATCCCAGGGCTTAAGCACAAAATCAGAGGCTCCTGCTTTCAGGGCTTTGACTGCAGTATCAATATCTCCATATGCAGTAATCATTACAACTGACACCTCTGGATTGGTCTCCTTTATTCTCTCAAGCCAGTAAATTCCCTCATTACCTGTATTGACTCCCGCACTGAAATTCATGTCAAGAATCACCAAGTTGTAATCCTTTTTCCTCAGTTCGGTAGTTATCTGGTTTGGATTTGAAAGCAGTGTAACCTCATGGAATTCAGGTGTGAGCAAAATCTCAAGAGCGCTGAGGATACTTTTATTGTCGTCAATAACAAGGATGTTGCCTTTCCGGATCTGCATATGTATTAATTATAAGTATTTACATGTGTTTGAATATCAATCTTTTTACCCCCTAAATCCCCCAAATGGGGGACTTTTGCCTTGTCCTCCCTATATTATTTTTTAGCCCCCCAATTGGGGGGTTGGGGGGTGGAAATACCCAAATTGGGCACTTTAGCTTTGTTTTTCACCCCAAAACCACCATCAGTTTGCCTCTTAGCCCCCCAATTGGGGGGTTGGGGGGTGGAAATACCCCGGATGAGAATTGGGAAGTTGAAAGTAAAATTACTTGATTTCAAATAAAAAGTCAATAATATGTAGAATATTTTTACACATAACCGTAAAACATATTTACACCTTGGGATTATCATAATAATTAAATAGCTTTATATCATACACATACAATTTTGGCATCATTATGGTATATGATAATTAAAGAGATTGAAGGAATCCTAACAATTGTTGGATGATGTATTAAAATGGACAGTAACAAGAAATCCGGTGGAAGCTCTCCGATATGAATAATTACGAATTTTAACTTGCCTTTAAAATCAAATTTAAGATGATGAAAGACTTTTTATTGATATTCAGAAAACTAAGAAAGAACAAAACGGCAACTTCGCTGGGGATTGCCGGACTGGTGGTCGGAATGATGTGTGTGGTGTACATTTTTCTTCTGGTGACCGACGAAATCAGTTTTGACCGTTTTCATACGCGACTTAACCATATTTTTGTAGTTCATGCTTATCTTGAAGGCGGGACTAAAAAAGTTGATTTCAATGGTTGTCCTCCGGCAGTTAGTACGGCTTTAAAAGCTGAATATCCTGAGGTTGAAACAACATGTCGTTACATTCCGCCATATTTCCAGTACCTGATCGCTTCAGGAGAAAATAAATTTACAGAGCGAACAGCAATGGCTGACTTTTCATTTTTTGACATTTTTTCGTTTCCATTTGTTTACGGAGGAAAGGGAGAAGCAAATACTCCAAACCGAATTATTCTTACAGAAACAGCTGCTCAAAAATATTTCGGAAAAACTAATCCCATCGGAAAAATTGTCAGGATGGATAACCGGATCGATATGACAGTAGCCGGCGTTATTAAAGATATTCCAAATAACTCGTCTATCACATTCGATGCTATAATCCCACTCGAGAATATTGGAGTTTACTATGGGAGAAGCGATTATTTATCAAGTTGGTACAACAATTCTTTTACAACTTTTGGTTTGCTTACAAGGCCGGAAGGTTATGAAAAAGTGGCATCTACAATTACCCGGCGTATACAGAAAGAAATACGAGAATCGACTAATTACCTGAGAGCTTATAAATTTAAAGATGGTTATTTGTACGAACAGAAACATATCCGCAACGTTCGCATTTTCATCCTTATTGCTTTTCTCGTTTTATTGGCTGCAACCCTGAATTTCATTAATCTGAACACAGCTCGTTCATCGAAGCAAGCTAAAGAAACAGGATTGCGAAAAACATTCGGGGCATCGAGGATGAATGTGGTGCGTTTGATTTATTCGGATGTGGCAATGATTTGTTTTCTGGCTTTTGTGATTGCAGTTGTTTTGGTTTATACCGGACTACCTTTAATTAACAAGGCAATCGGGAAGGAAATCAGTTTTTCAGTACTGTTTTCATTAATCCCTCTGATTTTTTTGTTCGCCATATATCTGCTGACGGTCCTTTTAGCTGGCAGTTATCCCGCTTTTTTTCTCTCGTCATTTACTCCGGGGCAGATTCTGAGTTCTAACTTCCAGACAGTCAAAAACCGTGGTAAATTCCGAAATGCAATGGTAGTTGTCATGTTTATTGTTTCGATCATTTTACTGACATCGACCCTGGTTATCTCGAAGCAAACCCGATTCTTACAGAAAATGGATCTGGGCTTCGAAAAAGACCAGTTAATGTACGTACGCCTGAATGGGAAACTGAAAGAACAGGTACAAGCTCTGAAACAAGAGATCGGGCGATCGTCTGATGTACTTTCGGTCTGCATTATATCCCACCTGCCTACTATTATCGGGAATAATGGGGAAGGATGGGACTGGGATGGGAAGGACCCCAATTTCAAGCCGTTAGTCACATCATGGGAGACTGACGAAGATCTTCTGAAAACATTCGGGGCAAAAATGGCTGAGGGTAATTTTTTTGATAAAAACCAGGAAGGAATCGTGATCAATAAAACATTTGCCGATATTATAGGCTGGGATAGTTTTGCGGGAAAATCATTGATCAATGGCGACAGTAAGTACCGGGTTCTTGGTGTTATTAATGATATCCATTTCAATTCGTTATCTGCTGGAACAAAACCCATGGCTATAGAAATGATAACCAGCTCATTAATAAACTACCTGGTTATAAAAGTAAATTCCGGGCATATTGGCAGTACGATCGATTTTATCCGGAAAACCTGTCAAACTATTGAGCCATCATTCCCCGTTGAATATGCTTTTCTGAAAGATGAATATGATAAACTGCTGGCCTCCGAAATCAACCTGAAAAAGTTGGTAGGCATTTTTTCGGTTTTTGCCATAGTGGTCCTATGTCTGGGCTTGTTGGGTATGGTTATGTTCCTTATCGAACAAAAAACCAAGGAAATCGGTATCCGGAAATGTCTGGGAGAAAATGTGTTGTCGATTACCGGTCAGTTTATTAAACCATTCCTGATTTCTGGAATTATTGCCGGAGTAATTGCCATTCCGTTTACCTGGTATGTGATGGAACACTGGCTTCAGAATTATGCCTATCGCATTCATCTGAATATCTGGGTTTTTATTCTTTCCGGAATAATAACAATCGGAATAGCTTTGTTGACGGTGTTCTGGCAGAGTTGGAGAGCAGCAACGAGGAACCCGGTTGAGGCATTGAGGTATGAGTAATTTACCCCCTAAATCCCCAAAATGGGGGACTTAAAGCCCCCCGATTCGGGGGGTTGGGGGGTGGATGATTTATCCCAAATGAGAGGCTGAGGGGTAAAATGCTCAAATGGGGGACTTTGGCTCTAATATGAAATATTTTGTAATTTTAAAAGACAAACAATTATAAATAGTTTCAAAGATGAATGGTGTAAGTGTTGAATATCCAATGTATTTTGGGGCCACACCGGTTATTTTTAAACTGGCTAAAGAATTGAGAAAAAATGAAACTGAGGCTGAGAAAATATTATGGACAAAACTTAGCAAAAATCAAATTCTTGGTTTGCAGTTTCGAAGACAACATCCCATAAACAGGTTTATAGCTGATTTTTATTGTGCAAAAATTAAACTTGTTATCGAAGTTGATGGAAGTATACATCAGATTCCTGAATTTCAGGAACATGATGCTGAAAGAAGCGAACTACTAAATAACTTTGGAATTACAGTCATTCGATTTACCAATGAACAAATTATTGAGGAAATTGATTATACAATTAATCAGATACAAATTATTGTCAAAAAGCTATTAAATGAATCTAATTAAAGCCCCCCATTTATGGTCCCTACTGCTATCTGGATGAGGGGTAGAAAGACAGGGAATATAGAAGGAAATAATTAATATATGAACAGATTTGCTGAAAAATTAAAAACAGAGATCCAAAAAGGCCTACCCGGCACCGAGGTTCAGTGGCAAATGGCTTCATCAGACAGGATGATAAAGAATTACCCCAGGTCACCAGGTAAAGATGCCCGTAATGCTGCGGTTCTGATACTTCTATACCCCTTAAAAGGATCCATCTATACGGTATTCATGCAACGGCCGGAGTATGAAGGCATACACAGCGGACAAATAAGTTTCCCCGGGGGTAAGGTTGAACCTGCTGATGATAATATTATCCAGACAGCTATCCGGGAGGCAAATGAAGAGACAGGTGTGGATCCGGAAAAAATAAGTGTAATTAATACACTTACTCCACTATTCATCCCTGTAAGTAATATTCTGGTTACTCCTGTTGTTGGCTGGAAGGGATAATATTTTTATAGTGCTCGTACCTGTCAAGTATTTCAGAAACGAAAGCTACAGATTCAGTTCCTCTGAAATATCCACTTTCCACAACCTCATCATTATAGTATTTAGGTTCTGATTTTTTCAACAACCAGACAGCAACATTATCATCCCATTTCTGAGGATCTTTCCCATTCTTCTCAGCCAGTTTCATTGCATCAAGAACATGTCCGGGGCCTGCATTATAGGATGCCAGGATAAAATGCAGTCTTTCATTCTCATCTTGGATTTTGGAATCAAATATGGTATGAAGCCAGTTGATATACAGAATACCGGCCTGTATGTTATTTTCAGGCGAAGCAGTTATATCTATTCCGAAATACTTTCCGGTAACAGGCATGATCTGCATTAAACCATATGCACCTGCCCACGATTTGACTTTTGGATTAAATCGTGACTCCTGGCATATCAGGGAAGCCAGCAAACGCCAATCCCAATGAATACTATCACTGTACTCCTTTATCATGTTGTCAAACTGGGATACCTTACCCGTATTTAAAGCATAATAGTCACTTTTTACAATCCTGCTGGACCTGCTGTTCTTAAAATATTTGGCATAGAGCAAAGCATATGACAACGTCTCTTTGTATGAGCTTATCCAACGATTCAATTCGTACAAAAGAGTATCCGAATTGCTTTTTCTAACTCCCCATGCAAGATTCTGAGGGAAACTCACTGGTGTACTTACATCGATATCCGGATAATATGTAGCATTAACCAAGGCAATATTCTCATCACAAACAGTATAATCAATCTCGCCATCAGCAACATGCTTAATTAACCGTTCAGCTTCATAAGGAACCTCAATTATATTAATAGAGTCTCCCATCTCGCCTGACAAAGTATGGAGGCGTTCGACATGTGACGATCCTTTCTGTACGTAAACAGCTTTCCTTACCAGCCCCAACTGATTCCTGACAAGCTTTTTTTCCAGATCATCCATTGTTAAAGAGCGCCAGTTTTTAGGTTTTCGCTGAATAAGTACCTGCCTGGTTTCATCAATAGGTACAGAGAACCGTATGTCTTTCTTCCTCGAGGAATTGACAGTGAGCCCAATAGCCATCAAATCTGCCTGGCCCGTTTTGAGCATCCCGAAAGCATCCTCAAGGTTATTTTCAGATATAATCTCCAGATCAATACCAATATGATCAGAAAATGATTTGAGAAGTTCATAGTTGAACCCCATCGGCTCACCACGATATACAAAATAATTAGTCGAATTAAAGTCAGTTACAGCAATCAACTTCCCTCTTTTCCTTATTGAATCAAGATCGAATGATACAGACTTAGCCAGGTACTCCGAAGTAAGATGATTATCAGAACAGGACATCAGAACTGTTCCTAAGAACGCGATTAGAAATATTAATTTCCTTATCAAAGATATTGTATTAGTTAAACATCTGTTTTAAAAACGGGTGCAAAGATACAATAATTTTTTTAATCATAAAATGTCCAGGCAAGACCATAGCGAAACATCCTGATATTCATAGGATAATAAGGTATCATATCATAATTATAACCCATCATTCCTGAGTTTACATGATCAAACATGAAAAAGAACCTTGTTCGTTTCACCTTTAAATTAAGGAAAACATTCAGGAAGGGATAATTTCCTCTGGCAGACTGATCCTGGCGAAAAAACCGGCCTGTTGCCGGCATATATGAATAAGGATGATACAGAGTATGAAAAGTTGCATCAAAACCAAGTTGCATATTTAAATCCCCCCCTGTTGACTTAAATTTGAAAAAATGTTCAAAGTATCCTGCTGAACGAACTGTAACCAAAGGGAGGTCAAGTATATCTTCATCACTGCTTTGCTGGACTATTACATCAGAGTCGAGATGGAATTTCCAGGCAGTTAAATTTTTCTGTACGATCAGTGCAGCCACTGAAAGTCCACCGGAATATTGTGAGGGGAGTGCATTAATATCAAAATCTGTATAATTATTAATAATAGCGTAATTGAATTTAATTTTTGTATTCCTGGACGGGTAATTAATACCTGACCCAATATCGATCCGTAACTCCTTATCTAAATTATTTTGCCATTCAAAATGGTTACTCCCCCATTGTTCATACCAAAATGATGGTTGTTGGTTATTTATTCCACCTGTAATTAACCATGACATCCTGCCTTTTTTAAAATCAAATGATTTTGATATCTCACCGTTTATACTGAAATCACCTGCTCTGTAACCGCTGAGAAACAACTCTCCGGTTGCTAACCAGCCAAATTTATCACCGATCTTGTTATATAATCGTCCGACAACTGCATTATTGATTGTATTCCATGAGGTGTTATGGACGATATAAGGAGGCAGTGATGGAGTGATCTGATCATACCTCAAAAACTCATTTCGGAATCCAAAACCACCACCCAGCCTGAATTGCTTTGTCTCATCAGTAGTAAAATCAAACCTGACAGTGTTTTTAAGGCTCCTGGATGAAAGCGAGTCGAATGTGATTTCATTATTCAAATAAACAGTATCATAAAACCCCGACAATGGTAAATCATCGGAGTAAGTTCTCTTATTACTCTCCAATAAAAATATATGTGATATGGTACCACTTAATCCAAAAATTCCGGATTTCTTAGCCACACTATCAGATTTTATTACAGGATCATTTTTTAGTGTGTACCGTTGTACCAACAACAGATTTCGGTTCTTAAGCATACTGATTGCATTGTTAAGCCCCCCGAGGTTTACAGTAACATCACGGACATCAGTAATTTCAGGATTACTAAGTTCGTCTTTATCGGTTATGCCACCATTTTCATAAGATGTAAGGTTATTTAACCCGGCTGCGAAGTAAAGTTTATATTTTTCTCCGGTATATGAAGAAAAGAATGTAAAGTTCTTATTTTCTGCCCTTTGGTAATTATATTGCCCAAAATTATATACAATATCATATATAAGTCCAAAGTTGAGATACCTGTTAACATTCTGTGAGTGTCTTATCCTGAAGGTCTGTTCCGAAGTCTCTTTTGGGCCCGCATAAGACCAGACCAATTCCGTAAAGGGAACCTGGGTATTCATGAATACCGCTTTCCCCGGGACAAACATAAAGGGATAATATGAATTATATAGAAACTTATCCGGGTCTGTAACCCTATCAAAAAAATTTATCTGATAAAAGGGAAGGCCGTAATTACCAGGACTTGCATTAACCGGGGAGTATAAATCAGTAATTTTAAAACGATTAAATAAGGAAAAAACGGTATCAAAGGGGATACTTTCCTCTTCAGAATAATCTGCAGAAAGGTTCCACTGCTTTAATGTTCTTGTTTTTAAAGTATCCTGCTTCTGGGCATATACACCTGAAGAAAAGGCAAACAACAATATGACTGAAAAGTATCTGATCATCAACCGCAAATATAGAAAATATGTCGGAGTTTAAAACTTCGCCTGGCGTCTTTACAAAGACTAATCTACATTATCATTGAGATATGCATTATTTTCTCTTAAAACGGGTTCGTCATTATCATCTGAAGTCAATGTGTATTTTGACAGCTTACTTTCTGATTTATTTTCAGGCACTCCTAGTGACAAATTTCTTCTGACATAAGCCGGTACATCCTCAAATGTGTCAATGTTCTCTTTCATGGTCTTATTTGACAAGCCTTCCTTTTTCAAAATGTTCTGCATATGTTTCACCTTTCTCAATGTTGCTTCCGGCTTTTCATGCGTACTATTACTATCGTTAAAATTACTCCTCCCTGGTCTATTCATTTCTTCACTATACTCCATACTGAAATCAATCACACGTTGTGGCTCATCATCAAAATCTGTAATTATGGATTTTTTGTTCTTAGCACGTACAGAGAATACATCGTCGCCGGTTTCTGGTATAATTCGTGAAGGGATTGCATTCTTGTTTGTCAGTAATTCAACTTTCCGGGGTTCTTTAGGTTTATAGGGCTGGATAATACTATTGGCTTCAAAACCAGTAGCAATAACCGTAACACATATCTCCTCATTTAGATTTTCATCTTTCGATAATCCCCTTATTATCAGAGCATCATCAGATGCAGCATCGTATATATAATCTGTAATATCTCCCAGTTCATCCATTGTGATCTCATGTTCTCCGTTTCCTGAAGAGATATTGATCAATATACTGTTTGCCCCTGTTATATCATTCGAGTTTAGCAGAGGGGAGGTAAGTGCATTTTCAATAGCCTGTATGGCCCTGTTTTCTCCTGAAGCAGTCCCCATACCCATTATTGCAACTCCAGAGTCTTTCATAACTGTTTCCACATCGGCAAAATCAACATTTATATACCCGGTAACAGTAATAATCTCAGCGATACCTTTTACAGCTGTGGTAAGAACATCATCAGCTTTTTCAAAGGCAGAAGAGACAGGCTGATTACCATAGATCTCCCTCAGCTTTTCATTGTTTATTACAAGGAGTGAATCGACATGATCTTTCAGTTCTGCCACCCCATCTATTGCCTGCCGTATACGGACCTTTCCTTCCGATTTAAACGGTATTGTAACTACACCAATTGTAAGTAATCCGGCATCCTTACATGCTTTTGCAATGACCGGTGTAGCTCCTGTTCCGGTACCTCCACCCATACCTGTAGTCACAAAAACCATCTTTGTATTACCAGATAATGCATCCATTACATCATCGATATTTTCAAGAGCAGCCTGCCTGCCTACTTCAGGTTTGCTCCCGGCACCCCTGCCTTCAGTAAGGGATTCCCCAATCTGCACCTTTACCGGAACGGAGCATTTGGTAAGAGCCTGGTGGTCAGTATTACAAATCACGAAATTCACATCCTTGATACCTTTTTCAAACATGTGATTTACAGCATTATTGCCACCACCACCTATTCCCAGGACTTTGATCATCGATGATCGCTCAACCGGCAAATCAAAGTTCATAATATCGTCTGACATAGCTTATATTTTAATTTATTATGAAGAGCATATTCTTTTAAGTATAACCATAAATTAATTGATCAGTTTATAGACTGATCTTCAACCTCGAACATTCTGGACAGCATAAGCTTGATCTTTTCTGTAAGAGGTGTTTTTTCTTCTTCCATAACCGGAGCCTGTACCGTTTCGTCCTCATGTTCAGTTCCGGCTTTTAGCTGGGATAATGCAGCCTCTGCCTTACTGGTTGCATTGAATGATTTCTTATAAGTCTCCAGATATTCAAACCCGCGCATAATAAGTCCTATACTGGTTGAATACATGGGTTGGTTAATTTCATCTTTCGCCGATCCGGCAAGGTGCTCATTTGGCAGACCAATTCTTACATCCATCGCTGTCTTGAACTTCACAAGTTGAGGCAGGTGTTTCAGCATTGATCCACCTCCTGTGATAACAATCCCGGCAGCAAGCTTATCAGCATATCCTGAATTCTGTATTTCAAAATTCACTGCATCGATAATCTCTTCCATTCTCGACTGAATTATATAAGCAAGACTTTTAAATGAGATCTCTTTTGGTACTCTTCCACTTATACCCGGAATAGATACCACCTTATCTTCCGGGGCAATATCTCCCAGAGCCGATCCATACTGTATCTTAAGCTGTTCGGCATGTCTCTGAAGAATGGCGCATCCCTCCTTAATATCTTTAGTTACCACATTCCCTCCAAAAGGAATCACAGCAGTGTGGCGAATAATATTATCATAATATACAGCAACATCTGTTGTTCCTCCTCCAATATCTACGAGTACTACTCCTGCCTCTTTTTCATCTTCTGTAAGCACTGCATCTGATGAAGCAAGTGGCTCCAGAATCATATCTTTCACAGATAAATTTGCTTTTCTTATGCACTTTTCAATATTTTTTGCGGCAGCAACCTGGCCAATTACAATATGGAAGTTTGCTTCCAGTCGCCTGCCACACATACCAATTGGACTCTTAATCCCTGTCTCATTATCAACAATGAAGTTCTGAGGAATAACATGAATTATCTCTTCTCCAATATCTATATGTATCTTATGCATATCCTCAATTAGCCTGAAAACCTCCTCTTTTTTGATTTCATCATCATAGGCATCACGCATAATATACCCACGATTCTTCATACTCTTAATATGCTGACCCGCTATCCCGACAAACACCTCTGAGAAAATTATCCCTGATCTTGCCTGTACATCATCTACAGTAGTCTGAATAGCGGCTACTGTCTCTTCAATATTAAGGACAACACCTCTTTTCACACCTCTGGAAGGAGCTTTGCTTAGTCCAAGAATTTCAATCTTACCATTCTTATTTTTCTTACCGACTATTGCCACAATTTTTGTGGTCCCGATGTCGATAGCTGCTACATACTGTTCCTGTTTATTCATAACTGATATATGGTTATTGCTGGTTATCTCTTTTTACAAACTATCTGATCTTTATATTCAAGGTTAATTGAAGAATATTTATTCCATCCAACTTCAGGTAAAACTTTATCGTAAAATGCTTCCAGGTTCCTTAGTTTTCCTTCAAAGTTCTCAGCTGTTCCCAGGTGTATTAGTTGGTTTCCAACACGCGGTATAAGGTCAATTTCGTCACTATTGTCTACATAGATCTGATCAATTTGTGCTGACCAGAAAGTATTTTCATTTACATAACTTACAATGCGATAAATATCCTTAAGTATTGACCTCTTAATACTTGTGTCGAGTACACTTATCCCGTTAAGCATGGCGGAGCTGATATTCACATTGCCTCCAACAACATGCAATCGTGGAGTATACAGATTTCTTCTTCTCATAACTATCCCTTCATCATCAATAAAAAAATCTCCTCCGTTATCAGGTATTACCCGCATAATAGGATTCCTTTGGTCTACATACACATGTAATACTCCATCAATTGTTATGTACACTTCAGCTTTTTTAATCTCTTTCAGCAGATTTATTCGTTTTTCAATTTCATCAACCGATATGTCTCCTAAGGGTTTACCCACAATTCTTTCTGTTTTTCCATAAACAAGATTCAATAGCTGTTTTTTCGTAACAAAATGATAATCAGAAGAGTCTGTAATATTTATTTCAATTCCACCACATGGATTTGCGCTGGTAGATCTGGCTATGTATACCGGTATTATTATTAGGTATAACAAAGGAATAAACAGCAATATTTTTAAAACCTTCCTCATCCCCCTCTCTCCTTCCTGAGCTTTTCTTCAATTGAACTTACGAGTTTGCATATATCACCGGCTCCTATAGTAAGGAGTACATCAGTGTTACTTACATCAAGCTTCTCTGGTATATCATCAATATTTAAAATCCTGTGATTCCCTGGTCTCATTTTATCTAAAATCAGTTCTGAGTTTACTCCATCGATTGGATTCTCACGTGCGGGATATATCGGAAGCAAGATCACCTCATCAAGTTCATCAAGGGAAGAAGCAAATTCATCAGCATTGTCACGTGTACGTGAGAAAAGGTGTGGTTGAAAAATAGCAGTAATTTTTCTACCCTTGTAATGCTCTCTCACAGAAGTTATAAATGTCTTTATCTCTTTCGGATGATGTGCGTAGTCATCAATATAGGTAAGTCCCTGCTTATTTATCCTGATATCAAATCTTCGTTTTACACCCTGAAATAGTATGACAGCCTTTTTTATCTGCTGTTCTGTAACGCCACACCTAAGGGCAATGGCAATTGCGGCAGAAACATTTTCGATATTTACTAAACCGGGGAATGCAAAATGAAGGTCCTCAATAATTGAAACAGGTGATTTAAAATTGAATCTGTAATAATCATTGCCACGTTCAATATTGAACGAATGGTAATCAGCACTTGAATCAAGTCCGTATGTATAGCAAGTCACACCTTCAGGAACAATAATCTCATTTTGTATAGAGCTATTTACGACTAGTATACCTCCAGGTTTGATTTTATTACAAAACTCGTTATATGCGTTAATCATGGTAGCTTTATCACCATATATATCAAGATGGTCGGCATCGAGAGAAGTAATAACAGCCATCAATGGATTGAGCTGGTGAAAAGAACGATCATATTCATCCGCCTCCACAACAGTATATCTGCTATCACCGGTCAGTAGATTTGTATCATAGTTCTTTGAGATCCCACCAAGGAAGGCAGAGCAATCTACATGAGATTGTTTCAATAAGTGGGCAAGCATTGTAGAAACTGTCGTTTTACCATGAGTACCGGCCACTGCCAACACATCAGTTTTAGATGATAT
>Ga0307377_10002447_pt1 | contig 21935 bp, 19 predicted proteins | sample TR3MG_FD_202535 | JGI IMG/M metagenome (GOLD analysis project Ga0307377, IMG submission 202535) | Soil microbial communities from Risofladan, Vaasa, Finland - TR-3 | ecosystem: Environmental > Terrestrial > Soil > Coastal area > Acid sulfate soil | place: Finland: Risofladan, Vaasa | collected...
CGATGCGGTTCGGACAATTCAATGACCGGCGGCCCGTCGATCGGCGGGATCGCTGCCGTGCAGATCATCTGCGCCAGTTCGCCGTGCGCCTGCAGAACCCAGCCGTCCGGCAGCGTCGGCGCCACCCCGAGCAGGTACAGCGTTTCGCCCGGTTCCAGCAGCGCCGCGAGCGCCCCGGCCACATCCGCCTGCGCGTTCGCCACGCCCAGGAAAGGCGCGTAGGGCGCCGGATATCGCGCGGCATCGCCGATGCACTGCGCCAGCGCACGATGCCGGCTGCGCAAGGAAGACCAGAAAGGATTGTCGAGTTCCGAAGCGATCATTGCGCACCGCTGCCGAACCTGTTGTGGGCGCAACGGACTGACATGGAGGGAACCGGCCGGGCACCACGCACGATCGACCAACCCCGACGACCGAACCCGCCTGACGGTTTGCGCCTGCCGTTCACCGCGTCACGCCCGGGCGGTGATCAGGAACACGGGGTAATGGTTCACCCGCCCGTCGTCGGCGGTCTTGGACACTGTGTGCGCGGTGCGCGCGCTGGTCTGGACAAAGCCGGCAGCGCGCAGGTCATCCTGCAGGGCGATGCGATCGAAACCATGATGCATCACGCCGGGCATGTCCTCGCCATGGAAGCTGCCGTCCTCGGTGTCCAGATCCACCAGCGCCAGCCAGCCACCCGGCGTGAGCATGCCGTGGAATGTACGCAGCAGCGCCGGGACGTCCGGAATGTGGTGCATCGTCATGCTGCTGAAGATCAGATCGAAACGTTCCGCCGGCGGCGGCTCGCTGGTGAGATCGAGCACCCGGGTCTGCAGCTGATCGAGCCCGGCCGCGCGTGCCTTCTCGGTCAGCACCGACAGCATGCCGGGCGAAACATCGCAGGCCAGCAAGTGCCCCAGCCGCGGCGCCAGCGCGGCACCCACCAGACCGGTACCGCAACCGTATTCCAGCGCACGCCAGTGTGCCTGCAGCGGCAGCGTCTCGGCGATCGCGGCGGCCACGCCGGTCGCCAGCTCGCGTCGTCTCGGACTGTCGTCCCACTCGGCGGCGATGACATCGAAACGCTGGCGGTTCTGCTGCTGGACGGAGGTCGACATTCGGGTGTCCCTGCGGGGTGGTCTGTTCGATATTGGATGCCAGCGCAACAAATTCAAGTTTCGCCGCAGGCCGCTTGGCGCGTGCCGTGCAATGCGGAACGCAAGCATGGCATTGCAGATGACTTCGCGGTATGGCCCGGCGCGGCGGCGGGGAACGGTTTCCAGCGCACATATCCCCGCACACCCTTGCCGGTGTTACAAGGTGCGCAGGGAAATCCGCAAAGGGGAGAGACCATGTCGATGCAGAATTTTACGCGACGCCTGAGGGTATTGCTCGGCGGCATGCTGCTGGCCTGTGCCGTGGGCACGCCCGCCGCGGCGACCGTCAACAAGCCGGCCGATCACGCCTGGCTGCTCAAGGCCGACCGCGTCTTCGACGCGCGTAGCGAGCAGACGCATGCGGGCTGGGTGCTGCTGGTGCAGGACGGCCATATCGTGGCGGTCGGCCCGCCGACGCAGGTCAAGGCGCCGCCGGGCACGCAGACCATCGAGCTGCCTGGCACGACGCTGTTGCCCGGCCTGATCGACGCGCACTCGCATATCTTTCTGCACCCGTACAACGAAACGCTGTGGAACGATCAGGTACTGAAGGAACCCCTGCCCTATCGCACCATCGAGGCGGTGCTGCACGCGCGCGCCACCCTGATGGCGGGCTTCACCGCAATGCGCGACCTCGGCACCGAAGGCGCCGGCTATGCCGACGTCGACGTGCAGCGCGCGATCGAGCAGGGCCTGATCCCCGGCCCGCATCTTTTCGTGGCCACCCGCGCCACCGTCGCCAGCCATTGCTACGGTCCCGGCCCGATGGGCTTCCGTACCGACATGGACCTGCCGCAGGGCGGCATCCCGGTCAGCGGACGCGCGCAGATGCTGGACGCGGTGCGCGACCAGGCCGGCCACGGCGCAGACTGGATCAAGATCTACGCCGACTACCACTGCGGCAAGAGCCAGGGCGCGGTGCCCACCTTCACCCAGGACGAATTGAACGCCGGCGTCGAGGCCGCGCATTCGCTCGGCCTGCCGGTCTCGGTGCATTCGACCACGCCCGAAGGCATGCGCCGCTCGGTACTGGCCGGCGTCGACACCATCGAACACGGCTTCGCCGGCACGCCTGAAGTATTCGCGCTGATGAAACAGCACCACGTCGCCTACCTGCCCACGCTGGAAGCCGTGGTCGCCTACGCCGAATATTTCCACGGCTGGAAGCCGGGCGATCCGCCCACCGACGAGATGAAGCAGTCCGCGCACGCGTTCAAGCTGGCCATGGACGCGGGTGTCACCATCGGCTGCGGCAGCGATGTCGGCGTGTTCGCCCACGGCACCAACTACAAGGAACTGGAGTGGATGGTGCGCGACGGCATGTCGCCGGCCCGCGCGCTGCTGGCCGCCACCGCGGTCGACGCGACGATCCTGCGCCAGCAGGACCGCTTCGGCCAGCTGAAAGCCGGCCTCGACGCCGACATCATCGCGGTACGCGGCAACCCGACCGCCGACATCAGCGCGATCGAGCACGTGCCATTCGTGATGAAGGGCGGCGTGATCTACAAGCGGACGGAGTGAAGCGAGGGCAGCGACAGCGAGGCGCAGGTGCGGCGAATCCAGTGGTTCCGCCGCACCTGTCCCGCGTCCGTCAAATCGACGCGGCGATGCGGCCCACGTCGACCAGCACGGCATCGCGCGTGGCCGCGTCGGCAGGCGAGCCGGCGTAATACGCCGTGACCAGCAGCGGCTTGCGCTGCGGTGGCATGAGAATGGCCACGTCGTTGGTTTCATTCCTGAAACCGCTGCCGGTCTTGTCGCCCACCGTCCAGCCGGCCGGGACGCCCGCGCGCAGCTTGTCGGTACCCGTGACGCTGGCGCGCAGCCAGGCGAGCAGCTGCCCGCGCGAGGCCTCGGCAAGCACGTTGCCCAGCAGCACCTTGCGCATGCTGGCCAGCATGGCGTCCGGCGTGGTGGTATCGCGCAAGTCGCCGGGGCCGCCCACGTTGAGCTCGGGCTCGATGCGATCGAACCGGGTCAGCGCATCGCCGATGCCGCGGGCAAACGCGGTCGCTCCAGCCGGCCCGCCGAGGCTGGCCAGCAGCAGATTCGCTGCCGTGTTGTCGCTCAGGGTGATTGCCGCCCGGCACAACTCGGCCACGCTCATCCCCGGCGCGCCCACGTGATGGCGCGTCACCGGCGCATAGCTCAGCACTGCCTCGCGGCCGAACACGATGCGCCGATCCAGCCGCTCCGTGCCGCGATCCACGCGCGCCAGCACGGCGGCCACCGCCAGCAGCTTGTTCGTGCTGCACATCAGGAAGCGCTCGTCGTCCCGATGCGCCACGCGGCGCCCGTTGCCCGTATCGAGGATGGACACGCCCAGTCGCCCGCCATGCCGGCGTTCCAGCGCCGCCAGGCGGGCGGCTGCGCCGTCGATGTTCGCCGTCAACGCGAGCGCGGGGCGAAAGGCGAGTGCGGACGCACCCAGCAAGGCACTGTTCAGCAGAGTTCGGCGCTTCATCGGATCACCGTGGCGGCGGCAGGGAAAGATCGGCGCGTCGGGCACGCCGGCCGATGCATGCTCGCCCTCGCCGCTGGCCGTTCGCTGCCGAAGATGAGGCAACCCCGGGGCACCGGCAAAGAAACGCTCGCGGCCTGCCCGGCAAGCGTCAGCCTTCCACGGTGAACTCCTCCCAGGCGCGCACGGCATCGGCCGCCGCCATCAGCGACGGGCCGCCGCCCATGTAGACCGCCACCGCCAGGGTTTCCATGAACTGTTCACGGCTGGCGCCGAGGCGAACCAGCGCCTTCACGTGAAAGCCCAGGCAGCCGTCGCAGCGGGCGGCGACGCCGATCGCCAGCGCGATCAGCTCCTTGTCGATGCCGGAGAGCACGCCCGGCTCCATCGCGGCCTTGGCCATCGCCGAGAAGCCGCTCATCGTGCCCGACTGTGCGGCGCGCAAGGTAGCGATGGCCTGGTTGAGATCCTGGGTGATCTGCTTGTACGACTCGCTCGACATGGTTGGCTCCGGCAGACGAGTGGAAACAGCCCGACAATTTATGCCCGACACACGCGCACGGTAACCGATGCGGCCATTTGCCGCGCAATGGCGCCCCGCTCGACGACGGCACGACAGCGGCGCGCAGGTTCCGGCAGAACACTTGACGTGCCTCCGGCGCTGCCCCGATGATCGGATGATGCAACGCAGCAGCAGCGACTCCGTTCCGATCAAGCTCGCACTCGAGGGCGGCGGCGCGCATGGCGCCTTTACCTGGGGCGTGCTGGATCGCCTGCTGGAAGTGCCCGGGCTGGAGATCGAATCGATCAGTGCCACCAGCAGCGGTGCGATGAATGCGGTGGCACTGGCGCAGGGATGGCAGCGCGCCGGTGCGCCGGGTGCGCGCGAAACGCTGGATGCGTTCTGGCTGGCCCTCGCCCGTCAGAACGTGGTGGCCGACTGGTGGGCCGCCGCCGCGGGCATCTTCAATCAAGGTCAGAGCTGGCCGTCGGCACCGGGCGCGCCGCTGACCGCCAATCCGTTGCGGCCGCTGGTCGAGGAACTGTTCGACATCGACGCCCTGCGCGCCGGGCCGATCCAGCTGCAGCTGGCGGCGACGCGGGTGCGCGACGGTGCGCTCACGCTGTTTGACAATGCGCGGCTGAGCCATGACGCCTTGCTGGCATCGGCCTGCCTGCCGCAATGGTTCGCGGCGGTGGAAATCGATGGCGAGGCCTACTGGGACGGTGGATTCGCCGGCAATCCCGTGCTGGAGCCGTTGCTCGCGGCCGGCGGCCACGATCTGCTGTGTGTGCTGCTGCAGCCGTTCGACGGTACGCATGTGCCGCGCCTGGCCCGTGACATCGCCGAACTGGCGGCCCAGCTCTCGTTCTCCGGTGCGTTCCGGCGCGAGCTGCGGGATCTCGCGCTGCGGCGCCAGCGCATCGAGGGGCGGCTGGCGACCAGTGTCGAGGAACGCCGTTTGCGCCGCCTGCGCATGCATGTGATCACGCCGAAGGAGGCGCTCACCACACGCGAGGGGTATTCGGCAGCAGACACCCGCCTCAGCCAGTTGCAGGCGTTGCGCGAACTCGGCCGCGATGCCGCCGAAGACTGGTACGGGCGTCATCAGCTCGATCTCGGGGAGCGCGAAAGTTTCTCGCTGCAGGACTGGCTCGCGGCAACCAGCCGTCCGCTTTCCGGCTGATCCTGTGGGCGGCGATCGGCAGGCGGCCGAGCCCCTGCAGCGTTGACCGGCGGGTTTCGCATCACGGCCCCGCTGCACGGCCAAACCGGGCAAAATAGGCGGTTGGCAACCCGCACGGGGTGCCACCCTGACTGCGGGCTGTTATGCCTGCCGACTACGGACCACACTTTTGACGATCACGAACCCTACCCCACCTGCATCCGCTGACGCGGACCATGCCCTGCTGGAGCGGTTGCGCGACGCGATGGAACTGCTCGAATCGGTGGCGGCCGACCCGCAGCTGCTGGAGCGCCTGCCGGCAGCGGAGCGTGGGCGTCTGCACCAGGCGGTGGCACGGATCTACGATCCCGATTCCGCCGCCCGCCGGGTGAAGCTGAAGGCGGCAGCCAAGGCGCGCTACGCATCGAAAATTCGCGCCGACGATGCAGTGCTGGACCGGACCGGCATCCGCGCGCTGCGCCGCAAGCCGGTGTTCACCACGCCGACGGTGTTTGCGCCGGAGGGTTTTCAGGCGCATGACGTCGACGCAGAGCACGCGCCGCGCGAGTCGATCGAGCCGCAGCATTGCTACGTGTGCAAGCAGAAGTATTCGACGATCCACTTCTTCTACGACCAGCTGTGCCCGAGCTGCGCCGCGTTCAATTACGCCAAGCGCACCGAGCTGGTGGACCTGCGCGGCCGCGTGGCGCTGCTGACCGGCGGTCGCGTGAAGATCGGCTACCAGGCCGGCCTGAAGCTGTTGCGCGCGGGCGCCGAGCTGATCGTGACCACCCGCTTCCCGCGCGATTCGGCGGCGCGCTACGCCGCCGAAGCGGACTTCGGCGAATGGGGCCATCGCCTGCAGATCTATGGCCTGGACCTGCGCCACACACCCAGCGTCGAGGCGTTCTGCCGGGAGTTGCTCGCCACGCGTGCGCGGCTGGACTTCATCATCAACAACGCCTGCCAGACCGTGCGCCGCCCGCCGGATTTCTACGCGCACATGATGGCCGGCGAAACCGCCGCGCCGCACGAGATGCCGGAAAACATGCGCAAGCTGCTCGGCCGCTACGAGGGCCTGCGTGCCGCGCACATCCTGCCCGAAGGCGACGCATCGGCGATCGCGCCTGCCGGTCAGGAGCCGAACCTGGCTGGCCTGACCCGCGCCGCCGAACTGTCGCAACTGCCGCTGCTGCCCGAGGACCTGCTGGCGCAGCAGCACCTGTTCCCTGAAGGCCGATTGGACCAGGATTTGCAGCAGGTCGATCTGCGCGAACGCAACTCGTGGCGGCTGCTGATGGCCGAGGTGCCGTCGGTCGAGCTGCTGGAAGTGCAACTGGTCAACGCGATCGCGCCGTTCATCATCAATGCGCGCCTGAAGCCGCTGATGCTGCGCACGCCGGAGCGCGACAAGCACATCGTCAACGTGTCGGCGATGGAAGGCCAGTTCTACCGCAGCTTCAAGACTACCCGGCATCCGCATACCAACATGGCCAAGGCCGCGCTCAACATGATGACGCGCACGGCGGCGACCGACTACCACAACGACGGCATCCACATGAACAGCGTCGATACCGGCTGGGTGACCGACGAGGATCCGGCGGAACTGGCGGCGAAGAAAGTGCGGGAGGAACGCTTCCACCCACCGCTGGACATCGTCGACGGCGCCGCGCGCATCGTCGACCCGATCATCAGCGGCATCCGCAGCGGCGAGCACGTGTGGGGCCAGTTCCTGAAGGACTACCGCCCGACCGACTGGTGAGCCGCACCGGACCGACGCGATTGCCCCGAGCATGCCGGTGCGCTTGATGCAGGCCCCTGCCGCCACCAGTTTGCACGAATACCTGCCGCACGGAGCCATCCCATGCCGACCATGCAAGCGATCGAAATCGTCCGTCCCGGCGGCCCGGACGTGCTGCAACTGACGGCGCGCCCGATCCCGCAGCCCGGCCCAGGCGAGGTGCTGATCAAGGTGGCGGCCGCCGGCGTCAACCGGCCCGACGTGTTCCAGCGCATGGGCAACTATGCGCCGCCACCGGGCGCCTCCGACCTGCCCGGGCTGGAGGTGGCCGGTACCTTGGCTGCTGGCGATCTGGCCGGCGACAACCCGTTCGGATTGAAGCAGGGCGACGCCGTGTGTGCCCTGCTCGCCGGCGGCGGTTATGCCGAATACGCGGTGGCACCGCTGGCGCAGTGCCTGCCGGTACCTGCCGGCTTGTCGATGCTCGAGGCGGCGGCGCTGCCGGAAAATTATTTCACCGTGTGGAGCAATGTGTTCGACCGCGGCCAGCTTGGCCGTGGCGAAGGCGGTACCCACGAGACGCTGCTGGTACAGGGTGGCTCCAGCGGCATCGGCGTGACCGCAATCCAGCTGGCGCATGCACTGGGCCATCGCGTGTTCGCCACCGCCGGCAGTGCGGGAAAGTGCAATGCCTGCGAAAAACTGGGTGCTGTCGCCATCAACTATCGCACGCAGGATTTCGTCGCCGTGCTGAAGCAGGCCACCGCAGGTCGTGGCGTGGATGTGATCCTGGACATGGTCGCAGGCGACTACATTCCGCGCGAGCTCGACGCACTGGCCGAGGGTGGGCGGCTGGTGTTCATCGCCACGCTCGGCGGCAGCAAGGCGCTGATCGACGCATCGCTGATCATGCGCCGGCGTCTCACCCTCACCGGTTCGACGCTGCGTGCGCGTTCGGTTGCGTTCAAGGGCGCACTCGCCCGCCAGTTGCACGCGACGGTCTGGCCCTTGCTGCAGGCCGGCACCGTGCGGCCGCTGATCCACCAGGTGTTTCCCGCCGCCGATGCGGCCGGCGCCCATGCGCTGATGGAGAGCAGCGCGCACATCGGCAAGATCATGCTGCAGTGGTGAACCCGGTGCGCCGCGCGATCGTCGCTGCGGCAGCCCGCGATCGCCGGCCATGACGCGCGAGCGTGGCCCTTGCGGCGACAGTCCGTTTCCCTGATGCGCATGTCGAGAATGCGTGGCGCGCCCCCATGTTTGCGCCAGGCGCCGATGATGGCGCGATCCAGCTACGGAGAACCGCGATGATTGAACGCAGACCCTTCGACAACCTCGGCGGAGCCGACCACGGCTGGCTCAAGGCCAGGCACCATTTCTCGTTCGCCGGCTATCACGACCCCAGGCGCAGGGGCTGGGGCGCGCTGCGGGTGTGGAACGACGATACCATCGCGCCGCAGACCGGTTTTCCGCCGCATCCGCATGCGGACATGGAGATCATCACCTATGTGCGCGAAGGCGCGATCACCCATCGCGACAACCTCGGCAATGCCGGCCGCACCGAGGCCGGCGACGTGCAGGTGATGAGTGCCGGCAGCGGCATCACCCACAGCGAATACAACAGGGAAGCGGGCACCACCCGCATCTTCCAGATCTGGATCATCCCGACCCAGTTCGGCCAGCCGCCGTCGTGGGGCGCCCGGCCATTCCCGGTGGGCGACCGTTCGGGCCGTTTCGTGGCGCTGGCCAGCGGCTTCAAGGACGATGCCGAGGCGCTGCCGCTGCGCACCGATGCGCGCGTGCTCGGCGCCACCCTCAAGGCCGGCGAGATGGCCGAATACACCCTCGGCGCAGGCCGCTACGGTTATCTGGTGCCGGCCACCGGCGCGGTCGAGATCAACGGCATCCGGCTCGATGCACGCGACGGTGCGGCGATCCGCGATGAGCCCGTGCTGCGGGTGACGGCGCTGGACGATGCCGAACTGGTGCTGGTCGACTCGGCCTGAATGCGGCGCGTCGGCTATTGATTCAGCCCACAGGCCAGCACCCCCAGGAAAGCTTACCCGCGTTGTCGACTGGTCAATTCGGCCAGGAGCTGACCTTCGCCAGCGCGAGGCGAGCAACAACATGCGGTTCTTACAAAGGGGCCACGAAACCGGGATAGACCCATAGATCAGCATTGGAAGGAAATTTTCCTCGCGAATGGGTCAGTTTTCGATGGAAATCAACAGTACGGTTCAGAGTCGCCATTCACTGGTGGCTTTAAATGCCCTCGGTTCGAAATAAAATTGGAACCTAACTGAAACAATGCGTTCATGTTATTGAAACAAAAGAAGTAAATCTGAAAATATCACTCAAGTTCGCGGGTTTGATGCCGAAAGTCGGGGTGCCTCTGTCTCACAAAGCAAATCATGTCCCGTCGAATCCTTGCGCCACTCACGTTGAATGTGAGTACCCAGTTAGTACTGCGACTGATCGGATCGGTGCTGCTGCTGATCATCGTTTGCGGCGCCACCGTGCGGCAGCTGACGCGGGCCGATCACCGCATCCGGCTGGTTGTTGTGGATACACTTGCGCCGGTCGCTGACGTCGGTCACATCCAGAATGACTACAACGACATCATGCAGGTCCTTGTGCATGCGGCGCTCATGCAGTTGCCCTCCTCCGTCAACGATGCAAGCGCGATCATCAAGAGCGATCGTGTCGACATCGACCGACACTGGGCTTCACTCGTGCGCAGCGGATTAGCGCAACAGCAGCGACAGCTGTTCGTTCTTGCCGCTGGGCATCGCAAGGATGCCGAGCAGGCCGTCGAAGAGGCCTTGACGATCCTTGAGGCGGGCCGTTTCGATATTGCCCAGCTCAAGCTGGCCAATGACGTGCAGTCATCGTTTGTGCCGCTGAAGAGCGATTTTTCGAACCTCTTTAGCCTGGCCCTCGCTCAAGGCCAGGCGCAGGCTGCCGTTCAACACGTGAGCAACCGTCACGATCTGTTCGCGTTGCTCATTTTGCTGTGTCTTGCGATGGGCCTTGCCGTCTGGGTCGACATCACCATCATTCGCTCGCTGGGAAAGCGCATGAAGTGCGCATCGGAAGTAGCCACCAGAATTGCCGGTGGTGTACTGGGTGAGCCGATCGATATCGGGCGAGGCGACGAGGTGGGGTTGCTGCTGGGCACGCTGTCCCAGATGGACGTGCAACTGGAAAGCGTGGTTGGAGAGGTTCGCGAGCGCGCTTGGATGGTTGAGCAGAGTGCAACCGCCATCGCCCACGGCAATGAAGCGCTGAGCAAGCGAACGCAGACGCAAGCCACTCATCTGGAAAGCACGGCGACATCCATGGCACGCATGTCGGCAGCGATCACGCAAAGTGTGCGACATGCGGATCAGGCCAGTCAGGCCGCCAACGACGTTCAGGGGCAAACTGAACAGGGGCGCGATGCGGTCGCCCAAGCGGTCACCTCGATGAACGAGATCAATCGCACCGGGCGGCGCATGGGCGAGGTACTGGATCTGGTGGATCAGGTGGCCTTTCAGACCCACATGCTGGCGTTGAATGCGGCAGTTGAAGCCGCGCAGGCAGGCGTGCATGGACGCGGATTCGGCGTGATCGCCGCTGAAGTGCGCCAATTGGCGCATCGTTGCGGACAGGCGGCGCGAGACATTCGGCAGATGATTTCAGAAAGCGATGAAGCCGTACGTACCGGCAGCGTTCTGGTCAATCGTACCGGGACGGTGCTTGAAGACGTTGCCATCGGGGTGAACAGGCTTTCGGAGTTGGTCGCTGTCATGGCCTCCACCGGTCGCGGGCACGCCACCGATATCGGTCTGGTCAATGATGCCGTAGTCGAGATGGACGCGATGACCCGGCAAAACGCCACTCTGGTCGAAGAGGCTGCGGTCGCCAGTCGAGCGATGCGCGAGAGCGCTGTCGCGCTGCTGCGCGAAGTTGACTTCTTTACCCTGCAAAATGACCGTGTCGACAGGCATGCCGCGGCGGTGGACTCGCTGGGAAGCGCGATCACGAGCCACTCGCAGCATCCACTCGACAGGTTGCTTGAGTTACCTGCCTGATCCCGTCGCGAAATTCTTCTAATGACGCCCTGCCTACGTGCCGATGACTCTCAAGCCCAGCTTCTCGATCAGGCTGTCGGACGTGGTGGCCTCAGTGCCGTGTTCCAGCCTCTCGTCCGCCTGGATACGTTGGATGTAGTGGCCCATGAGGGGCTGTCGCGACCGACCCACGGTCCGGTGGGGCTTACCATTCTAGATCTGTTGGATCTTGCGCGTGCCAACGGGCGACTAGGCGAATTCGAGCTGCAGGCGGCGCGGAATGTGTGTGCGGCTTTCGCGACGCAGTCTGGCGAAGGGCGGCTACTCATCAACCTCAGCGCTCACGCCATCGTGCAAAGCGGCTTGCGGCCCGAGCAGATCATTGCCTCGTTATCAGCGTCAGGGCTTGACCTGGGTCGCATCACCATCGAGATAACCGAGCGGGATATTGTCGACAACCCGGTTGAGCTCGTCGAGGCGATGAAATTTCTGCGCGCGCGAGGTGTGCGTGTTGCCCTGGACGACTTCGGCAACGGCCACTCCAACTTCCAGATGTGGAATGAGATCCGACCTGACGTCGTCAAGATAGACCGCTATCTGATCCATGGCCTGGCAACCAGTGCCGAGCGTCTGGTGATCGTCCGAGCCCTTTGCCGGGTAGCAGAGACGCTGGGCGCCGATCTGGTGGGTGAAGGTGTCGAGGATCCAGTCGACCTGCGCATGATGCGGGACCTTGGCATCAAGTATGCCCAAGGTTTCTTGCTGGGGAAGCCATCAGCATCGCCCGTCGTGAACGTGAACCCCGAGGCGCGCGAGGCAATTCGTGAGCATGTCGTGCTTGTGCCTCCGCGTCCGCGCGATCCGATCACGCATCGGTCGATGCGTGCCGGACACCTTTTGATTCACGCCCCATCGGTCACGACTCATCGGACCGCCGACGATATAGCCTCCATCTTTTCTCGTCATCCGGAACTGCACGCCATCGCGGTCGTTGAAGAGGATCGGCCAATCGGCCTGATCAACCGCCGTCGATTCACTGAGGACCTCGCCAAACCGTTCATCCGCGAGCTTTTCGGCCGAAAGTCCTGCACAACATTCATGCGAGCAGCACCGCTTCTCTGCGACGAGCTGCAGTCGATGGAGAGCATGGCGGATATTCTCCGCGGTGAGGACCAGCGCTACCTGACTGATGGTTTTATCGTCACACGGGCAGGCCGCTATCTCGGCTTGGGAACGGGTGAGGATCTGGTGCGGAGGGTGACCGAATTTCGTATTGAGGCGGCGCGCCATGCCAACCCGCTGACCTTTCTTCCGGGCAACATCCCGGTGACCGAGCACATCGCGCGGCTGTTGCGTGGCAAACAGCCATTCGTCGCCGCCTATGCTGACCTTAACGACTTCAAGCCCTTCAATGATCGGTACGGCTATTTCCGCGGCGACGAGATGATCCGCTTGATGGCGGACATCCTGACGGCCCAGGCGGAGCCATCACTTGATTTTGTGGGCCATATCGGCGGTGACGATTTCCTGGTGCTCTTCCAGAGCGATGACTGGGAGCTTCGTTGCACGCGTGTGGTTGCTGAATTTAACGACCGGGCACGTGCCCTTTTCGATCCGGACGATGTCGCGCATGGCGGCATTGAGGGTGAGGATCGGCGTGGGTGCCAGCAATTCTTCCCGCTGACCAGGATCGTCATCGGTGCTGTGCTGGTGGAACCACCTTTCCCGCGAAGACCGGAACACATTGCAGCTCTGGCCGCTCGCGCAAAGCACCATGCCAAGCGCGAGCGACTCGGGTTGCACGTTATCGTCCATGCCGCCCAGGATAGATCCAGCTTGCAGATGGATGAAACCTCAGGCCCAGGTGTTGCTCATGGCGTGCTCCGTACGTGACCATCGCCAAGAGCGATGGTCAAATCAACATGGGAAAATTGTCCGTGACATCCGCCTTGCACGAAACCAACATGGGCGAATGGATAGAAGCCAGCCATAGAAGCTGGCTAAGTAGGAAAACCCATCGAACGGCTATGTACGTCTGCACTCGCAAGATCAATGAATTTCTCTACGGTGGGGGCGCGACAAATAGTGGTGCAACCCGTAGGCCATAGTTCCCTCTACTACCTGATAGACCGACCTGGATCGGGTTATATGGCTGGAGCAAACCCCGATTGGGATCGTCCCACCCCGAACCTCATCGTATCGCCACATCTCGGCTCCGCGACCTGCAACAATGGGTCGGCAAGCGACCTTCAGTCGGATGGTCAACTTGCAGGCGACGCCGGTCAAGTGGTCTGGCGAGTATGGTCAGCTGGGTGGCCAAGATGGGTCGACAGGCTGGCGATCCGCCAAAGCCTGTCGGACTGATGCGCGCGGACCCGGCGGCCTGCCGATTTGCTACCCTGCCCGCTTCAACCGAGCACGAGGCGAGCATGGCTTCCACCCATGGTATCCACACCATCGACACCGGTTTCGTGCGGCCGCAGTTCGATGCGGCGTATCTGATTGTCGAGAACGGACGCGCGGCGTTCGTCGATTGCGGCACCAACCATGCGGTGCCGCGCATGCTCGATGCGCTGACTGCCGCCGGACTGGCCGCTACGGACGTGGACTGGCTGATCCTTACCCATGTGCACCTGGATCATGCCGGCGGTGCCGGCGAACTGATCGCGCAATTGCCGAACGCGAAGCTGGTGGTGCATCCGCGTGGTGCGCGGCACATGATCGATCCGTCGAAGCTGTGGGCCGGCGCCAGTGCGGTGTATGGCGAGGCGGTGATGGAACGGACGTATGGACGGCTGCGGCCGATTCCCGCCGCACGGGTGGTCGAGGCGCCGGACGGACATGTGGTCGATCTGGCCGGCCGCGCGCTGCGTTGCCTCGATACGCCCGGCCACGCGATGCATCACCTCGCCGTGTACGACGCCCGCGCGAACGTCTGCTTCACCGGCGACGTGTTCGGCCTCTCCTACCGCGATTTCGATACCGCCGCGGGCCCGTTCATCCTGCCCACGACCTCGCCGGTGCAGTTCGATCCGCCGGCCCTGCATGCCTCGATCGACCGCCTGCTGACGCTGCGCCCGGCGGCGATGTATCTCACCCACTACGGTCGTGTCGAACAGGTCGGCAAGCTCGCCGGCGACCTGCACGTGCAAATCGACGCGATGGTCGCCCTCGCCCACGCCGCGAACGGGCAACCCGACCGCCATGCCGTACTGGTCGCCTCGCTTGCCGAGTTGTACGCAAGCCGCGCCCAGGCGCATGGCTGGACCCAGGGGCGCGCGGCACTGTGCCAGCTGCTCGGCATGGATATCGAGCTCAATGCACAGGGCCTTGAGGTATGGCTGGACCGGGCCAATGGCTGACCACCAGCTGGGTTTCGCACCGGCTCAGGCCAGACGCGTACCGTTCGGCACCGGCCGTTCGACCGCGGTGATCACCACGCCGGCGTCGGTGGGAAACCCGGTCAGCAGAAACTGCGAGCGGAACGGGCCGATCTGCTTCTCGGGGAAGTTGATCACGCCGACGATCTGCCGGCCGAGCAGGTCCTCGGCCGAATACAGCGCGGCGATCTGCGCGCTGGTCTTTTTCTCGCCGTAGGGACCGAAGTCGGCCCAGACTTTCCACGCGGACTTGCGCGCCTCGGGGAACGGCTCGACCCTGGTCACCGTGCCGACGACGATCAGCACCTTCTCGAAATCGGCCCAGCTGATTTCACTGTTGGCCTGCGTCGCGACGTGTTCGCTCATCCTTCCATTCTCGTCTTCAGCCAATCGTTGAATTCCGCACGCCAGTAGCTGGCCTGCGCGGCGAGGTAACCGGCCGGGCGATACGTGCTCGGCAGGGCGTAGTCGGCAAACTGCTTCCAGCGGTCGTCGCCTTCCGCGATCGCCGCGGCCAGCAACTCGCCGGCCGCACAGGTGGAACTGAGCCCGTGACCGCCGAATGCCTGTGCCCACCACAGACCGTCGCCGGTCCCGCCGATTTGCGGCATCTGATGGCGCGCGTAACTCATCAGTCCCGACCACGCGTAATCGACCTTCACATCCTTGAGCTGCGGAAACACCCGCAGCAGGTCCCGCCGCAGCAATCGCTGCACCGCTTGCGGCGAACGATCGCGGATCGAGATGCGCCCCCCCCACAGCAGCCGCGTGTCCGGTAACGGGCGATAGTAGTCGAACGCGAAACGGGTGTCGTAGACCGCTGCGCGGGTCAGCAGGCATTGCGCCAGGCGATCGCCCAGCGGCTCGGTGACCATCACGTAGGTGGCGATCGGCAGGATCGCCCGGTCGATCTGTTTCTGCAGTCCCGCCAGATAACCGCCGCAGGCCAGCACCACCTGGTCGGCATGCAGTTCGCCGTGCGCGGTCTCGATGCGCCAGCGCAGGCCGTCGCGATGCAGGCGGCGCACGCCGCTGTGCTCGTGGATGCGCACGCCCTGCGCGGCTGCCGCAGCCGCCAGTCCGATCGCGTAGTTGAGCGGATGCAGGTGCAGCGCATCGCGCTCGAACAAACCGTCGTGATAACGCTCGCTGCGGATGCGTTCGCGCAGCCCGGCCTGCGCCAGCCACTGCCACTGCACGCCGTAGCGCCCGGCCAGCAGTTGCTGGCGCTGGCGCAGCACGGCGGGATCGCGAAACCAGTTCGCCCAGATCACGCCCTCATCGACCACATCGCAGGGAATGCGGTAATCGGCGACGCGCCGGCGAATGCGCTGTACGCCCTCGATGGTGAGCCTGAACAGCTCCCGTGCCCGCGCTTCCCCGAGTTGCTCCAGCAGGCTCTGCTCGCCCAGCGAATAACCGGCGAACACGAAGCCGCCGTTGCGCCCGGAAGCGCCGAAGCCGATCTGCTCGCGCTCCAGCAGCACCACATCGCGCACCCCGCGCTCGGCCAGGCCCAGCGCCGTGTTCAGCCCGGCATAACCGCCACCGATGACCGCAACGCGCGCATCGCCACGGTCTTGCAGCGGCTCATATGGCGCGTAAGACGTGGCGGTGGCGCGGTAGTACGACATGGCCGCAGGCTGCTTCATGCGGCGACCACGCGCATCGGCTTGCGTTGCCGCAGCGAACACGACGCGGCAGGCATCGGCCATCGCGGCAGGGGCATGATCAAAATTCACCCATCAGAACGCAACCATCAAAGCCGTCAACCATCAAAGCTGGCCGAGGAATTCGCGCACCACCGGGGCAAGTTGCGGATCCTGCATCGCCATGTGCATGGTGGCACGCACCAGGCCGGCCTTGTTGCCGCAATCGAAACGGGTGCCTTCGAAACGGTAGGCGAGCACCTTGCCCTGCTCCTTCAACAACGCGTCGATGGCGTCGGTGAGCTGGATCTCGCCGCCGGCACCGGGCGTGGTCTGCTCCAGCAACTGGAAGATGCGGGCCGGCAGCACGTAGCGGCCGACCACGGCCAGGTTGGACGGCGCGTCGGCGGGCTTGGGTTTCTCCACCATGTGGCTTATCCGCGCGCTGCGCTCGTCGATCGGCGTGGTGGCGACGATGCCGTATTTGTCGGTTTCGTCGTGCGGTACTTCTTCCACCGCGATCACCCCGGCGTGCTCGGCCTCGGCCAGTTCGGCCATCTGCCGCAGGGCGCTTTTCTTCCTGGCGCCGATCGCGCCATTCCAGATCAGGTCGTCCGGCAGAATCACGCCGAACGGCTCGTCGCCGACCACCGCCTTGGCGCACAGTACGGCATGCCCCAAGCCGAGTGCCTCCGGCTGGGTCACGAAGATCGCCCGCACATTGCGCGGCAGCGTGCCCCGCACCAGCGCGAGCAGGTCCCGCTTGCCCTTTTCATGCAGCTTCGACTCCAGTTCGTAGGCCCGGTCGAAGTAATCGGCGATCGCATGCTTGTAGCGATTGGTGACGAAGATCAGCGTGTCGGCGCCGGCATCGACCGCCTCGTCGACGGCGTACTGGATCAGCGGCTTGTCCAGCACCGGCAGCATTTCCTTGGCCACCACCTTGGTCGCGGGCAGAAAGCGCGTGCCCAGCCCGGCCACTGGGAACACCACTTTGCGCAAAGGTTTGCTCACTCATTATTCTCCGAACTGATGCGACGGATCGATACCACGTTGTCCGGTTGCACCTCTTCGCTCCAGCGGAACGAAGGGAGCAAGCTGGATATGCAGCGTCGAAGCTCTTCCTCATTGAAAACCGCATCTGCCTCGGCGGCCTTGTTGAGCAGCGCCAGCAGCAACTCCCACGACACTTCGCGGTGCTGTGCCAGAAAAATCTTCGTGTGTTCCGTTGCGCTGTAGTTTTCCTGCGGGTGGAACAATTCCTCGAACAGCTTTTCGCCGGAACGCAGGCCGGTATAGACGATCGGAATTTCGGTCCCCGGCTTCTTGCCGGCAAGACGAATCATCTGCTCGGCCAGATCGCGGATCTTCACTGGCTGACCCATGTCGAGCGCGAAGATCTCGCCGCCCTTGCCGATACTCGCCGTCTGCAGAATCAGCTGGCAGGCCTCGGGAATCGTCATGAAATAGCGGGTGACTTCGGGGTGGGTCACCGTGACCGGGCCGCCGTCGCGGATCTGCCGCCGGAACAAGGGCACCACGGAGCCGGCCGAATCCAGCACGTTGCCGAAACGCACCGTCATGAAGCGGGTGTCGGTGTGGGCGTTGAGATTCTGGCAATAGATCTCGGCGACCCGTTTGCAGGCACCCATGACGCTGGTCGGGTTGACCGCCTTGTCGGTGGAGATCAGCACGAAACATTGCACGCCGACCTCGCACGCCAGATCGGCCACCACGCGTGTACTCAACACATTGTTGCGAAATGCCGCCCGCAGTTGCGCCTGCAGCATCGGCACATGCTTGTAGGCCGCCGCATGGAATACCACTTGGGGCCTCGCTTCCAGGAACAGCTTGCGCATGGCCGCAACGTCGCCGCAATTGGCAAGGATGCCGTCGAGGATCAGTTCGGGAAAATCCGTGCGCAGCTCGCGGGTGATCCGGTACAGGTTGTATTCGCTCTGTTCGACCACGATCAGCGACTGTGCGCCGAGACGGGCGACCTGCCGGCACAGTTCCGAGCCGATCGAACCGCCGCCGCCGGTCACCAGCACCCGTCGCGTAGTGAGCATTTCGCGGATCGTGGTCCAGTCCAGCTCGACTGTATCGCGGCCGAGCAGATCCTCGATCGCCACTTCCTTGATCTGGTTGAACTGCGCTCGACCGGCGACCACGTCTTCCAGCCGCGGTATCGTTCGATAAGGCAGGCCGGTCTCATCGCATAGCGACACCACCCGGCGGATCTCGATCGTCGATGCCGCCGGCAGCGCAATCAACAGCATGTCGACCGCAGCTTCGCGCGCCACGTCGGGCAATTGCTCGAAACGGCCAAGCACGGGATGACCATTGATGCTGGCGCCCCGCAGGCTGGGCCTGTCATCGACGAAACCGACCACGGAATAGCGACCGTCGCGGCCAAGATCGCGCGAAAGGACCTCACCGGCACGATCGGCACCGACAATCAGAACCCGCTTGACGGCCTGGTTGCGCAACAGATCGCTGCGGCTGTCCTTCCAGTAACGGTAAACCAGCCGAGGCCCCCCGAGCAGCCCCGCCAACACAATCGGATACAACAGAAAGACCGAGCGCGGAACGTCTTCGAGCCGGTCATACATGAACAACGACAGGCCGATGGCGAGTGAGCCAAGCACCACCCCGCGCAGGATGTTCCAAAGATCCGGCAAGCTGGCAAAGCGCCAGACACTCCTGTACAGCCCGGTCCACCGGAAGATCACGCCTTGCACCAGCAGCACGATCGGAAATTCAAGCAGCCGATAGCTGACGATCTCGTCCGGCAGCAGCATGTAACGCAACAGTTTGGCAATCCACCACGCCAGCAAAGTCATCGCCAGATCGTGAGCCACGACCGCGATGCGGGGATGGATGAAACCGACAAGTTTACGCAATGACATGGCGATCCTTGGCCAGCATGTGTCGTAGTGAGCGACGTTTCAGCGCCAGCCACACGGCTGCCGCAACCACATAGACGCCGATAGTAACCGGCAACGCCAGCGGCAGATGACTCCAGGCCAACCAGGCCACCGGTGCGGCAACCAGCAGGTTCCAGGCCAGGTAGGCGGCATCCGTCCGCGCGTGGGTCTGCCCGCATCGTACCAGCCACTGGTACAGGTGTTCACGGTGTGGGCGGTACCAGCGCCGGCCACCCCATATTCGCATCAGCAGGGTCAGGCCGGCATCCGTCACAAAGGCCGACGACAGGGCCAGCGCCGGCCACAACAAGGCATGATCCACCCGCCACAGCATTGCGGTGAAGGCAAACAACAGCAGTCCTGCACTGCCGCTGCCGACGTCTCCCATGAAAATCCGCGCCGGTGGACGGTTGGTGAACCAAAACCCCAGAGCGGCGGCCGCCAATGCGGCGGCGGCAATCGCCAGTGCCGGCTGCGCCGCCCCCCAGGCCAGCAAGGCCAGACCGCTGGCCACGAAGATCGCCTGTTGTGCCAGCAGACCATCGATGCCATCCATGAAGTTGTGCAGATTGATGCTCCAGACACCGGCCCCCAGCAGCAACGGCAGCCACCACCACGATAACCCGGTCGCGATCAGCGACATGGAAAAAGCGATGACCGCCAGCAATTGCACCCCCAGCCGCGGCAGGATCGGCAGCGGCCGGTGATCGTCCATCCAGCCGGCCAGCGCCACCAGCGACAGCGCAGCGACGAGGCCCGCGATCAGGCTGGCCGGCCATGCCGCCGGAAAGCCCCACAACGCGCCAGGCGCACAGACCAGCATCGCCAGCACCAGGCCGATGCCACCACCGCGCGGCGTGGGCTGCTGGTGCGAACGTCGCTGCCCCGGAAGATCGAGCATGCCGCGCCGATGCGCATAGGCGATGGCGCCACGGGCGAGCAACAGCGCGATCAGCATGGCTGCCAGCAAGCATCCAAGGACAGTGAGCGCCATCATCTCATTCGCTGGCAACGCCGTGAATCGGACGGATCGTGCTCCAGCTCTTGCAACTGGGGCATTGCCAGTGATGAGCCTTGGCACCGAACCCGCAGCGACTGCAGCGGTACATCGCCTGTCCTTCCAGCAGCTTGCGGGTGAGATCGCGCAGGATCAGGAAGTTCTCGCGCACCTCGCCTTCGGCCTTGTCCATCGTCGCGTCGATCAGTGCCATCAGGCCGCGCACCGACGGCCGCTGACGCAGTTGCGAAGTCAGAAAATCGATGGACGCACGCTCACCGTCGCGCTGCCGATAGAGATTGGCCAGCGCCAGCACCGGTGAGATACCGTGATAGCGGCCCAGCATATCGCGCAGGAAAACCTCCGCGCGTTCCATCTGCTGCGAACGGGCATAACTGTTGAGCAACGGCGGAAGTATTTCGGGGGTGAAGGCGATGTCGGCATTGATTGCCGCTTCGTAAGCCTCCACCGCTTCGGCATGACGGCCATCTTCGGATTGCAGTCGCGCAGTCAGCATGAAGGCACGGACACAGTCGGCCTGGCACTCGAAGGCCTTGCGCAGGTAATCGCCGGCCTCGGCACTGGCGCCATGCTGGTGTGCACGATCGGCCAGTTCGCAAAAGAACTGGGCGATCATGGGCGTTTCGTCTTCACCGGTCATCACCTCCAACCGCCGGGCGTGCTCGATGGCCTTGTGCCAATCGCGTTCATGCTGATAGATCGCGATCAGATGATGCAGCGCCGATGGCGCATGCGCGTCCATCGCCACGAGGTCGGCAAACAGGGCTTCGGCGCGATCCAGCAAACCGGCTCGCATGTAATCCTCGCCCAGCTCCAGCAGGGCGACCGTCTTCATCGCACCGGACAGGCCCGGCCGCGAAACCAGATGCTGATGCAGCCGGATCGCACGATCCACCTCGCCGCGACGGCGAAACAGATTGCCGAGCGCGAGATGGGTTTCAACGGTATCGCGGTTGTATTCGGCCAGTTTGAGAAAGACCTCGATCGCCTTGTCCTGCTCTTCGTTGAGCAGGTAATTCAGGCCGCGAAAGTAATCCGAGGAAAGTTCGCTGACTTCAGCCCCGGAGCGGTTCGCACCGACCCGGCGCGAGGCCCACCAGCCAAGAACAAAAGCCGCTGGCACCAGCAGCACCAGCTCATACGGAAAGTTCATGGATTGGCCGGCAGCTTCTTGTGGTCGCCGCGCTGTTGCCGACGGCGCAAACGGCGCTGGCGCGATCTCACCCCAACCCACGCCGTCAGCCCACCCAGCAACCAGCCGATCACCAGCGCACCGAGCAGGGCTGCACCCTTGGGCAATCGCAGTTGGACGAACGCGAGGTCGTAGCCGACCAGATCGGCATTGAGTGCCCCCAGCACAACGCCGGCAGCGATGAAGATCAGGAGGGTGGCTATCACGAGCAGTCTCATGGCGAGACTTTACCCGATTGATCGGAACAGGCACAGGCTGTGAGGCCACCCCATGCAGTCATCACGGGCCGGCCCCCGGGCTCCGGGCATCGACGGCTTCGCCATCCGTGCAAAAAGCAAGGCAGGTTCGACTTTCGCCGCCTGCCTTCGGAGACCTGGTTGGCTGTTCCAGCCGGTTGTCAGTTACAGATCAAGATTGACCCGTACTCGCAATTCCTTGCCGGGCTTGAAATGCGGGACGTGCTTGCCGGGCAATGCCACCGCCTCACCCGTCTTCGGGTTGCGTCCCATGCGTGGCGGCCTGTAATGCAGCGCAAAACTGCCGAAACCGCGCACCTCGATGCGTTCACCATGAGCCAGCGCGTGGCTCATCTGTTCGATCACGCTCTTGACTGCCATTTCGACATCGGCAAACGCAAGGTGGGTCTGGCGCCTGGCCAGCGCCTCGATCAATTCGGATTTCGTCATGGGCCCCAATGTCCGTGACATGA
>Ga0307377_10002452_pt1 | contig 21905 bp, 22 predicted proteins | sample TR3MG_FD_202535 | JGI IMG/M metagenome (GOLD analysis project Ga0307377, IMG submission 202535) | Soil microbial communities from Risofladan, Vaasa, Finland - TR-3 | ecosystem: Environmental > Terrestrial > Soil > Coastal area > Acid sulfate soil | place: Finland: Risofladan, Vaasa | collected...
GTTTCCGTCACAGTCGTCTGACCTTGTTGCGGAAATAGTCCCTAAATCAATGGCCCATCCGGTTCCCCCGGTGTTGGTAAAGTCATGATTTTCTATCTTGTCGAAATCATCCGTGGTCACAAAGGCAACCGAAGTAGCCGTGTTGTGCAGCGATGTCGCACCGCCTGAAATAAGGTCGCTGGCAGCGGTAAGCGTTACCGCATCACAGTTCGAGAATGACGGATCAGTCAGCGTAATGCTGCCCGGAACGATAGTCTGACACTCAATGAACTTGTCACTGGTGCTGGTGCAGAGCGTATTCAGCGTGATTATTTCACCGAACAGGTACGTTGTTCTCAGGCTGGTATAGGCATCGCCAGCGCCAAGATTTGAGGTAAGCCTGAATGGGACCGCACGAGACACACCCTTGAACGTATAATCAACAAGGTCCAAGTTCGTGACGCCAGTTGTCGCGTCAGCTAGAACAATGCGGTAATAGTCAGGTGCTAAGGACGGTACAACTGTCGTGCCGCCTGTGCCGTTGTTCACCGTAAGGTTGGAGAACACCAGCGTACCGAGGCTATCCTGAATGTAGGTCGTTAATGTCGCCGCGCCAAACGTAAGACACCCTTCCACTTTAAGCGAGCCGCCGACGTTTTGAAGCAGGCCGTATCGAGCAGTATCGGCAGCAGCGCAATCATCAAACGTGTGTCTTGCTCCTGACGTACCGCCAGTGAATGTTATCCCCTGTCCACCTGTGCCTGATCGAATAGCGTCGAAGTAGCAATTCTGCAAGAACGCTTCACCCTTCGACGCACTGATGTTTCCTTCATATCCGATTGAAGTGATGTTTCCAGTTGGCGCAGTACCAACGCTAGCGGCAGGGCGATCGCCCGGATCGAGGTTCAGAATGTAATGGAACCAGCCGCCCACATAGCCCTTGTCCAACCCGGTGGCAAAGTACAGCGCCGCGCTGCCGCCCAATAGATACAAGCAGCAGCCACCAACAGCAACATTGCGCACCGGGTACAAGTCACGAAACCAGATATGAAGGTGCGTATCTGTTCGTGTGACGTTGTTACCAGCATCAGTGCAACCACGCAGGTTGGCAATCGTCGGACCTGATACAGGACCTACTGACCCGGAGTGGCCAATGGCCGCGCAGTTCGCGCCCTGAAGCTGAATAACAGTTTCAGACTGCTGCGCGTTGCCTGTTCCGAGACTCGTTGGAGAGCCCGGATCGAGGACAACATCGGTAAGCTGGCTTGTTAAGGTAATTGCCATACCTTTTCCTAACTATCCAGTACGCGCGATGCTGCTTGTGTGCCTCCGGTAGAACCAAGTATTGCCACAGTCTCCCACGGCACTATCGGATTTACTGCCGGGGTTCCGACATAACCATTACGCACCCTCACCAAGAGATTTCGGGGAGCAAGGTAAACCACCGTCACACTCTCCGTTGTGGTAACTGCCTGTTCATCGAGCCAGGTTGGGAAGTAGTTGTTACCGTTGGCCACCGAATCATTGTCACCCGTACCACTGAAGTTATAGGATGGAATGGTGTACGTCGATCCTGAGTAGCTAGTGTAAGGAATCTTGACGTAGCGTCCCTCATCATTCTGCAAGCGGATAGAACCCGTTGCTGGAACGTCAGTTGGGATCGCCGTGGTCACAACAATCGAGGTTACAGCGGCGCCGTTGATAGGACCGACTACCGTATCGAAGGTCAGATTAAGCAAGCCGCCAGACGCAGGGCCAACCAGAACGTAATCTTCTTGACCACCCGTAATGTCCAAACCAGTAACATTGAAAGCCACATTGTTCGGCGGGTTAAGTGGGTTGCCATCGAGTGACGTTACGGTGTCATTCACCGCAAGGTCGGCAGGAAGAATACCCAGACCAAATGCACCAATGATCGCTGAACCAGTGGAAGCTCCAACGAACGGCAGCGAAATCAACTCTGCGGTGACTGTACCTGCTGTCGCAGTACCCGACCCTGTAATTGTGCCAGTCGGCGGTACACCCGTCAGAAGCTGAATCCACATTTCAGTACCGGCGGTCGTACTATCAATAGCCAGAAGCTGACCCGTACCACCTGTCCATGTCAGGGCTTCGGGTTCTACAAACGTACCAGCCGGAGCCGAGATTACTACGTGATGGGTAATGCCTCGGAATACGTCACCTGGAAGGCCATAGAGACTCTGGTCAACATCACGAGCCGGGGTATCGACTCCGATACCAGCAACACGAGACTGAATCCACTTCGCTCGCTCGTAGAATTGATTGATCGAAAATGTGGCTTTAGTCCAGTTCGAGTAGTAGAACTCGTTGGTCGTGTCAGAGTTAGCATCAAGAGGAGTGTAGCCTTCGCTGGCATTGACTATCGTGTCCCACGTAGCAATCGTTCCTGCGGCGGTGTTGTTGTTCAAGTCATTATTCGCGGTTAGTGCGAGTGTGTTGTTGCCTCGGTTAGTACCGCCACCAATCGAGAACTCGGTGTAGACCGTACCCAACTCTCGCTGCGTACCAACCAAGCGCCGACCGTCAATGTCTACACCAGCAGTACGAACTTTAATTAAGAAGCGATGAGTCGTAGAAGATGGAGCATCCGCTACAGCCGTAAGCATCTTGGGCTGGTTCCAGAAGTCATTGATTACGCGCGCACCATTCTGAATAATCTGAATGTTGGTCGAGTTACCAAAGCACTGGATACCGTCATAGATATCCGCGCCACCATTGTAGGTGATGGACGTATCATAGATGTGTTCTTCTGGACCTTCAGCCGTGGCCGAGGTCAGGATGTAGCCGTTCAAAAGGCTGACGTTAGTATCCGCGCCGAGTCGCTGAGATGGCACAAGGTCGATAATCGCGATCTGATCGTCACCCGTATCGGATGGCGCGTCAGCCAAATCCATCAATGCCCTGTGAAGCTCAATACCTGTGACATACGTCGGGGCTGTACCCGCGTGTAAGTCTCCGATGTACTCGATCTCTTTAGTCGCTCGAGTAATTTTCCAGTCTGCTGCTACCCATGCCATGTCTTTATCTCCTTAACCGATTTTCAGTTCCATCTGTGAGTATTGATGTTTCCATCAGTGTTTAGTAGCTTGGATTGGAGTAGCAACAACGCGCTGCATGGCTCCACCCTCTGAGCTTCTTTGGATATCAAAAGTGTAAGAAATAGCCTCTCGTTGAGCATTCGCCTCATGTATCTGAGTCAGAACATCGCGCAGAGGGCCTAAATCTATTGGGCTGCTTGTCCCAAACGTCTTAGACGTTTGAGCCCGAATCATTTTCTGGAGAGTTGCTAAAACCTCGAGCTGGGACTGGCTTCTAAGCTGGTCTGCAGCCATGCGAGTAGAATTCTGTTCGATCATTTCATTGAGCTTTTCGATAAGTTCGCCAAATCGCGCTACCTCACGAGTCTCAGGATCGATCTTCAGCTTTGAAGATTCTGACAATTCATGCAGTTCTTTATCTGTGAGCTTTCTAACCATTCAGACAATCTGCCAGTTGTTTCAATACGTTACGTTCGTTTACCGCTCTTTCATAAGCATCCTGGGCACTTTCAGTCAGCGTTCCCATTCGGCCATTTGGCAACACGACTCTATCAGTAAATGTGACATCTTTGAAATTCTGATTTTCAGCCAGCCGCGGTCGCATTGCCTCAGCCCTTGCTAGCATCGTATCAACATTAACTGGGTCGTTAGTTAAATTCTTACTGGCAGTTGTCATCGCTAATATGAGATCCGTCCATTCGCTCAATGAATTACTATCAGACTGCGCTAGGGTCTTTACCCCATCCATATACTTGCGAACTTGGGCGTTCGTCATATTGTTGAGATCCAGACCTTCCTGATCGAAAAAGTCCTGTGCCTGCTGGAGCTGGCCGAGCAACTCCTCAAGATCTTGGTCGACTTTGGCGGTACGGCTAAATACCTGATCGCCACCAAGTTCGCGATCTAAAGCCTCCATCAGTACATTCGAGTCGTATTCGGAGATATAACCACCCTCATACGCCAACTCAGCAATAGCGTCGATCGACTTCCCAGTCTTGCTGACTGTTCCAGGACGAACCTTATTCAGGTCCCTAGCCGATAGTTCGCCACCCTGATCCTGTATTCCTCCAACACCCCTAATCATGTCAATTAGGCTGTCACCATAGATATCTCTGGTATGTGGAAAATCACCTGAACGAACTCGATCAATAAGGGGATCAAGATCCATATTGATGTCCTCACCAGCCTGAGTCAGTGATGCTGGTAGCTCGCTCGAAATACCAGCCAGAGTCGATTTATGCAGCTTCATAGGATCAATGCCAGCCTGCTGAGCCTTATTCATAATAACCAGAGAGTGCAGTTGAGCCATCTTTTCAGCGACACTCTGGCTGTATCGACCGCCGCTAACCAACATGGCGGTTGTATCCTTACTAATTTCATCCTGAACAGTGGTATCAAATTCCTCGCCGAGAGCCTTCTTGATATTTGCTATGTGAGTGTCTTGTTCGGCAAACCAAGCCTCACTATCTCGCTGCGTCATATCGCCTTCGCGAATACGCAAATCCTTTATTAGACCTCCGTGGTGCTCCGTAGGCGCGATTTTGTCTATATACGTGGCAAATGGGATCACTATGTCGACATCGGTCGCATTAGACTCTTCTGTGTCGATACCAAGCTCTAATGCGGCCTGCTCTGGATCTATCCCCTGCCCCTGCCAGTATTTACGCCATCCAGTGGAGTCGACTCGAATCTCGGTCAGGGGCCCTTTCTCCTGAACACGTTCAACAAACTTCTTCCATGCGGGTTTCGACTTTTCTCTGGTCTCAGAATTTTCAGCCGCATCGCCAAGCTGACGCCACTGTGCTTGCTGCTCCTTGGCTGCCTTGGCTCGGATAGCGTCTCTTCTGACATTAACCAACGGTCCTGCACTAGCAATAATTCCTACTCCATACATCGTCTTAATGGCAATGTCTTTCATCGAGTCGAAGTACTCTTCCTGAGTGATTGGCGCCATCTCAGGTCGATTGTCACCAGCGTTTCGGGCTCTGGACTTTAGAATTTCACGAGCGGCTGTCTGTGCAGATTCTTGTAGAACCTCAGTAGTAATCTCAGTTGCTACACCCTCTCCATACTGCAATGTCATGCGACCAGCAGCCGCCTTGAATGTAGGCTGATTGAATATTTTCGTAATGTACTTGGCAGTAAGATCCTTCTGAACCTGTCGGAATCCAGGTAAGCGCTTAGTAACTCCGCGAAATCCAAGTTGCTCCAGCGGAGCAGCAACAATTCCGTAAACAGTAGCGCCAATCTTTGCATCATGCTCATTAAGTCCAAGCTGAACAAAATCATCATAAGCAAGACCTCGCTCAAGCTGATATGTTGCTTTAAGTCCACCAGTCAGAAATCCAGCCGTCATACCTGCACTAGCACCTATGGCAGCTCCTGGAATAGCGCCAATGCCGCCAACGGGCGTTGATAGTCCAGCACCTGTTGCACCACCGTAAAGCATACCTGCAGCCGCGAAAAGAAGTGCTTCATCAGCACTCTCCTTGGCTATGAACCCCATAATTGGTAGCTGCTGAGCACCAAGGACTAAGAATTTTGCAAAATGAGAATCTGCTCCAAAGTCATTTGCAGAACCATCCAAAAGCGATCGAAGTTCTTTCATCCTTGGGATGTCACTTGGCCGCTCGTCACCCGCTAGACGCCGATTAACCATCTTGGCAAGTTCTACCTGACCCTTTCCAGCGTCCCAACCCATCTGTACCTCATCCCAGGTACGCTCGACGGCTGTCATGTGCTCACGATCGCGCTCTAAAACGGCTAAGTTGTACGGATCCTCCGCGGCAAATTTGTTGAAAACGGATGCGCCATTTTTTTCGTCAGTGTATTCGTCGTAATTGAACTGCTGCTTTTTAAGCATCGTCTCGAGGTTATCGAGATCGGAGTCGACTACCTCGCTTGGGAGTTTTGTTGTTGCAGCAACATTGAATACACGAGTTGCTCGATCAGGATCGTATTGCAAATCATTGGCTATACTTAGCCGCTGCTTGCGAAGATTTGCATCTTGCTCAGCTCGATACTGTTCAGAGATTGACAGTTCGGCCATTACTCACCTTTCAGACGACGAATAATCTCGCTATCGTCCATGCCATTTTCCATAGCAAAAGCCGCTCGCTGTATATCAAAGTCGTTAACTTTTCCTGTCATTCCAGCTCCACCCATTTCCACTTTAGTTTTTGCTAGCTGTAACAGATACTTATAAACAGTCAAAGGTGAACCAGTGATACTTGTTTGCTTTTCATTGATTATTTCAAGCGGGATATAGGCATCATTTTTCTGCTGCACTGTCATTTTGTAAATGGGAATTTTTTTATCAAACCACATTCTTCCAGCATCCTCGACCCAAGCCTCTTCTTTCAAAAGTCCGACTAAGATACGATTTTTCGATTCCGGATCAAGTTTTACTGGCGGAGTATGCTTGTTCTGTTCCCTGACAATCTCAGCCTGCAGGCGCAGCGAAAGAGCAGCAGCAACCTGTTGCTGCTCTGGACTCTGACCATTTTTACCCATGAATCCGTTAGCAACAAGAACTTCATTAACCATCAGGTGAGGAGCCTTACCGCCGTCATAAACTGGCGTCTTTTCAGAAGCCTTTAGGGCCAGCCACTCAGACTCAACATCATTCCACTCTTTTTCGGCAAAAGCGTTGCGAAACCATGGCTGGTAAATATCCTGTTCAACCTTGCCGCCCTGACCGTAAGGTTGCATCCGATTCCATTCCTCAACAGACATGGATCCATCACCGGGATCAATAAATGTCGTAACGTCTGGCCATTGCTTATCGTACTGCTTCCGAATCGAAGCCTCTTTCAGGGCGTTGTAATGCACTGAGTTCAGGTCCTTCAGCTCATCTGCTGGAACACTCTCAAAGTAGAAGCTCGGATCCTCTTCCATACTCCGATAGGTTTCCTCATATACATCAGCACTACGCTTGTTTTTTGACGTCACAACATCATTTTCAGCCTGTCGAGCGTACTGGTCAGCCTGATCTCGAACGGAACCCTGAGAATTATTGGCAATGTATTTTTGCTGTTCGCTAAAATTCTCTGGGTAGAGTGTTTGCGCTCTTGTAGCAACATCGTGAGCCTCTATCCTCTTCAGGTTTTCCTTGTCGACCGATATAGCAGAATCCAGCATCTTTGCTGCAGTATCGGCATGAAGAAAATCAGCAATGGACCCAGTGCCCTTTCCTTGCCGAATGTCCTCTGCGGTTAAAGGTCCAATCCCAGAGTTGTATTTTCCATTTGTATTGACAGGTTTTTTACCTTCATTCTCCTGCCAGACAGGAAGTAGTTTGGCAACGTAATTCTGTGTTTCTGCAGGAGCGTGAGCCAACCAGTCGTCGCCGAATTCCTTTTTTGCTTTGGCAACATTAGTGCCACCCCAGTTATAGGCGGCCAGCGCTGCAGCAGGGTCTCCGAAGCGTTCGAGCTGCTTGGCGAGATACTTAGTACCGCCCTGAATGTTCTGGTCAGGATCAAGGCGATCCGTAACTCCCATATCATAAGCAGCGTCCTTTCTGAGCTGCATGAGGCCCTGAGCGCCGGACGCATTTACTGCATCAGGATTGCCACTTGATTCCACATCAATTTGAGCTGCAATCAGCTCAGCCGGTATGTTGTTGGACTTCGATGCTCTAATGATTGATTCAGAATGGTTTCCGAGTGATGTTCCGTAGCCTGTACGGTAAGACAGCGTATCCTGCAAAAGTGGAATCTGTTCACTCTCTGGCATCGCTTCAATAGAGCGTAGCGCCATTTCCTGAGTCATGGATTCACGCTCTTTCGCAGCATCATCGCGACTTACATGACCCTTTTCCTCTCTTGCGTTTATGACATCTAGCTGGCCAAGAACGAGTCCAACACGATCAGCCTGAGAAGCCCCAGGTAGAGACTTCATCGCAAACTCTTTTCCATCTCTATAGCGAGCGTCAGATTCGTCAATCTCTTTGATTCTGGAAAGGCCACCAACAGCAATGCCTCCCTGAGCCTGAATAAGATCGCTCTCAGATCCAATTATTGAAAGATCATCTGGAGCAAGCTGGAACCGTCTTAATACGTCATCTCTAGCCGCCGTAAATTTGCTTGAGTACTTTCCGCCGATCGACTTCCAATCGGGATCGTCCTTCAAGGAATCTCGAATCTGAAGATCAGCTTGATGAATCTCGTTTCTAGCCAGCGCGTAATTAAGTCTGTCCTTCTTTTCTTTCTTGGCAATGAGCTGATTATTGAATTCATCAGTTTTTCTGACAAACTGTTCAGCCAATACTAGGCCACTGGAATCAGGAGAATCCACACGATTGGTTTGCAGAGAAGGTCTCTGGCCGTAGTCAGAAGCCTGTGGAAGCCTTGGCATTATTTATTACCTTTCATCTTATCCATAGTTCTTGGTAAGTCCCATTACGCCACCGCCACTACCAAGATAGGATGGTTGTGATAGATTGGCAGTAGTCCATGGGGTACTACTGGCTGATGGAATTTTTGTAGAACCTCCAAATGCACCCGCACCATAGGCAGACAAAACTGTCGTTGCGGCCTCGATGTATCCGGAATTCAATGCTGCATCTCCTTCCTTCATTGCGTTTTCCGATTTGACGCGATAACCCTCTGCCTCGGTTTCTCCGGTATAAAGCTGCGAGAAAATTCTGTAATCACCCTCAGCGTTAAGATCGCCAAGAATATTGATTACACCTGGATCATCAACTCCGGCACCGGAAGCTGCAGAAACAGCTATTGCCCGAGAGTGCATCCTCTCTTTGACAATCTTGTCACCTGCGATTGCAGCAGTCGTCGCGGCCATAGACCGATTACGCGCATCGCGATAATCTTCAGCTTGCCCGTAAGCTACCTTTCTTGCTTGAGCCCCTTTGTTCAGGGCTGCAATGGCCATCACAGCCAGTATCGCTATCTGAGCCATCCGTATAACGCTCCCTGCAAATGTGTGAACCCAAGTCTATTCAGAATTCTACAGCCTTCCGCATGTTCGGCGACAGCCACCAACGGGCCCTTGTATTCTTCGCAAAATTTCATGCTTTCCTTAATAGCTCGCATTACTGTAATCGATCGTAGATGAGGCATCAGCTCAGGAGAAATATCACAGAAGTACTTTCCATAACCATACTCTCGAACAATGCCAATAATCCCAGCAACCTTACCGTCCATCTCGGCGACTATTGCTTTCATGGTGCCATTTTGTGGTGCACCAAAGAATTCAATTATGTCGTCCGATCTTGCAGATCTTGTCAGGATCTTCGGGGTGCTGCCCGTGGACTTGAATACTCCACTGACTGCATTTCCGTAATCACTGCTAAAATCGTACAAGGCCGCGGCGCTGCTGCTTGCAGGCATATTCGTGAATCCTCATCCCATGTTCCACCAAATGGGAAATCATCCTCATGGTAGGTGGCGTAAATTTGATTAGGCGTCTGTACTTGCCCTCTCGATACCTTCGGCAAATCTTGAAGATTGTTAAAATCAGGTCCGTATTGAAGTCCCTGATAGTGCATATTTTGGGCAATGAACCCAATGCGATTGACCTTCTTCTTTTCTAGCAAACCAATACCCGTCAGTTCGGCCAATTTTGCACTCTTGTATTGAGCGGTATAACCAAGTCCAACAATCACCTCAGAGGCTGCAACAGCAAGCGCGTTTGTTAAAGCTCCACCAGCAGTCACAACGTCAGTACCGATATCAATACCATCAGCCCAGATAACGACCGTTTCATCACGCAGATGTAGAAGCTCGGTTGTAAATGGCGCCGTTGTTGGTGCTCCTGAATAATGAACGAAAGAGTCAGCCATCTTGTTAATGGTGCCTCCTTCCGCCTCAGACTCGAGCGCCCACTTGCATAGGTGACGCTGATCCGCTCCATTGATAGTGCGCTTTACGACGTAGTAGACCTGATCCTCAACTACACCCGGCAACACTGAAACATCCTCAATCATTCCCCCGGCGCCAAGCGAATTAATTTCAACCCAACAAATCACATTCTCAAGACGATCGAACACAAGCATTCCAACGGTTCCATCTTCTCGAACGCAATGTACTCGGATGTCAGGTTTCATTTGCACGGCTATTTGAGTAATGCCAACTTTATTGAAATCTGGCGCAAAGATAGACAGATCAAGCGACTTGTAATCCTGCTCATCGAGATTATAGGTCAGCTCATACAGGCGTTGATTGGTGCGATCAACAAATACACCCCTGGAACTTACCGTTTTGACATTGAAGTTGAATGGAGTGAGCGGCTCGTCGAATGAGTTCGACCGTGCACCAAGAGGTGAATTGCCATCAAAATTCCTAGCATCAACATTGGCTGAATTGTCCGAAGTACCAAAAAGCAGCCGACCCATAGAAAGAAGCCAATGAATAACTCTGATTGGACCAAATCCTATACTTCTGGATATTGGACCGCTGTCACCCTCGACGTTATCATCGAACGATTCGTAAGAATCAGAAACGGATCCCCATATTTTATCAAGACCAGCCCACCACAATCGACCTTCATGCAAGGAAACAGCAGTTGGATAACCCCTAGCCGCTGACCATTCGCCCTCCCACCAATCCTTACTTGGTAAAATGCTGCCAAAGTCCTGCAGGACCTGACCAAATAGTGTCGTAGAGTTATTGAAGAATCGTGCACGAAAAATACCCTGAATTGATCCGCCGGTATAAGTGAGCGTGACGGTTGCAGTTCCGGTAGGAACACCTCCAGATTTTGTGCCAATCCGATAATAGATTATCTGACCTTCTTGACCGTCCGTATAATTGGTCGATATTGGAGACGTAAATGTAGTGCCTTGATCGCTCCATGGAGCATCACCAGTAAATGAAAACTGTAGATGAATAGTTCCTGTGAAAGTACCTTCGACAATAATGCCAAATGTTCTGGCAGTGGTAGATCCTGTAACTCTGATCGGGGCTGTCCACTCATCACCGGGCGCGTTTACATCTGCCGTAACAGTCTGACCTTGAGAGGCAACTCGCCATAATGATCTAAACGTGGCGTGTTCAGCCTTGAATATAGGTTTTGATGCAGTAAGAGTAATGTCTCCGGCAATAGCTGATGCCTGAAGAGTAATTCCAGAGGTGTTTTGCACTCGAAATGGGCCATCTTCTGGAAGGTAGTAAGACACTGACCATGAACGTCCATCTCCTCGACGCTCAATTTTAGTAAGCCTCTCAGCGTTGTATTGAAGGCCAGTAAGGTCAGTATTTTTACAGGCCACATAAATGACATCGCCAGATTGTGTCCACCGTAAATATTTTAAGTCTGTACCGGAATACGCTGTAGGTATATCGAGCAGAGTATTGGTTTTAACGACGACACTCTGTACCCATACATCAAACTTACGCTCATTAGAAAGCTCAACGTAATAGTCTCCGGTTGGCGTAAAGGCAAGTACATGAATTCCAGTATCTAGCAATGTCTCGGTAACATAGTCATCCAGACTAACCACTGATCCAATCTTAAATCTGACTGGCCCCTCTCTAACACTTACTTCCAGCGCGTGTTCTATTCCGACATCAGTAACTGCGACGCGCTGCCGTATGATGCCGAAATCAGTGCCATCTCCATGTATTTTTGCATCACCAGCGACGTTTAATGCAACACCATTAGTATCAGATACATCCTGCCAATCGTTTACACCTACCCCAAGAGGTGAGTTAAAACTGGGATCTGTAATGGTATCTACCGTAGCTGGGAAAAAAACTGGTACATCATTTATTCTGACGCGCATATAGGTGATACCCATCTCAAGCATCGCCGTATCATCAACGCCAAAGGTGAAAGGTATATTCCTGAATGGAAATGTGGGAAATCTTCCGCTACCGATATACTCAAGCCCAGGACGGATCATCATCGATCCGAGCACCCGAGGAACCCAGTTAGTCTGGGTCTCGGCAGACATGGCCATACGCTCTAAATCAATGCGTGATAATCCCCTCGGAGAGATAACTCCCCGATTGAATGCCAGCAGCTCTCTAGTATCGTCAGCCATTATCCGATCAGTTGACCACGATTACCGCGGTCTCTACGTCCACTCCTGCCGCGCCTAGAATTGGCCCAGCCCCCCTGTGGCGCGAACTGTGCTGGAGACTCCATTGCATCAGTTCCTTTTGCCTTTAGAAGCGCTCGTTCAAACTTCGCTTCCATCGTTCTTTCTTTCAAATCAAGACCGGAGATTCTTGGCGCAACTTTGTATGCCAAATAATGCTCAACAAACTCCGTAAAATTTGGTGGCCAGAGCGAGTAATCCCCACCAAACTGTAAATCTGATGACACGTACTGCAAGTAAATAATTTCTGTATCGCAAAAAATCCACTGAGCTTCATCCGAATACTGAGTAATAGGCATCTTAAACCGTTCGTCGTAACAAACCATCATGGTGCGAAGAAAATCTGCTGGCGGCTTCTCAAAACCATATTGATAGCCAAATGCTGGAGTTACTGATGGATTTGCGACGAGCTCTACCGATCGGGCAGCAAAGTTCCATTGCCCCATCTGCAGGCAGCGCTTAACCATATCGTTATCCCAAATATCATCGCACTCATAGCGCGGCTCGCGATTCTCAGTCAGATCGGCCAGACGGCGCTCACCAAGGATAGTCAATGCGCCATTGTAAATCGATAATTGGTCAGTCATGTCTTACTCCAAGCCAGCGCATCCCTGCGCTAATGTTCATTCCTTGATCGGCAATTCTACTTAGGTTTAACCCGATCGACAGCCATCTGATGATTCAGCGCCGCTCTTTCTGCCAGTGATTTTGACGCGAATCCGTCCTTCATTACCTTTCCGTCACGCAAAAAACGGAATTTATAAACCGCACCAGCATAATCAACCGAATAGCGAGATGGCTCTGCGCGAGTTGAAGCATTGCTGCGAAGGTCATAAAAGGTCTTTTTCACAACATGAGCGAATTCACGCCCACAGTTTGCAACGTGCAATACCAGCTCCCACTCACCATTGTCCGGGCGAACAATGAGAGTATCGCCAATCGTCATGCGAGTTGAGACATGAGCCCAGAATCCCTCATCCATGCACTGCTCTGGCGTTACACCAACCGGAACATTAACCCGCAAGTGAGTGTTGTACTCTGCCTCGAGCCCTGTCCTGGAAAGGATTACTGGATTAGCCCGAGCTGTTTCGGGTTCGTCGGACTCGACTTCTGGTTCTACTACTTGTGCTGCTTCAGACATTATCTTCTCCAAACAAGAAAGGGGTAGACCCGAATGAGTCTACCCCTCGCATTGTCACGCAGATTACCCGGCTATACCAGTTATACCAACGGGATGTCGTTCACATCTGCTGCCGTAGCTGTTACTGCCGCTACGAAGTGCAATGACGTCAACGGAGTAGCTGTGTCGGCAACAATAACCAAGTCACCAACCTTCATTCCGAGATCGATGCCGTTACTGAAGTAGTTAGCTCCATTCACAGTTGCACGAGCGTCTGCTGATTTGTAGGTCCAAATTGCCGGACCCTTCTCACCCATTGCTGGAACCGCTACCTGCGGAGGATTTGTAGTTGCATAAGCCATTTCAAAGTCTCCTTATGCCGCTGCAAGAGCAGAACCGTCATGTGCTACCAAGCACACACCAGAATTCTGAAGCAGTTGTGAGCCCATGTAGATCGAAGTGCGGCACCAGCTATAGTCCTGCTCCTCGTCATACCCCGCCCGCGCTTCCAGATCGTCGGAATTGTACGCATGGCCGATTGCAGACTTGTGGAACATATAGCATTCCTCAGTCGCAGAGCCAGCGCCACCGCCGCCTGTCAGGTTAGGATGAACGACCCAGTTAATTCCCAACCAGCGATATGCTACTGGACGGTCACGCCATGCTGGATCAGCGGCGTCAAAAGGACCATTCATGGTGTAATCGCGAGAACTGAAGTCGTTTTCGCCCATCATGTAGGCCTCGTAGGCTGGCGTCACAATAAACGTGATGTTGCCATCCCAAGGTACATCGTTGTTACCAAGTACCGTTTTCGCACGGAGAGTACGAAGTGTTGATGCTACTACCGCCGCACCGATATTCACGGTGCTGGTTGCAAGCTCGCCAAGAATGTCCTGGTCAATCTTGCGATTGATTACGCCCATCGACGTTTTCTGCATGATCGCGCGCTGGTTTCCCTGCGATGCGAAGATGTTGAAATCAGTCTTGCGTACCAGATCATGCCATTCGACAAGTGTCGCAACGGGCTGGCTGAGGTTATCGCCGCGAGCCGGAATCAATCCGTTTACGCCGCGAGTCTTAGCGGTTGCTCCGCCAGAGTCAGCTACCAGAAATGTCGCCTGATTACCCTTGATGACCGATTCGGTCGTGGTAAACGTGCGAATTAATGACTGTAGCTGTTCAAAACCGGAAATGAATTCTTGCCGGTATTGGATTTGAAATGCTGTTTCGGCCATGTTGGCTCTCCAAAAGTTAGATTATCCATAATCCACTGTCGGGGTAGCCTGATCTTGCTGACCTTATGGGGTGTCCGATTAGGAGCCATAAGTTTCGGCATCAGGAGCCGTTGGGCGCCGGGGCTCTTACGAGGGTGTCCAGCTAGGTGTGGTAGGCGAAATTTACAGCGCCCAACCGTTGAATGCAATAGCGGCTGTAACTTAGTTACAGTCTACTGCACTCATCCACCTAGCTTCGGTCCCTGTCTTAGAGGTGTTCTGGCCTGACTAGAAGGAGTTGCCGGGAGCGCCATAGTGCCACTAAACCCAGGAGCTTCTGACTTATCCTTTTTAGTCAGACTTTTGAACCTTTCTGAGGTTTGGATTTTGCTAAATAGACCAGCCATATCAATTACCTGCTCAATGGAGTTTGAATTCCGCCAAGGCTTTTAGACATTCTGGTGCCTGCTGGCCTGCTTGGTGTGGTTGTTGGAGAAGAGGTTGGAGCGGTTGGAGCCCTTCCGGTATATGCGGCTGATCCAAAACCCTTGGATAACGGACCCCTTGCCCTGACCTTTTTGATTAAACTTCCCATAAATAATCCCTTATTTTGCTGCTTGTTTAATCCGGATATCGTACAGCGATCTCAATCGATCCTGCTTTGCGACATCGTTATTGTATTCTGTCCGATGCTCTTTCATAAACTTTTCGAGATCCTTAATCTCGTCATTCAGGGACTGTTGAGCAGTAATGCTATCGCCGCCCATTTCCATAACGGGATTAGTGACGCGAGCCAGTGCAGCCAAACCCTTTAGAACATTAGGATCGTTCATAAAGGCCCGACCGTCCTGATAGCGGCCATTCAGAATCTGTTCGGCAGCTTCCTTGCCAAAGGTCGACGCAACCAGACCATTGACCAGATTGATGTTGGCGCGGTAGTCGGGACCCCAATCCGTGCGAAGCTGGTCGTTTGCTTCTGTGGATTGCTGTAAATCCATTTGCGCGATTTGATCTTGCTGCTGTTCGGCAAAATTGTTGTACCACTCGATTGCTGCATGAGCGTATTCCGGAGGCGCGTTTTTGGCGTGTAAAGCCCCCATGAAATCCTCGAAGATTGCTTTGTCTTGTTCACCAACAACCATTCCTGTAGGTAAATTCTCCAAATATCCCTTCGGTTCTGCCGGAATACCATTGGCTTCGCGATACGCTGCGATGTCCTCCGGCTTAGCTTCAGGTCCAGGAGGGGCCTTATAGGCGCCACTTGAAATAACTGTACGCTGCTCGCGAAACGCATTACCAAGATCGGCAGCAGAATTATAGCGCTGCAACGTCGACAAAAACTTGTCGTCATCACCAGCAATCTCTTTGCGCCAGTCTTTGTTTTTCAGGCCATCGAATTCCGTCAGAAAAGCGTCCGGCGTCTCATAAGACTTCAGCGCCTCAGCACGATCGGCGTTATCGCCGACCAGAGACGTCGACCAATGATCTTCGCCGGGATTGATGGTTGTAACTGTTTTCTGTTCTGCTGGCATTATGATTGTTCCTTAATTGATCGAGATGCGATTTTATCTGGGTCCGTCCTTGTCGGTGCCGCCTTTAGCATCCATACCAAAGTGGTTCCTGCGTGTCTCCTGCCTTCAGCAAACGCCGTGGAATACGGATCTCCAGGACGAAAACTTGTGTCGTGTGTACCGAATGCGCGAATCATATACTCCAACGCCATTCTCTGCTGCCTTTCACTAGCCTGACCCTCCCAGACCGCACGGAGAGCTTGAACTTCAGCTTCCGTGTAGTCCGGACGCGCCAGAGGATCCTGTTTCGGCTTGCAGGATGCTACATCCTCCTGAATCATGCAGCCTGCTCAGCTTGTGAAAAATCTCTCGCCGCCTGACCGCCTGACTTGGCCAGTTCCATCTGCTCCTCAGCTCGAGCCTGTTCGGCATTCGCCTGCATAATGGCTGCAACCTGATCTTCGGTCCTGAGATGTCGCGCCTCTACGCCGATTCCTTCCAGAGCTGCTCGCAACGCTGAATTCGTATCCATGAGAACACCAGCATTCGGATCCAGAGCCATCGCGCGCTCAATGATATCGCTCGATTCGAGGAATGTTGACGCCTCTTTACGCTCGATCGCATCGTGTAACGGCGAAACAAACTTGAAGTGAATGTTGCGGCCCTGAAGATTGCGAGGAATATCCTGAACAGATCCAAAATAGCCAGCACGTAAAAGACCGTCGAAGGTGTCCTCACAGAGTTGCCCATTGTATTCGTGCTCCATGGGCTCAAAGAGTGGTAAGGCTGCCCGAACATACTCTTCTACGCGCTGGCCCGTCTCGAAAGCCGTCATATCACCTTCCGGCGGCGGCAATGTCAGCTTGTTGATGTAAAAAGCCTCAGCAAGCATGGACATCTGATGATCGCGAACCTCATAACCCTTCGGCAAACCAGTCCTGTCCTGACTCAATGGCCTGAGAACTTCGCCTTTTCGTTCGTCGTATTCAGAATCGGCCCAGGTAATGCCGCCTGAAAATAATTGAATATCGCCCCTGACCGCTTCAGTGGTCGCAATCATCGGTGGACGCACGGACATTTCGCCAGCCTCCAGCAACGTCAGCGACATGGCCTGAAGCAGACGAGCGTCCGGCAACCCGGCAACAGCGGCAGGAGAATACGCATACTGTGATCCGGATACTGTCTGCCAACGTGGCAGCGTAAAACCATGACTCATCACACCGTATTCGCCCATAATGTGATTGTTCTGAACGTCCAGATACACCAGCATCCATGGGTATTTGGCGCCCTGATCCATCTGCCCACGGTAAACGTCGGTCGATACGATCAGCCGCATACAATCAGCCTTAGCGATATTGTCGTTGACCTTTACTCTGGTCATGTTCGGATGAAGATTCAATTTCAGCTCTTTAAGCTGCTTGATTGTCGGCTTCCACTTCACATAAATCTCGCCGATCGCACCATCGGCCTTCTCACTCCAAGCAACATCACGAAGATGCCACGTTCGATACAACAGGTGCGGAACCTCAGCGTTATAAACAATCTCTCGCGAAATACAGCATTGGCCCGTCAGAGCAAAATCAGCATCGCCTTGTGAGGTGGCACGAATGAACTGAGCCTTGCGATCGTACATCGCAGATCGCTGTCTTTTTGTCGCCCACTGCAACCACGCTTTGTCGGACTGACTTAATGAAGGTTCATCATCAACCGAAATCTCAAACCAGTCTTTGGCTCGAGGACGCAACATCGCCGCAAATGAATTGCTCAGGTCACGGTGCACAATGATTGGATAGCTTGAATACAGGTTATCGGCAAATTCCTCACCAATATAACGATTCACTGTGAAGTCGGCACGTTGCGGGTAGAAATTCTCCGCCAGCTCTTGCCAGAGACTTACTATGGCTTTGCGTTCTGAAAAGAACGTCGAGCCACGAATAATCAGATCTTGAGGTCGCATCATTTACCCCAGTTTGTCGGAGTTCGTGAGAACCGTACCGGCTCTCGATCCTTGGCGCTTTGCTGCCTTGCGACGCTCGTTACGCTTTAGTAATTCAGCGTCCGGAACATCAGCACCAGCGTAAATCTGGTCCAGCGCATTTTGCTTCTTAGCTGTCTTTTCGAGATTTATTTCATGCTTTGTCTTGTAGCCCTTAAAGGTGCTCAAATTCCATAACCTAGCACCAGTATTTTTCAATCCAGACATCAGTGTCTCCTTGAGCCACGCCGAGGACCATAATTGACTTGCGGTTGACGCTTTCCGGCCAGTGTACCCACTCTCTGATCCTGCCGCCACGCCGTCGCCATAGTAAGCGCTTTATCGCCAGCACTCCAGCACATCATAACCGCATCACCGCGGTCTGGCGATCGCCTCAATAACTTCACAACATCCTTCTTCGGCGTCACCTTGATTCCATTCGGAGTCAATTCCCATGTCGTCGCCGTCAAATCAGATACCAGCATCGGATCATCCGGCAACGCAATCGGGCTGCCACCATCCTGCCCAGGATCAAGAGCCTCACGAAAACGCCAGATAATCTCCGCACGTTTGTTGAAAAACTTGAGTTTCTTGTCCTCCGTTCGCCGTACCGACGGATCTACCCCAAGATGGCCAACACAAGTCACACCATTCTCGGTCAAATGACCGTATGCCTGTGCCCCCGTCGTTTCACCAACATCCAAAACAACCACAGAATCATGCCTGCGATGCTTGATAACCTTCGCTGCCAAGTCCGTACCGTGCGGCGTTTCTGCCCCCGGCGCGCAAATCAACGGCGCAAACCAGCCATCATGCCGAATTGAGATAGCACTCTCGTCCTTGCCACGAGCTCCATCGATACCCATCGCACATTGCGGAATCTGAAACGGCGGATCCGACGTCCAACGACCCTGAGCAAGACGAATCCAGTCGGTCGGAATAACCTGATCTGAATTGTCAACACGAGCGGCCATGAAGTTGCCATCACGAATCGCACTCCTGAGCGGCTCCGGCAACGCATCCAACTGCGCCGCATAACCTGAATCACGATAAAATGGATTGTCGTCCAAGGTCCCAGGTATGAAAGTCCTCGACATCGGAATCAAATACTTGTCACTACCATCATCGTTAAAATTGCCGCTCGGAATCTTTACATCAGGACCATCTATCCAAAAGTCCTGACCATCTTCATCCGATACACACCAACGCAATTCACCGGGCTTGGCTGGCTTCGGATACCGTCCATCTAACCACGGCGCAAACATCTTGATGATCCAGTCACCCGCCGAACTGGTCGGAGGATTACTCGCCAATACCGTCCTGCAACGCTGCTTCGGATCCTCACTTCGAACCCAACCCATCAAAAACCGAACCTGATCCTCACGATTCTGCACAACCTCATCGATCGCTAACAAATCGTGCGCCTGTCCCTGCCAGTGCTCATGGTCCGTCGACTTCGCCAATCCACCAAAATCAATCAGGTGTGGCTTCGCTTCCGAATGCCGAATCGTCTTTAAGCGCGGCGGAATCGAACCGTTGTAACCCTTCTCCGTACCATTGATCGCCTTCGCCCGGTCAGTAATTGCACTCAAATCCGTGTAGTGCTTGCGAATAATCAAACTGCGCTTGTGATACTCAAACGCCAATCCACATATCAAATCCGTCTTGCCACAACCACCCGATCCACCATAAAGCAAAATATCCGCTTCACAATTCACCGCATCCAACTGCGGCCCAACCGTCGGAAACCATAGCCGAGCAGTACTCCGCTCAGCTAAAAACTGGTCCATCTCCGCCTTCTTCTCATCAGAAAAACCCTGATACTTCTGCATCAGGTCATCCAACAGCGCCGACTCTTGACTCATCTACAGTGCTCTGAATTGAAAAAACGTGAACCCAACACCCGGCACATTAGACCCAAGCTGGAATCCAATGTAAAACTCCCGCTTGCCCTTATCCGCCCTGGCTGGACCCCATGTTACTCGAAAACTGGAAAAAACACCCAGCCTCCGCCACCGCCACTTAAACCCCTCCTCCTCCATCGGATCACCAATAAAAGACGTCGGCAATAAATTGTCAACCTGAATAAAATCCTGCTCATCAGCAAATAACCGCCCAATAACATACTTGGAATTGCCAACCTTATTCCTCACCATCCTGTCCCACAACAACGGCCAAATACTCTCAAAATCCTCGTTCCGAAACCCAACCTCATCATTACCCCACAACCACCACATCTTCGGCGTCCGGAACCGTCCATCTCCCAACATCGATAACGGCACCGCCACCAAACCCAATATCGCCGCACCCCACATAAACGGCGCACATACAAACCAAAACAAAATCGACAAAATACCCATCATCCCCTCATCCTCACAGCTTCCTCACACCGCCGTACCCTATCCTCAATCGCCATCGGCTCAGCATCACCAACATAATCCGGATCCGCCAAACTCCACTCCAACACCGCACCCAACCGACCACCACCCCTAATCTCCGACAACATCGGCACCCAACATCCACCCCTGATCCCATAACCCAACCGAACCAACAACTCCCGCGTACCAACCGGACATACCTCAAGATTCATCACCTTCCCCAATACGTCTAAGACGTTTCACCTCGCCGACCCCTCATCAGCTCACGCTGATACTCATTGTACCGCTCTCGATTTTTTTTCCGCCACAAAATAACCCGTTCCACCGCACTCAAAGGTGTAGGGGTATCTGTAACAGTCACTGTAGCTGTCTGTGTAACTGTCCGAATTCCCGCGCCATCCTTTTCTTTTTTTTCTGCAGGTAAAACGGCGGGCCTACTCACCACCTCGCCCATCTCTCCACCATGCGCCTCGCTCGACCAGTGGCGACATTTGCATAAACGACAAAGAGGCTTCTCCATAACTAACATAACTAACATATAACTAACAATATAACTAACATTCCAGGATTTTTTTAAAACCGTGAGAGCTGGCCCCAATCCCCGCGCCGACGCCGCGCCACAGCGGGGCCACCCCTCCGCGATCGAGGCCCCCCCACAAAAATCATGCGGCAGAATCGCCAGCATCATCGGGCTGGGCTTGCTTGCTTGCAGGTGTGACTGGCTTGCTATCGCCTTCAATGGTTGCACCCGGCTTGGCGCGCTGGTCCTCCACCATGAACAGGGCGAAGCGCCTCATCTTTTCGCGCTCGCTGAGCTGAGTAATGTCATGCCGGACGGTCACACTGCCGGACTGCACTTGCTCCACCTTGTCGCCGTATTCGCCCGGTCTCAGCTTAGATAACAACCACTTACGGCTGTCTACCCTGAGCCTGCTACGCTGGATATGGTCCTGATCTACGGCCATGTATTCGTGACCATTTCGCCCGGTCTTGAGCACGTAGTCAGTCGTCCCGTCGTCCGAAATTGTGATGATTTGGTCAGCCCATTCGTCGTGCATCAACTCCCGCGCCTTGGCGTAACGGTCGCGCCACGCAGCATTTTCGACAGCCCACCTTAGCACCGTGGACTTGTGCGGCAGGTTTGGATCCCGGCAGACTGATGAGAGTGTTTCGCCTTCTGCCATCCTTGCGCAAATCTCAGTTTGCACGGCGTCGGTCATCACAGCGCCTCGGGCTCGAGGGGTTCGTTTAGGTGTCTTATTGGGGAGGGGGTCCATTGCTTGCAAATCGTTGTCTGGCTTGGCTTTCGGCATGGTCTTATCACTCACTGCTTAGAAGGTTGGAACGTCTTAGACGTTTGAGATTAGCACCGTTGAAAATAGTTGAAAATAAATGTTGACCCCGGCACAATGTTCCTGTACGGTCGGAGACCGCAACCCCCCCATCAAGGAACCGCGAACATGACCCACCTCGACATTATAGAACTTCTCTTTATCGTCCTCTTTGGCTTTGCTCTTTTGGCGCCTCTCTTTGGGGATCAGTCATGAGCTTGCAGTACTCGACGCTCAGCTCTGCAGCGAACGCACTTGGCGAGCACAATGATTGCAC
>Ga0307377_10002453_pt1 | contig 21889 bp, 22 predicted proteins | sample TR3MG_FD_202535 | JGI IMG/M metagenome (GOLD analysis project Ga0307377, IMG submission 202535) | Soil microbial communities from Risofladan, Vaasa, Finland - TR-3 | ecosystem: Environmental > Terrestrial > Soil > Coastal area > Acid sulfate soil | place: Finland: Risofladan, Vaasa | collected...
TCGGTGACGCGGCCCTGCTGTTGCAAGAGAGTCAGGCCGATTGCCGTCTCGTTCTTCGACAGGTGTTCAACCGCGCGAAGCAACTCTGGATCTCTCTGGCGCATGATCTGGTCAAGCTGCGAAGTTTGCATCCCGGCTTGCTGCATCTGCTCGAAGGGCTTGCCAGCATCGACGCTCTGATGTTGGCGCGTGTCGCCGATAAGAAGTACCCGATCTTGCGGCTCAATCTTCTCCATGAACGCCTGCATCTGCCGGGTGCTGGCAAGGCTGGACTCATCCACCATATATAGATGGCGGATGCTTGGATCACCTCTCAACTGGTCGTGGCCTCCCCGTGCAAGGAAGCCCTGCAACGTCTCGGCAGATATACCAGCATCCCGAAGCTGGGCGGCGGCGCGACTGGTCGGGGCGAAGCCCTCGACCGCGAAACCGTTGCGTTCTGCGCCCTCCCGAATGGCTTCTAACGTGGTGGTCTTGCCGGTTCCGGCAAGCCCTTGCAGACCGTGTACTCGGTCATGGCTGTTGAGCACTTCCTCAATGGCTCTGCGCTGTGCGGGATTGAGGAATTCGCGGGTGGCCGCATGAGTTGCCGCCTGTTCTTTTTGCATGATTGGCTCGACGGTATTCTGGCCGCGTTGCATGTGGCCGACTGTCTCCCGCTCTGCTGCGATGGTCTCGCGAGTGGTGAACTGCCGTCCTGTTTCATGCTTCTGCCCCTCCACGATCTGAAACTCGCCGGTGCCGTGCCGCTGATCGAAGTTGTCGCGTACGTGGCTGTAGGTGAGGTCGCCCATGCCGCGCCGCAAGGCGTCGCGCATGATCGCACGTTCGTCGGTGACGGCCTCACGTTCAAAGCCGCGATCCTTGGCAAAGGTAACGGCTTCCTGTGCACGCCGGAAGGAATCCGGCACACGATTCTGCTCCAACATTGCGGCGCGTTCTCTGGCTTCTGCGACTACGCGGTCGGCCTGGTTGCCAAACTGATCGGCAATCTTTCGGTGCGCAGCGAGCACCTCGGAAGAAGAGAGAATATCCTTTTTGTCGCGTGTGTTGTGCGCAGCAATCTGCGCTGCCTCCGGCCCGCTGAAGCCGCTCTTCGCAACGGCTTCCTCGATCTGCTGACGCCGGGGGCTGGATGCCTCAAGGTATTCCGGCGTGTAGCCCTTGATGTCGGGTGCGCCGCTCTTGCCGGCCTCGATCTGATAGCCGAGATTGCGGAGCAGGAACGTAAGCTCCGATTGATAGACAGCGGTTGCAAACTGCTGGCTATCGAAGTAGCTTTGCGGTTGAATCGCGCGAATCGCGCCGTCTTCCCGCGCGGTCATATTGAAGATCACAGCATGGGTATGGAGTTGAGGAGCAGCATAGCCATTGACAGGGCGAGCGGTGTCATGCTCGAACTTCGCGGCGATGAACTTACCGGTGGTCTCGGCGGGATTGTTGCCGCCGATCCGCGCTTGCGTATACCGTTCCAACTCCGTCAGTGCGATAGTCACGGCCTCACGGTGAGCCGCACGAACACGGTCATCGCCTCCGACAAGCGCGGTCAAAGAAACGGATTTCGGTGCTGAAAAGGTAGCGTCCCAACCTGCCCGGTGCTCCACTGGCTTGACCTTAGTTCCATCTGCCGTGGTGTACTCCTGCCCGGTCCGGTGGCGCACCAATTGCTCGCCTGAATGCGGGTTCTGGCCTTCACTCAGGCGCGCAAAATGCTGTGAGTCGATTGCACCAGCAAGGCCGTAGCTTTCGGCCATTCGTCCGTGCCATTCTCCAAGAACCGCGTCGCCTTGCTTCCAATAATTCTGCTCGGCAGACATGAACTCTTTCGCATGGTACGTCTGGGCCTGACCGGAACTGAGGGGCTTGGAGATGGTGAGCATACGTCCTCTCTATTGCTCAAACGGAAACGATGACTGTGGCTCTGGATTGCCATCGGCCTGAAGGTGATCCTCCGGGTGGCCAGGAGCGGTCGGAACCAAGACAAGCTCCTCTTCGGCGGGCTCATCAAGCTGCAATTGCTCGGCTTCAGCATCGACCTCTGCCGGTTGGTGGCGAGAAAGCGTAGCCGTGGTCGGTGGCTCCGCCTCAAGGTCAATCTCCGGCGCTTGGCGTTCAGAATTCCTCGGCGCCAGTGTCTTCGGATCGAAGGGCAGTTCATCCTCGTCGTCCCGGCGCGGAATAAAGCCCGGAGTGGTGAGCGGCAGGTCCATGTACTCGAAGTGAAAGCGGGCCACGTTGTTTCCGAGCTTGAGAAAGGCATGGCGATTCTCCAGCCCGGAGATTTCTGAATCCATCACAAGCGGTTCGACCTGGCGGTCCACGCTGAAGTTTCTACCGGACCGAGAGCCGTCGAAGTGTGTTTCCTTCATACGCTCGATCTCGACCTTCCCAATCGCATTGCTGACCCACTCTGCCGCTTTCGGTTCTGTCGTCTTGAGGAAGATTTTGGTGGCAGGCTGGGACAGCATGACCTCGGCAAGATGGCCGTAGATCACCTCAAGCTGCGCCTTTCCTTGGAAGCCAAGGACAAGTGGGTTCCTGCTTTTCCGGTTCTCCGTAATGGCCGTGTGCAGTTGGGGAAGACGTTGCAAGCTCGCCAACTCATCCAACACAAACCAGACTGGCGTCTGGTTTTGCTGCGGCGCGGTCAAGAGCCGCATCACCAAAAGATCGATCCAAAGGCTGTGCAGCGGACGCAATGCCTCGCGCTCGGTTGCGCTTGACGTAATGAAAATCCAGCCGGCGCGGGTCTCGGCCCACTCGGTAGCACTCCATGTTCTGTTGCCCGCCTGTTCCCTGGTCGGCAGCATGCGAAGGCTATCCGCTACCAGTCCGAGCGAGGCAAGAACACCGTTGCGCTGCTGCTGCGCTCCCTTGGCAATCATGGCCTCCATCTCCGTCCCACGCACCCGCTGGTCTATCTCCGCGGGGTTCGAGAGCCACGCAACCAACTGCTCCGGTGTCGGCCCTTTGGTAAGCAGATGGGCAAAGATTTTCTGCGGCGTCTCGGTAAAGAACTCACCCTTCTTGTCGCTGGTCGGCTGGTAAAGAGAGGCGGCAATCGCCTTCGCCTCAGCCCTCCGCCGCAACTCTTCCGATGGTCCCCAATACGGGCAGCGGTCGTCGAGCGGGTTCAATACGATGTCCCCGCGCTTGGCATCAAAGAAGCGCTGAATGAACTCGCAGGCAGGGTCGTAGACGATGGCCGCGTGACCTCGTCCTTGAATCTGACGGAGGATCTGCATGATGAGCGTGGTCTTGCCCGCGCCCGTGTCTCCCATCAGTTCGATGTGCTGCGCCTCAGCCTGGAGCGGTATCCGCATCATCTCGGTTGCCTCGGTGGTCTTGAAGCCGATGCCGTCTCCATTCACGGTCTTGTTGAACTGCCTGGGTGTAAGCATGACCGGTCCCTTGAGGCGACGGCCGTACTTCAATTCCTTCCGGCGTTTGATGTCTTTCACGATGGCAAACGGGAGTTGCGCGACCAGCGAAAGCAGGCCGAACAACAAGGGCATTTTGTAGATGTCCCTGAGCTGATCCCCTCCGTACACGGCATTCTGGAGGTAGGTGTGCAAGCGAGCATCAATGTACTTCTGCTCAGGCCCGCGATAGAGAACGTCGAGCCCCCGTGCGTCGGCGGCTGCGGAGAGCGCAAGTGGAATCTGCTTGCCTCGCGACGCCAGAGTCGTACCCGCCTTCACGTCCGCCTCGGTTGCAAGTTCGACTCCAGTGCTAACACCCGCGGCATAGAGCAACTGATACTTGTCGGTCTTGTTGAATGCGCCTCCGGCGGCGCTGCGGGCATAAATCGGCGTGTAGAACTGCTGTAGTGGAGTCTGTCCGAAGCTGAAACGGAGATACACAAAGCAGCCGGTTAACACAAACGCGAGGAAGAGCGCGCCGTAGCTATAAATCGGGGAATGGGGTGGAAAGATGATCGTCTCTTTGCGGCCCCAGTGGGTGGTTACCATCAAGCACGCTCCGCTTCCTGCCGTGCTTCGACGGCCACGGCTCTCTTCCGCTTCTTAACTTCCGTCATGATCCCGTCGAAGACCTCGGGAGTGAGCTTCTGGCCCGCAGCAAGTGGCTTCAAGACATTCATCAGCATGAGTCGAAGCCCAACGATTTCGCTCAGCTCTGCACTGGCGGTCGGCTCGCCGCCGTCGCGGGACAGTTCGTCAAGAATGAGCCGCCGGATGAGTTCGCCGCGTTGCTGGCCGCGCCGCTTTGCCAACGCATCGAAGCGCTCTGTCTCGCTTCGGCTGAGCTTGGACGAGACGTTTATCAGCCGAAATGTTGCTCGCTGTTCGGCTGTTTGTACCATTGCTTCATCGCTGAGAAGTGGCATATTCACCTTCGATCTGGCAGGAATTCTTGGGGATACCTGGGTATTCTCAAGAATTCCTGTGAGGCGCAAGTTATTGAGGTTGTTTGGTCTTTTCGAGGAATCCCTACGAATACCCAGCACGACCCTTGGAGGGGTGGAGTGTCAATAATCACCCGGTGCGAAGCACCTTCTCGGTTCCACCCCACAATTGAATGGAGGATCACGCCTTCGATACCGGCACAGACTCAGTCGGCTTCGTCGCGGCAACGGGCTTCTTCGCGGGTTGTTCAGGCGGCTCGTTCACTACGGCTTTACGAATGCGAAGAGTAGAGGTGACGTTGTTCGATTGCGGAGTTTTCAGGAAGTCCTGGAAGTCGCGATCCTTCGAGAAAACATAGTTGAGGGCTTTGTCCACTACATCGTCGGCAGAGGCGTGGATGAAAGCGGCGTACTGATCGACCTGCGTTGCCGTGACTTCGTCAAGCCTTACGGAAGCGCTGATCTGTCTGGTTTGGGTGATCTCTAACAGTGGCATATTGGTTCTCCTTAGGTGATTGAATTACGTTCTCTGAAGGAATCTGGAAGCCGTAGCCGCGATCTCTGCGGCACGGTCTTCCGAGAGCGATTGATTGCGGGCCTCAAGCTGCTGAATGATGGCCTTGGAAGAGATGCCTTTGCGCGCCCAAAGCACGGCGCTGGCAACATCCACCGTGCGGAGCGCGTAGTATTGCGGATTTGGTTTATCGGGACGAAGAGCGACAAGAGCCCGAACTACCTGATTGGCGGGAACTCCAGCCGCAAGCTGGGCCATTACCCACGCCCAATCGTTCTCTGATCGCGTGCCGCTTCTCGGTTGCTGACCTCCATAGAGCCTGCCGCAATGAGCCTGGGTTAGTGACGGCATCTCCAGCCTGAAATCTTCCGTGGAGTAGACGGTGTGAATGCATTCGCTCTCCAGAGTGACGGGGCAGGCCGGAACATACTTGCGATTGAAGAATCCAGGCAGGCGGAGCACCCGCGCACAGTCGGTGCAGGCGCGGTCGCCGCCGAAGGCTAGAGTGAGAGTCTTTAGCATCGCTTCCTGCTCAGGGATGGAGAATCCGCGCACACGCCAGAGGATCTGGTATTTGCCTGGCGAAGTGCGGATGACAACCGAAGGTGGCGGCACATTGGCCGACACACGAATAGCGTCCAACTTTCGGTCGCCATCTTCGTCCAAATCCAGATACAACGCCCGCGGCTCGGCAATGGCATTCTTCGTCCGCTTCTTCGCATCGGGAAGAAGTGAGTTAACTGAGAAATAAACGTTGGCCCCATGCGCATTTTCACGGGCAAGCCAACCAAGATAGTTCGACTTGAAGAGGTCACTCTGGCGCACGATCCGCTGCCGCGTTTGGGATGGGTCGGCATGGCGCAGGACCAGGGCGAAGGTGTCCTCCGCGCCGAACCATTGGGCAAGAAACTCGCCGGCGACTTTGCATGGGTTACGCAAGGATGAGGTCTCCCTTGATGGAGCTATCCATGCAGTCGTAGACCATCTCGAAACGAAACTCCTGTGCCTGCCGGTCATAGCCATCCAAGCGCAACACCTCGCGGATGGCGCGGCGTCCGGGTTGGCGTTCGACATGGACGATGAAGTTGACTGCTTCGCCGATCTCAGCCTCAATGTCCTCAAACGTCGCTTGCTGGTGGCTTCGCATCACAAGATTCGCGAAACGGCGAAGGGCTTTGACCGCGGAGTTGGCATGAATCGTGGCCAGCGATCCCGAGTGGCCCGTGTTGAAGGAATCAAGCAAAGTGCGGGCCTCCGTGCCGCGCACTTCGCCGAGGATGATCCGGTCCGGGCGCCAGCGCAATGCAGACTTCAATAGATCGTCGAAAGTCACGGATGCCTTGAAGGTATCGGTCTGGCACTCGACTGCAAGAACGTTCGGCTTCTGGATGCGAAGCTCGGAGGTGTCTTCAATGATGACGATGCGCTCATGCTCCGGGATCGCCTGGCCGAGGATATTGAGCAACGTCGTCTTCCCGGTTCCGGTTCCGCCGCTGATGAGCAGCGTCTTTCCGTTGCGAATCTGTTCGGCAAGGAACTCCGCGAGAGGCCGCGTGAGGGTGCCGCGAGAGATGAGGTCTTCGACCGTATACTTGCGGCTTGAAAACTTGCGGATCACCAAAGCCGGAGCGGGGCGCGACACTGGCGGAATCACCGCCGCAAGGCGGCTTCCGTCCGGGAGTTGCGCATTGAGAACGGGATTGTCCTCGTCCAGCTTCTTGCCAAGCCGATTGGCGACCACTTCGAGGCCGGTTCTTAGCCTGCCTGCATCAAAGGAGATGCTCTCATCCTGACGCATGATTCCGTCCCGCTCGAACCACCAGGACGAATCGGGATTGCCCATGATTTCGCTAATGCCGTCGTCCAGCAAAAGAGCCTCTATCGGTCGCAAGAAAGGGAGAATCAACTCGAAACTCATAACTGGAACCTCGTAAGTCTGGAAGCCCAGCGGACAGCCGGGCTTCCAAGGGTGAAGAAGAAGGGCGTTAAGCTGCCACTTCTTCTGAGCTTGCGTCGTCGTGCTCCTGCTCTTCCGGGGCTGACTTCTCAGCCCGGTCCAGCTTCAGGATCGAATCGACCCGGATCTCCCAGATGCGCTGCTTGGCGTCCGTCTTCTTGCTGTCGTACTCCCGGCTGCGCAACTCGCCTTCCACCTGGATATGTGCGCCCTTCTTGAGCGTGACGGCGAACTCCGAGAGATTGCCGAAGACTACGCAACGGTGCCATTCGGTCTGCGAGACGTACTCACCGCTCTTCTTCTCCTTATAGGAGGACTTGGTTGCCAGCGAGAGGGTTGTGAAGTTGCGGTTGTTGGCGGTGCGAACTTCTGCGTCGCTGCCGAGAAAGCCGATGAGGTTTACTTTGTTTTGGTACATGATGTTGTCTCCGTTTCGTTGAATTTCCCGATCCTGCTCGGGTCACACTGGGCGGAGCCTGGCGAGTGGGCCATGCTCCCAAGTGCCGAAGGTCTGCTTTTACGGAGGGTCCGGGGAAATCTTTTCGGCGTACTCCCCGAACAAGATTTGGAAGGAAACCGTAATCCGAAGGGCGGCGCAGCCGAAGCAGAAGAGCGAGCTGCCGCAGGGCGCATGAAGGGCCCCGAAGCCGTGACTGAGCAGACGGCGGGATACGAACCGGCTGACACACGCAGGACCAATGTTTTGATCAGCATTCCGGCTGCAGAAGTCCCCGGCCATCGCAACTGCTCTTGAGCGTGCCATGACTCCGTAAGAAGGGCGTTGTCGGCAGCCTCCATTGCGGGCTGGAAGACTCTCGGTCGCCTGCTCAATGACGCACAGGGACAGTTGGGGCGGAGCAACCGGATTGGCAGCTTGGACGGACATGGAAAAGCCTCTGGAAGGGTTGATGAATCCTTAGCTGAATGCCTGGTCAACACGGAAGCGCACGATGGCCAACCCAAGAGGGTTCACGGACAGCTCGTTGTTCTTCACGTTCTCCCGGAAGACATAGGTGACGCTGGCTGTCCAGCGCTCCCGCCTGATCTCAGTGTGATCAGAGGGATTGGTATACACTTTCTCGAACTCAATCCGGGCCGAATAGGGAGACTGCCGCAGATCGTCAAGGACGATGTTCTTCACCTCTACATCGACATAGGGGAGTGTGCTGTCCTTGACGTATGTCTGGATGACGTTGTCCTTGCGTTCCTGCTCAATGACGGCGTGCTGAACGTCGCCATTCAGAAAGTAAAGGGAGCTCGTCTGGTCGCGCTCGATGGTGAAGCGATTGCGGCTGAAGTAAAGCTCAGCCCAGCGCGTCAGATAATACTTGTTCTCCGCCTCCTGGGGGCGATATTGAAAGTTGCGATAGTCGATTGCATCCGCCCGGCCTACATCGTTGATCCTTACAATCATCGGGTGCATATCGGCCAAAGCCTTCTGGCTTCTGAATACCAGCGCGGCCAGGGTAAGAGACACGACAGTGAGCACAAGAATCGTCACCTTCAGGTAGGTGTTCATGACGAGCGGATCGCCATACTGTTCAAGGTAACGTTCCGCCGCGCGGGTGATTTCAGGAGTAGCTTTCGGTTGCAGATTCATCTGTCGCCTCGTCTTTCTTGTTGCGGTTTACAGCGCGGCCCTTACAGCCAGCATTGCGACGCCCATTCCGCCGTCGTGTCCGCCCGTGTGGCCGCCGAACAAGCTCTGCGTCATCGCTGGAATCTTGAAGAGGATATAGACGTTGACCATTACAAGAAGGATGAGCAGCGGCAACGCCTGGACAATCGTCGAGGGGTCCGAAACGCTCTGTCCAACCTGGATGTAGTAGCTGGTCAGAACATGGCACAAGACGTTCATGGTCGCCGCGGCAACGACCTTGTAGAAGCTGAATCCGAGGTAGGCCTTCAGCCAACCCCAGAACAGCCAATCGAGCTTGTCAAAAACGAGAAATGGAATGAAGATTGGCCCGAGCAGCCCGATGATGGTTGAGGCAATTGCGCCATACGCCAGAATTGCGGAAACCGCCGCCGCCAGAAGGGCCAACAAGAACTGCACAACGAAGTACACAAGCGAGTAGTAGGGGGACATCATGCTGGTCAGTAACGACGGTCCGGTTTTCGAGGATGCAGCGTGGATCTCACTCAGCATTGTCGTTGAACCATCCGACCCGATGATGGTCACAAGGTTGGCTGTTCCGCCATCAATGAACCCTTTAATAGAAAAGCCGAGTCCGGGGATGGAACTGTCGTAGTAGTTCACCATCGCATAAGCAAAGGTGAGGAGCATGAAGAGGTTAAGGAACCTGCCCATACTGAACCCGGCTGCGCCGTGTGCAGAGGCAAGTGCCTCCTGAACACCGAACCAGACCAGCATGATCGTTGCCAATGCAATAACGATGTGAATTCCCATCGCCGTAATGGAGGGTGCCGCCGTTGCTGCAAGCGACTGGCACCCTTGAGAAATGAATTGAAAGAGACCCATTTTCAGTACCTCATGCCTTCGTCGGTGTGCCTACTCAGTACGCCTGGGTGAGGAGATTCGCCGCGCCGCCGCTGGTGGTGGTGACGTTGGCGTTGTAGTAGCTTTCGTATCCTGACGAGTCGCGGAAAGCCGACTTCATTGCGTCCTGCTGCTGCTTCTGGGCCACCATCTGTTGCAGGGTAAGATTGGCGTTGATCTGATTGGCGTCCTGCTGGTTGCGCAGTTCCAATAGAAGCGCCACATTGATGCGCTGGAGCGTGGCCATGATGGTCTGTTGGGAGGCATCCTGGCTCTGCGTTGCGGTTTCAAGATTGGCAATATCCGTCTGCCTTGCAACCTGATTTGCACGGATCGTTCCCAGGGCCTGAAGGTTGGTACTCATGACGGAATCGCCAATGTCAATGGTCGCTCCCTGTGCGGCGATCTGCTGCTGTCCAGCGAAGCTCGAAGTGCTGTAGCCGGGAACCACATTGGCTGTGTGCGGAACGCTCACTTGCTGGTAGGCCGCTCCCGCTCCCTTCCCCGTATTCGACGCATTGAGCCATCCCATCGAATTGCCGTAAGTGTTCGAGACTTGTTGCATAAGCATCAGGTCGCTTTGGGGTGAGAGAAAACGCTGATACAGCATGTTCGGCGCGAGAATCATCTGGTGCACGAGGTCGTATTGCTGCTTGGCCACGTTGTAGGCCTGCAATGCCGTGGTTGCGATCTTGACCGTATTGGTGAAGATCTGTTGGCCCTGCGCAATCTGCTCGGCCTCGTTGGCGATGGATTTCTCTTCGTTCCCGATCTGTACGATGGCGTGCGCCGATTGCGTTGGATCGAGAACGATGCCTGAACCGAACTGTGCGTGCGCGGCAGGTTGCAATGCCACGGCAAGCCCGATTGCAAGTGGTATGAGGGTCATTTTTCGCATAGGGATCTCCTGTCATGTGCGGTGGTGAGTTGTGGTTGTCAAGCAGCGGTTTGGCGTTACTGCTGCGCAGCGAGAATCTGGCGCTGAATATCCGAAAGATGGTCGGCCTGGGGCTTGCACCGTTCATCGCGCGCTTTCTTCTTGGCGTCGAGAGCTGCTGCCTGCTCGCCAGTTAGCTTTTCCCCTGTCAGCATGGCGGCGGAACCCGCAGTCTCGTCGTCCAGGCAATCCTTGGCATAGGCGGGATACTCAGCGTTGTATTGCTCTTGCAACTCCTGCACCTTTTTCGCCTTGCTCTGGCAGCCTGCAAGGGCAAGAGTGACCAAAAGAAGAACGGGTATCAATCGCATTGAAAGCCTCCTCAAAACGTCTGCGGGATGGTGTGGTTCGTGTAAGCCGGAAGAAGCATATCTTGCGTGAAGTACACTTTCACGCGGTGCCCCTCCCGAATCGTGATCGTGGGCGGAATCTGCATGAATCGGTCAAGAATGGAGCTGGCCGATTGCGAGACGCTGGCCGCGGTGCCGTTGGTAAACGCCTGGGAACCACTTGTGGTTATTGCGCCGCCGCCCTGCGTAATCTCGCTTGCTCCGGCAACAATACCCAAAGCGATCGAAGCGCCGAAGATTTCGAAGTAGTGGTTGTTGACCTTATCCTTCAGCCCTTCCTCTCCGATCTGGTCGAGACCGTGGAACTGGTCGAGATCGACTGAGTAACCGTCCGGCATGATGAGGCGGTGAAAAACGACTGCCATGCGCCGCTGCTGTCCAATACCTGCGGCTCCAATCTTTTTTGCCTCCCCTAAGACGACTGTACCCTCGGGGATGATGACGTGCTGGTGGTCATGTGAATACAAGGGATTCGAGACAAGAACTTTCACCGCTCCCGCCGCGTCTCCATCCAATCGATTCATCAGGACTGTGTCGAGGACAGACCCCTCATAAACGAGGTAGGGCTGCCCGATGGCCGAATCGACATTCGCCTCCATTGGCCGCTTGTAACCGTCTGCCGGGGCCTGCTGTTCTCCTGCGGCTCGTGGGGGAACCAGGCTGCTGTCTGCCTGTTGTTGCCGAGCAGGCGACATTTGACCTGGTCCTTGCGGTTGGTCAAAGGAGCGAGAATAGGCAAGATTGGACGCGAAACGAGCGTCGTCAGCGCGTGCCCGCTCCTTGGCGGCAATCTGCTGGGCCTGCTGCTGTTCTGGACTGAGCTGCTTTTCCCCGCTGCCTTGTTGGCCGTACCCAGGCTGCTGCTGCTGCGGGCAGGGTTGACCAGCTATGCAAGGCGCGGCGACGCCGGTCGGCCCATACGCAGAGGCCGCTGTTCGTTGCGCAGAGGTGGCAGACGCGAGGGCAGGATCGCCTCCCGTGGCAGCAACAAGAGCCGCCTGCTGCTGCTCCTTCTGGCGTTGGGCCTGAAGTTGGTTCTTCAGGTCCTGCACATTGTTGTCTGTGTTGTCCTGCAAGGTTGGTTGGGGAGGCTGACCTTTTTGGGCGGCCTGCTGCGCCGGCGTCTTCTTGCCGGTCGAGCTGAAGATTGCCGCAACGATCACGAGCAACGCCGCACCAAGATAGACAAAGGTCTTGAGGTTCTTTTGCAGCACACCCTTCGGCTCATTGGTCGTGTGCCGCAACTCAGGCTCAAACTGCGGCCCAGCGTGCGCTTCAGTTTGAGGAGCAAAAATGTTCTCGGCCATGACAGTTATCCTTTCCGTGTGAAGTCCATGCGTTTTTTGCCCAGTTCGACATAGCCGTTGTCCATGATCTTCGGGATGATGTATGTTCCATCTCGCAGGTCAAAGGTGATGAGGTTGGGCTTGCCGTCCTTCATCTCGTACACACTGAACTTCTCCGGCGCACTCGTCTTGATGTAGGTGAACTTGTCGTCGTGGTAGATCGACTGAATATCGAAAGGCGCCTCATCCCGCTTGTAGACATAGTCGAACTTCAGCTCCGTTGGATATGCGCTTTTATACTCATCCACCGCCTGGGTGACGTGCGACTGGAGCGCGGCTAGTTGCAGCTTGGATTGTTCCAGTTGCTGGGCGGGAACGAACTGCGGCGGTCCGCTAGCCGCAACAATGGAGGACTGGTCGGCGGGAATGATAATCACCTTCAGATCCGGTTCGGCAGACGATGTGGAGATATCCTGCAAGGTAAAGCTGTAGATGTTGCCCTTGTCAGTGATGAGATTGAGGTTGGAGCTGATGCCTGCCTTCGCTGGATGCACGAAGCAGAAGTTCCCAACCACATCCACAATCCAGAAGTCCTTGTCGCCCGTGGCCGCTTCCATGATCTTTTCGGAAGCTGGCACCACAATGAGGGTGGTGTATTTGACCTTGGCGTGGATCGGCACAATGTCCTGGGAATGGTATTGAACGGTGCGGGCCGCATCCTGCGCGACCGCCACGATGCATGTGAGTGCCAGGGCAACCCCAGCGACGACGTTCAGACGGTTCATGCGATGCCTCCTTAGCGGTTGGTGGTGGAAAGAGATACGGCCAGTGTGCGAGGCCGGAACGGATGATCTTCGGCGAGATGGCGGAGCCCGTCCGCTATACCGAAGCGCCCAAAGTAGTCGCGCTTCTTGAGGTTGTCACGGGCGTTGTTGGTTGCCATCCAGTAGGAAACAGAATCCACATTCAATCGAACCTTCTTTGATGTCTGCGCTTTGCGAATGAGCATCTCCCCTGGTGGAACAAGGCCACCGATAATGTCCAGTTCGGTATCGTTGAGGTGAAAGGCTTCGGCATAGACCTCGCGATTCATCTCTGGATTCGCGAGGAAAATCTTGGTAGGGCAGCTTTCCGCCACAATTGCCAGCATCCCCGACTCCTGAAGCTCCTTGATGGATTGGGTGGCGAGAATCATTGCGGCGTTGTGTTTGCGCCACGTCTTCTGCGCCTGGACGACATAGTTGCGAATTGTCTCGTTCTTGATGAAGAGCCAAGCCTCGTCCAACAGAAAGGTCTTGAAGCTCGCAAGTTTCGCCGGGTTCGCAATCTCATTTGAAGCGCGGTGGAGCACATAAAAGAGAAGCGGTTCCAACACGTCGGGCGCGTCGCTCCATCCGTGGAAGTTGAAGGTCTGAAAATCGGCAAAGGAAAGACTGTCTTTGGCGTTGTCAAAGAGAAAGCCGTACTGACCGCCGTGCGTCCAGCGGTGCAAACGCTCCTTGAGTTCGCCTACGATATTGGCGAAGTTGGAGAGTGTGCGCTGCTCGGGGTCAAGAATGTACATGCGCTCGATGCCATCCCACAGCTTGCGCTCCTCCTTGAAGTCCATTCGGTAGCGTTGGCCGTCGCCCTCAATCAGCACGCGGAAGAAGGAAAAAAGGAATTGCAGGTTTTCCTTCGTCGGCTCCAGAGAGAACGGGTTGATGGTGAAGTCCCGCGAGTCCTGGCCGACATTCAGGTACGACCCGCCAAAGATCGAAGTGAGCGATTCGTAGCTCCCGCCAATGTCGAAGATGTAGGTCTGCGGCTTATACTTCTGCGCGTTCTGGAGCAGGAATGCACACAGAAAGGTCTTCCCGCTTCCGGTCATTCCAAGGATGAGCGTATGGGCGACCTCTCCATTATGGAGATTCAAGAAGTATGGCGTCGCATTGTCCGTCTCAAAGACGGCAAGGTATTCCGTTCCGAGATGGGCGTTTCGCTTCTCTCCGGACAGGATGGTGAAGAGAAACGACAGGTCCGCATAGTTGGTATTGAGCAGGTACAGCTTTCGGAGGTTCTGCGCGTAGTTGCCGGGGACGGTGGCGAAGTACGCATTGAGTTGGTTGTAGGTTTCGATGAAGAGATTGCCGTCCGCGTTGGTAAAGACGCTGGTGAACTCGCCAATGACCTGGTCAGTCTCGCTCCGGGTGGACGCATACACAACAATGGTGAGAGAGAAATCTCCTAAAGATTGCCCGTCGCCGAGGACACGGAGGCAATCGCCAAGGTTCTCGATGTCCGCCTGCTTTGACTCGTCTACCAGTACGTCGCGGGGGTTGGTCTTCGTGGTATCACTGGTCGCCTGCGAGACAAAACCGGTCTTCGACATATTGAAGTGGCGGCGGCGATTGTTCACTTCCTTGCGCGCTTTGTCGGTAGCCAACGGCGTCCACTCGGTGACGACGTAGAAGTTCGCGGGGATCTTCAGCAGTTGATCCAGAACCAGAGGCCGGGTTTCAGTGATAGCCTCCTTCATCGTCAGAACGCGGACATAATGATCTCCGACGCGGAGATGATTACGCTCGGCCTCAATGTTGGAATTGACAACCTGATAGTCAAGAAACTGCGTAGACTGCGGCCGTCCTGCGATCCGCCCCTCGTCGTAGTTGAGCAGCCGGCGAAAGAATCGGAACTGTCCCGCCTGGTTCAGCACTTCAACCTGCATGATATCGGCAAGCTGGCGCGCGAATGTCTGTACCTTCTGGTCCAGCCTTGCCAATTCACTCTCGATCTGGGTGCGCAGCAAGACCTTCATGCTGTTGTTGGTGAACTGCGTTCTGAGTTCGCCAATTGCTCCGGCTGGGTCGCGGAAGAGCTGGGCGAATGCCGCGCCGATGCCACTCTTTGACCGCGGCCCTTCAAGGACGATGGCATAGAAGATTTCGACCTGATAGAGATGATCTCGCTTCCCCTCAAAAAACTGCCGTCGCTGCTCGGTGGCTGCCTCAACGACCGGGTCGTCATAGCTTGCAAATGGAATATCGGGACGGTTGGATTTGAAGAGGTACTGATAGACGTGAAAACCTGGGCCAAAGGCTTTGAGCGCAGATTCCAACCGTTTTACCGCGTACTCCTGTTCCGCGTGGTCAAGACTTTCGTAGTCCACGCCGGGAATACTGAGAACCATGCCCACGTCGCCGCTCTTGGTGAGAAAGCTGGTCTCGTTCCAAAAGCCGTATAGATTGATGTGGTCGTTGAGGGACGCACTCTCTTTCCAGGGCTTGATGACTTTATCGAGTCGGAACATCAGCGCACCTCCACACGTGGAACCTGTTGCTTGGCGGCGTCATAGCGCAGCTTGTATCGCTCGGACTTCGCCAGGATGCGAAGAAACGCGGGGTCGCTGTTCGTCACCCAGTGACCGAATGCAAAGCCGCCAATGAAAACGGCCAAGCCACCAAGAATGCTGTTGAAGAGATTGAAGGCGCTCACCGCGCCCACGCACACGAAGTAAAACAGTGTGCGCTCGATCCCCAGGTACGTGAGAGGCTTATGCAGGCTCTTGAAGACTCGATTTGTGCGAGCATTCTGATTATTCTGTTCCGGCATAAGCCCCTCGGTTCGCGCTGTGAATGGTGAAGAGTTGCAAGGAAAGACTGAAGTCTCTACACACCCCAAAGCCAGGTCAGAACGTTCGCCGCAAGAACGGCAATGCCGGTTCCGGCAGCAACACCGGCGAGCGCCTTCTTTGCTCCAGGCTCACCGTGAGCGAAGCCATAGCCGCCAATCACAATCGCAACCAGACTTGCGACCTTTGCGATGGTGCCGGTGAACAGCGTTTGAATTGAGGTGAAGCCGGTATCGAAGGGTGAGCCACCCTGGGCAAGAGCGGCGATTGGGAAGGCTAAGCATACGGCTGGAATCAGGATGGACAGGCGCATCCACCTGTGAGATGCCTGGGCCGTCTTCAACAAATTCGAGATTCGGATTTTGCGGGACATTGTCTCCTCCAGCGACTGTGCTTCAGCCGCGATATTCCGGAGACTAGGCGCGATTATTCTTCGCGTCCAATACTTCTTACCTATGGCAGTTTTCTTGAAAGTTGTCGCTGCCATAGGCGCTAGTGATGGGAGAGTTGCGCACTAACCGAAGAGTGGAAGAGTCCGTTTTACAACTGTGGAGCGAACCGAAAGCGGTGGCTTCGCGGGAGGCAAGTGCGCTTGCATCCGAAGTCTCTTTTTCAGCTCCCGCAACAATGCTGGGATGGTCCTCTGCGTCGGAAACTTTTTCGAAATCAAAACGCTCTCGACCATCCAATTCACGCCCGCAACCGGACGGGTAACGATCCCGTCCTCAACTTCCCAGCCTTCGCTGATCAATGCGTGGCCATACCCTGATTTCACCATCCACTGGATGTCATGAGGACTTCCAGTTGTGCTCACCACTTCCGGGTGAACGCCAACCTCGCTCAACATCTCTATCAATCGGCGATGCGCCTCCGGATGCTGTCTCGGTTCACGGAAGATTGTGAGCTTCTTTCCGAGAGCCGATGGCGCGATCTCGTCATGCTTGGCTGCTGGATCATTTGCTTTCATGCAAACCACAAGGCGATCTTGCGCGAGTGGCTGCATATTCAGGCCCATTCCTTCTGCGGGCAGAGTCACCAAAGCCGCATCAATGAGGCCTCGTTCAACCAGGGAAAGAAGCTCCACATGGTCGCCACTCTTTGGCATGATTTCGGAGTCCGGAAACAGGTCGGTATGCGCGCCGCAGACCATCTGCAACAGGGCTCGGTCAACGAAGGGAGAGAACCCGATTCGCAGTGGCGCAATGGCGACATTGTGACTTGCACGCGCAGCCGCAATCACGTCATCGCGAAGTGCAAGAATCTGCCTCGCTCCCGCGGTCAACACCTCAGCCGCCGGGGTCAATTTGATGCCCTTCGGATCTCGCACAAGGAGATCGACCAGCAGAGATTCCTCCATGGATTTGAGCTGGGCGCTGAGGGATGGTTGCGCGACAAAGAGGCGCTTGGCAGCGCGGGTAATATTCTGCTCTTCTGCAACGGCAATCAAATATCTGAAGTGCCGGAATTCGAGTAGGTCTGACATGCTATGACGCTCCACAGTTCGATTGGTGAAGCTCGGCGATTGGTCCAGGACCACAAGCGTGTCAGTGTTCCCCCTCCATGGGGGATACAGTTTATGACGGCCAGGAACCAAGAAAGTCAACAGCAACAATAATTTAAGTCCTTTTTGCCGGTAAATCGCCGCCATAGGCGGCACCTATGCCGACCGGGAAATCGCCATAGTTGAGAAGTATTGGACAACCCCCGCGACGCCCTCCACTCTAAAAGAGTCCCTCATGCGTCGCAATTAATCGCGTCCATTGCAGGCTCACCAGAGATTGCTTGAAGAGGCCCAGACAATAACTGTAGTGACAGCAACGAGTTTCCCCAAATCGAAATTGGAGTTGCCAATGGCAGGCGAAAACGTCACCGAGAAAAAGCGTCCGGGAAGGGTCACAATCGCTCCCGAAGAGAAGTTCCTGGTCGGAAGAGTGGAAGCGGCTGACATGCTCTCAATCAGCCCAAGAGCACTCGATTACCTTGTCGCCAATAAGCTGTTGACCGCTCGCCGAATCGGTACGCGGGTACTGATTCCTGTCGCCGATCTGCGGCGCTTCTCGCGTGGCGACCATCCAGCGCGGCTGGCTGGATGATCTAGCTTGCGACTGAATCATTGCCTGGGAGGAGCTTTTCGCAAGAAGAAGCCCTCGCTTTTAGCCTCCGCGCCAGCCGCGTGATGGTGCCATGCAGCAATCCAGCCGCTTCAAGTTCATTCTGGATGGTCGCCGCATGGTCTGGAAGCGAACCGGCCATTGCCCGGATTCGCTCTATCAGCCAGTCTTCTTGCAGGCGCAAATCGACTGCAAACTTTTTCCAATTCCGAAGGCCTATATATCTCAGCCTGTATTCGCCGCCGATTTTCATGGCCAGCTTTACTTTCTGTACGTCAACCGTCTGGTACGGCAGAATGCTTGCCAAATCGTAGAGGGGCGCGAGTCGTACCGCACCACCGCCGCCCAGCAGGAGGGCATAGTTCTTTGCATGAGCATCGGTCCCGGCGATTAGCCAATTGAAGATGTTTGCATCCACAAACGACTGCACATCTTCTTCCGGATTGCTCGATTGCTCCCTCAATAGCTCCGCAATTGTGCGCGCTCCCGGCCCGCCATCGCTCTCATACTTGCGCGTGGGATGAAGGCCAAGAGCCTGGCACATATCTTCCTGGTGGATACGCGCCCAACGCCCATCGCTCCGCACCCGGTCATAACGCTCGACCACAATTGCGATCTCGTCACCGAAGTGCTGAACGCTGGAGTTGGGAACGATCAGGCCAGCGGCCCTTGCCAGCCGCAATGAGAAGTGCTCATTCTCCGCGTGACCATCCCATTCCCCTGTGGGCGGTTTGAGAATATGTGTGGTTGGAACGCGGCCCGATGGAACGCCCCACCGCTTGCGCTCGAAGAGAAGAGCGGTCTTTGGCTGTGCCCCAGCGAGACTGAACTGGCCCGTGTCTTGAGCACTGCGCCATGCCGAATGATCCGCACGCAACGCACGCAATCTCTCGGCAACTTCATCCTCGGTTAGCCATTTGACTTCCTTGGCAACCGCGTCCGATTGCAGCGCCTCAAGGCGCTCCGGACGCACAAACTGAACAGCGCCTGCGCAGTCTTCTCCCACATGGGCAATCAGCCGAAAGACATTCTTTGGCGAAACCTGAAAGCGCCTGCCCCAGTTCTCAAGAACCCGGTCGTTGTCGGGCAGCAGTCCCCATAAGAAAGCCTCGATCCGCGCATGGCCGTGCTCTGCCGAGGCCAGCGGCATGGAGAGCGATAGCGGGTAGGCATTGGGATCGGCTCTCCAGGCATCGTTATAGACGAACGAGAGTCGGGCGTTCTTGTAGTGAACCGTACCGACTTCGCGGCCATCGAGCAGAGCGATCAGTTGATTTGTCATATCCGCTTCCTGGAGGACGGCTTCTTCAAGGAGTCAAGGACACTATTGATGTCCGGGGCTTTTGCTTTGCCGGCCGGGGGAGTTGCGACCGAAGAGTCCGCTTCCAGGTCGATGGATATTTCGAGGCTCTTCAGCGTACGCAAGATGAGACCTATTTCGGCACCAGGTTTCCCTTGCTCCACTTCGACGAGCCACTTCCGGCTCGTGCCGGCCTTCTTGGCCAGAGAGATCTGATCCATTCCGAGCCTGGTTCGGCGCTCCCGGATGAATGCCCCCAGATCGGAAGCGGTTCGTATACGCATTCTGCACACCTCCACTCCTCATAAGGGTAACCGAGCGGTGACACTCTGTAAAGAGAGCGAACGGTGACAATTATATGGGAGAGCAAGCGGTTACATGGCAATCCAAGGATGCGCCAGCAACTTGCAGTCCCTCGCGATCTCCCTTGACCATGTAGGGTGGTTGACAACGCAGATATTCTTGTCGCGAAATTCGATGGACACTGGCATCCAGCTACTCATCGCCGGGAAGGCTAGCGGCCAATCGGTTGAGGAGGGACGGCAATGCGACTGAGCTATTTCCCCACTTCCAAGGCGACTGGGTCGGTCAATTACTGCCCCTCATCGAGGGGCAGTGCCGGGAAAAGGCCATATCTGCCTACGTTACGGTTTTTCGTGAAGGTAGTCAGAGCAATGTTGTCGTTGAGTTCCACGGAGGGCTCTTCGTTCTCAAGGATGATGACTTGCGCTTGTCCGAGGTTCAATGCCAAATTCTGATAGAACGCGTGCTTGACGCCTTCTCCGATGTGCTCATCTGGTTCCCTGTATGTCACCAGGGGGGAATCCAAAAGAACAAAGCCTGGATGGGGGAGGTGCTTACGCTTCATTTCCAGAAGCACACCGATCATAAAGGCAGCGTAGGTTATGGCGCGGTAGCCCTTCCCATTGTCTTTGCGCGCCTTTCCCGAGATGACGATGTCTTCGACATTAGTGTCGTACACGACTCTATCAAGTTCGGGGAACGACCAGCACCTCAGGAGTTCTTGGACCGCAACAGCGAATTCGTCATACGCGCTTGGCGGGATAGAAGCGAGTGAAGTATCTTTCTTCGGCTTCGCAGTAGATGCTGGCTGTGCCCTCTGCTCGATTGCAACCAATCGATGAAGTTGGTCGTAGAGTGCAAGCGTCGCTGCAATTTCTCCGCGTTTCTCGCTTAAGTCTGCCAGGCTTCCGTTTGCGTCCGTGATGCTTGGTCCGAGGATGTCTTTGAACGCCTGACTGTTCGATGTGCGTTGGCCCGCGATCTTGGTGAGGGCTATTTGAAGTGCATTATGCTCTGCCTCCAGGGTCGTAATGGTACCGGCAAGGTCGGTACGCCGAGCCTGAATCTTCAGGGCCTCCGCTTGACATGCGGCTGTGAAGTTATCGAGGTCCTCGGGCGTAACCCCTAGCTGCTGGTGGTACTGTGGATCAGCTCCGCAGATCGGACACGGCCCTTCCTTGTGGTCCCCGAATAGGCTCCCGGCCTCGACCGTGCTTTGGAGTCGTTCCAGATCGGAAGCGTATTGCAGATCGAGCAAGGCGAAGCGTTTGAGATTAGCCCCCACCTGAGTGTGGCGCGCAAGAGACTCCCGGTATAACCGCTCGAAGTCGCGTCGCTGCTCTTCAAGCTCCGCCAAGTCTGTGCGGTAGTTTTGCAGCAATCGCGATTGCCCAGAGATGCTGGCATCCAGCTTCTGGAGGATCTGGCTGAGGTCATCCTCGGTCCTCCCGTCCTGTGGAATTCTGCTGACGATATCCGCCCTGATTTGCTCGATTGCTTTTTCTTGTCCCGCGATGTTGGCCCGCATGTCATGCGTTGTTGGCGCGGCGATGAGTCCCGCGTCGTCTTGCCCTGTGAGGAGCGCACGAAACAATGAGCTTTCGAATGTCTTATCAGTAAAGCTTCCGGTGTGGATGGGGGAGGACTCGGTGATGATTCGCTCTTCAGAGATGAGGATATACTCAACAAAATCCCTAAAGCTGAGATTGCGTAATACGCCAGATTGATTCTTGCGCAGCTTCACGCCGGATAATCCTGCGAGCGAAAGCAGGACGGCGCTAACGTTCGCGTGATTTTCCGCAGAGTGTTTTGCGGCGAGGATCTCAGAGGGCGTCGTCGCCGTGATCTCGCTCGCTGGGGTCATATACTTCCTGATGTCGCCGCCGCGCCATGAACGCTCAAATGTGATCGGGGTCCCGTCGGCTGTGCGTATTTCGACAAAGATCGTGTCGAATCCAGCGGCTTCCTCCGCTGTTCTCATTGGATCGCTTGATCCAAAAACGAAATTGATGGCTGCCCTGATTAGGGACTTGCCTGTGTTTGAGGGTCCAGAGATTACGCTGAGTCCTGGCTCGAACGTGACGAGTGCATCCTGTAAATCTGCCCCTCGGAAGCGTAGCTCAGAGATGGTGAATCCTTGGGTCATTCGGCTTGGCCCTCCCATTCGGAAAAGGTCAGGGCGAACTCTTCGTCCCATCTTCCGATCCGTTCACTGAAGAACCTACTGAGACTATTGAGGTCATATTGCGCGAATGCCGAGGTCACCCATCGTGCGCGCGCGACGAGTTCCTTACTGTAATCGGCCTCCAGGGAGGTAATTAGGCTCCCGGCAATTTCGCTGGCTGCGTACTCAAAGCCTCTTTGGGTAGCTCGCCGTACCGCGAGCCCGCGCACGAGCAGGAGATGGAGCCCCTGTTCGATGAGGCCACGGCGCACAGCAACCTCACCGTCGCGCTGTGGCGTTGCGGGGTGGAGACTGGAGGGCCCGTCCGCGTCCGCGCTATGCACGAGAAGATAATCGAGGTACACGAGGCGCTGTAGGTCGAGGGTGGCGGGGTAGGCCTCGACAAGGAGTACGAGAGATCGGAGCGCAGATTCGACGGGGTTGTTGAATATCTTGTCGCCGCTCATGAATTCTTCTCCGGCTGTGTTTCG
>Ga0307377_10002454_pt1 | contig 21886 bp, 29 predicted proteins | sample TR3MG_FD_202535 | JGI IMG/M metagenome (GOLD analysis project Ga0307377, IMG submission 202535) | Soil microbial communities from Risofladan, Vaasa, Finland - TR-3 | ecosystem: Environmental > Terrestrial > Soil > Coastal area > Acid sulfate soil | place: Finland: Risofladan, Vaasa | collected...
ATGGGCTTATTATCAATGCCTAAATAAAAATGATACAATTCAAATGAGAGGATTAATTACAAATAGTTTATGGGCTTATTATTATTGTAAAGATATTGATGATAAAGAAGAGATGTGGAAGTATATAACTGATTCATGGAGTGCTAGTTGTTATTGTAAATTTGTTAAAGATAGACCAGAAATATGGAAAAATATAATTAATCCATTTTATGCTTATCATTATTGTAAAGATGTTAAAGATAGACCTGAAGTAAGGAAATATATAAAAGATGAAATTAACAGATGAAATAGAAATAAATGCGTGGGCTTATAATCAATGTATGATTGGAAATGATACAAAACAAATGAGAAGATTGATTACAAATAATGCATTGATTTATTCATATTGTAGAAATATTAAAGATAGAGAAGAAATGTGGAAAAAGTTAACTAAACCAACATGGTGTATTCGTTATTGTGAAAAAGTTAAAGATAGACCAGAAGTAAGAAAACTTATAAAATTAATAGATAAAATATTATTTATACTAACTTAATTATAAGGAAATATATAACGGATGAATTTATTAGATGAAACACAAATAAATTGCTGGGCTTATTATCAATGTAAAAATGGTAATGATACAGAACAAATGAGAAATTTAATTACATATGATTATTGGATTTATTATTATTGTAAAGATATTAAAGATATTAAAGAAATGTGGACAAAAATAAAAAGTCAATATTGGATTTGTCATTATTGTTTAAATATTAAAAATAGAGAAGAATTAACATCAAAAATTTTTAACCAAAGTTTTAAAGATTTAATTAATAATAAAAGGAGAATTAAATGAATCAAGAAAAAATAAATGAAATTGAAAAACTAATTAAACAAATAGAATCATATGATAAAACATACTGGGAAGAAGGTAATTATGAAATTACTGATCCAGAATACGATAAATTAATTGAAAAATTAAAACAAATAGATCCTGATAATATTTTAATTAATAGATCTAATACACCTAAAGTTAAATCAGAAGGAAAAATTAAACATGAACACCCCATGTTATCTCTAGATAAAGTATATACAATAGATGAATTATTAGATTGGGCAGATTCTATAAAAAGATCTAATGATGAAATATATACTCTTGGTAATAAATATGATGGATGGAGTGTAGAATTAAATCATTCAATACTATCTACAAAAGGTGATTCTTTTGAAGGTGATATAATTAACAATAAAAAAATATATGTTAAAAATATTAATAATAATCCTTTAAATGATGATTGTTATATTCATGGTGAATTACTTATGTTAAAATCTGACTTTAAAAAATATAAATCAAAAATATTAAGAGATAATGGAAAAGAATATAAAACATCTAGATCAATTTTAACAGGATTGTTAGGTAAAGATGAAATTAATTATAATTATAAACAAGTATTAACTTTAGTTCCTTTTGAACACCTTCAAATATTATTAAAATTTTCTGAACTTAAAACTTTAGACTGGGATAAAATTATTTTTGAAAGACAAAATTGTGATTTTCCATTAGATGGTTTAGTATTAAAATTATATGATGAGGAATATGGAAATTCATTAGGATATACATCTCATCATCCTAAATCAGCAATGGCTTTCAAATTTTCAAACCCCACTGGAAAAACTGTACTTAGAGATATTTTATGGAGTGTTGGTAAAAATAAAATAACTCCTGTAGGTATAGTTGATCCTGTACAAGTTGGAGGGGTAATAGTTGATAGTCCAAATTTACATAACTATAGTTATATATTAAAAAAAGATATTCATATAGGTGATACTTTAATAATTGAAAGATGTGGAGATGTTATTCCTGATGTTCAAAAAGTAATTCCTGGTGAAAATAGAAAAGAAATAAAATTAGAAAATTGTCCTGTATGTGGTGAAAAAGTTTATTTTAATGATATAGAATTATTTTGTACTAATAAATCTTGTATTGGAACTGATAGTAGAAAATTGATAGATTCAATTATAAGAGTAGGAATTGAAGGAATAGGTTTACCTACTATAATAAAATTAATTACTACACATAATTGCAGAACATTGGTGGATTTATTTAGTTTAAAATATGAAGATTTTTTACAATTAGAAGGTTTTGCTGAGACTTCTGCAAACAATATTTATACAGAAATAAATCGAATAAAAATAGAAGGTATTTATGAATGGCAAATATTATCATCATTAAATATCAATGGTATAGGAGATTCTTTGAGTAAGGAAGTTATTTCAAAATTTTCAATTTCAGAACTATTTGAAAAGAAACCTGATGATTTATTAGAAATAAATAATATAGGAAAAGAAAGAGCTTATGAAATATGTAAATGTTTAAAAAATAGTAAAGAATATATTAATATTTTAATGAATATAATTCATATAAAAGATAATGTTAATATAACTAATGAAAATAAGACTGTATGTTTTACAGGAAAAATGGAAAACCCAAGAAAGTATTATCAAGAACTTGCTAAAAATAAAGGATATAAACCGCTAGATGATGTTTCAACAAAATTAGATTTATTAGTATGTAATGATATATTAAGTAATTCAGGTAAAGTAAAGAAAGCTAAAAAGTTTAATATAAAAATAATTTCTTTAGATGAGTTTCTTAAATTATGAAATAATAAAAATATATAAGGAATATATAATATGAAAAAAGTAAGAGTATTGCATATAGAAGATAATAAAAATTATGCAGAAGCTTTATCAAATTTACTTGAAAAATATGATATTATAAATGTTTCAACTGGTAGTAAAGCAATAGAAATTTTAAAAAATGAAAATGATTTTCAAATAATTATATGTGATTGTAAACTACCTGATATTCTTGGTTTTGATTTAATTAAAAAAATAAAAGAAATTACCAATATACCTATCATAGCTAATTCTTCTGATATAGAAAATTGTAAAAAAATGGTTTGTTATGGAGCTAATATTTTCTTAGAAAAAATTTTTAATGATTACAAACATGATATTGAAATATGGATAAATGTAATTGATAATTTGACTAATTAAAAAAATATTATTATATATATTAATTAATGAAAATAATAGATTTGTAATTCAAGAAAGGAGTATGATAAATATGATTTAAAAAATAAATATTATTTTTATGAAAATTATTAATTATTTTGAAAGGTGAAAAAATGAATATGACATCTATATTATATAACAAGGAAACAAAAATGAGAGAATTAAATGATGCTGTAAAAAAGATAAATGAAAATTTTAAAGTAGAATCAAAAACTGTTGATATTAATATTTTTAAAAACATTCCTAACGAGGCAAAGTTTGCAGTATTACTTCCAATAAAAAAAGAGGACAAATATACTTATACCTTAATTTATTCAATTATGGATGAGTATTTAAATGATATTGGACATGTTTCAGTGAAATATTTAAGTGATGATAATAAAAAAATTAGTGAAATATTTGTATCAGAGTATTATACATTTTATTAAGGAGTAAGGTTATAATGAAATTAAAAATAGATAATCTTTTAATAATTAGTGGTTTTATAATATTATTTATAATATTATTTTCTGAAATAATAAAAAATAAAAAATGGTATAATGAAAAACAAACAAATGAAATAGTAAGTTTTGAAGTTGGTTCAATAGAACAGCAAACATGTAGTGGTAAACAAATTGGTCTTTATAATAATTGTAAATCTATTAATAGAGAAAATTCATTTATATGTTTTCTAGATGAAAATAATATTCAAATATGTTTATCAGGCGGTATAACAAATATTTATAGTGATCCAAATTGGAAACCATTAGAAAAAAAGAAAGGAAAATAAATGGAATACTTAGGAATTGATATAACTTATTTAATAACAACTGGTGTGTTTTCTTTTTTATTAATAATGATTTACATAACTATTATTAATTCAATTAAAGATACTATTGTAATTACATCAGATTCTAAAAAGACTATAGAAGAATTTAATAAATTTGAAAAGTATATTAGAAAGTTTGTATTTGTAATATGGTTTTTAATAGTTGTTATTACTTTTATATTCTTTGGGACTAAATCCAATAGACCACATTCCAATATAGGTTCAGAAAATATAAAGAATGAAATTCATGAATTTGTTCCACCTAGTCCTGAAGAAATTAATAACCATAATTCTGAGGTATTGAAAGAAAAAGAAATCCTCAGAGAAAGGAGTATTGAAAAAGAACAAGAAAAAGCTAGAGAAGAATACAAAAAATTCATTGATGAATCATTAAGAAATTTAAACTAAAAAAACGAAATATTTTAAATGAAAGGTTATTAAAATGAAAAAGTATTTTTCCACTATATTAGTATTAATAATTTGTTTGTTATTGTCTTCTTGCACTTCTGGTGTTGTACCTCCTGGTACAAAAGTAATTAAATTAAGTACTGATGGAAATACTGAAACTTATACATCTGGTAAGTATACTGCCTTTGGAAGAGATCGTTTGTATTTCCTTGATACTAAGTTGAAAAGTTTTACAGAAACTATGCAGATCTTATGTAAAGATAATGTTAATATGACAGTTGAAGTTAAATGGATAGGTTGTTTTGACGATAATTCTAAAGAAAAAACTAATATTATTAAAGAAAGAGTTCCAGCAACAGAATCTGAAGATGCATCTAATTCCTATACTCTTAATTTATCAAAATTTTATGAAACTGCAATGGCAGATATTATAAGAAATGCAGGAAGAGTTACTATATCACCATATGTAACAGATGCAATACCTAGCGATAGAGAAAAAATTGAAGCTACAATTCGTAAAAAAGTTGTAGATAAATTAACTAGTTTAAACTATCCAGTTACAACTGTAGAAGTATTAATTTCAAATCTTGATTTTGATCCTGAACAGACTAAACAAAGACAAGCAATAAAGAAAGCTGAATTAGATGATCAATTAAAATCTGCTGAAGCTAAAGCTAGCGTTGCCCAAGCAAGAAGAGATGCAGAAATTGCAATAGAACGTGGCAAAGCAGAAATAGAAACTGCTAAATCTAGGGCTGCTGCTAATAAAATAATTGCAGAATCTTTAACACCTGAAATTCTATTACTTAGACAATATGAAGCATTTATTGCAACAGCTAATGGTCCAAATAATGAAGTAATGATTGTTCCATATGAAGCTATAAATCCAACTAATTTAAATGCAGCTATTATAAGACAAGCAGTAAAGAAATAAATAATTAATTAACTTTATAATATCCTGGTTTGTATATATAAACACACCAGGATATTTTTTTATTTTCTAAGGATTGTTATAATGAAAGAATATAGTTATATTTGTCCTGAGTGTAATGGAAGTGGTTTTATTATAAATCTTTGTTTAAAATATGGTATAGATTTTTATTGTTTATTATGTGGAGGTTATAAAAAAATTTATTGGACAGATATTATTAAAGGTATAAAATTAGAAAAAATTAGTGTTGGTACTAAAATAGGGCCTTTTAAAAAAATTTCAGATAATGAATGGATATATACATGAATTATAAAAATTGTGAAGAAGAAAAAGTTAATAAAAGTAATCCAAAAGTTTTAATGTCAGTAAAAGTTAATGAAATAAATAAATATGGATATATAATTCCTTTTGATTTATTGAAGAAAGAACTTGATGTATGTTATAAATCATTATTTAGTATACCTATTTCTAGAAATTCTGAAGAAATAGTAAATAAAGGTATAGTATCAATGAAAGAATTAATAGGATATGTTATAGGATATGAACTTAATAATGAAGAAAATGAAGTTATACTTGAAGTTAAAAATACATATGGTGGTGAATTATTTGAATCTTTTTATTTAACTCCATATTTAAATGGCCATTTAAATGAGAAAACTAAAAAACTAGAAAATATAGAATTGTTTGGATTTTATTTAACTGGACATGATACATTAAAAGATTTAGGGATTATTAATGGTAGAATTTTAAATATGAAAGTTTATTTAGCAGGTAGTACTAAGGAAGAAGTTTATAGAAATTATGTATTAGAAAAATATTCTGATAGATTACTTTTTTGTGAACCGATAAGGGATATTGGATTAAGATTTTATAGTGATTTTAATTGGAAATCTTATTGGAATCATGAAATAGATATCCCAATAAATATAGCTAGAAATATAATTGAAAAAGAAAAAAAAGAAATATTAAAATGTAATATTCTTACTGCATATATGGAAATTTATTCAGCAGGAACAATAATGGAAATTCAACATGCGTATAATCATCATATTCCTACTTATATAATAGATCCTACAAAAGAGTTTAGAAAAGATTTATGGTTAAAATATCATACTTTAAAATTTCATGATACTATAGATGATTGTTTTAATTATTTATGTAGTATTAATGAAAAGGATAATGAAATATGGATAAAATCAAGAAAGGCCAAAAACAAGCTACGGATATAATTATACTGAAATATTTAAAGCTATTAAAAATATTGATATTGAAAAAATTGAAAAAGAGTATACTAGTTATTTAAATACAAAACATATTAGATATAAATACAATGCTTATAATTTTAAATATTGGCTAATTAATATCAAAAAGATAGCTGTTATATCAACTATTTTAAAAGATGATTATGACCTTCAAATAATAACTAGTGATTTTGAAGATTTTGATAGTATTAATAAGGATGAGTTTGATGAAATATTTGAAGATCTTTATGATTGGGCTGATCAAATATTAGATAATTCTGTATGGCCACATTTAAAAATGTGTTGGATAAAAACCTTAGTTTAAAGGATAAAAATAATGGATGATAAAACTAAAGAAATAATTTCAAAAGATCCATCATTATGTGAATATTGGTGTGAGTCAAGATGTTTTTTTGAAATTGGCGGATGGAGAAATAATAGTAATCTTAATAATATTCATGATCCAAATATACCAAAATGTAATTTTAATAAAATTTGTGATAAATGTAAACCAGATACTGTATTATATAGTACAAAGAAAAGTTATTATGAATAGGGAGACTAATAATGATTTATTTATTACATTGTGACAAATGCCATCATAGATATGGTTCTAGTTATACAACTATAGGACAATGTGAAAAATGTAACGGAATTGGAAAGGTTGATTGGATAGATGAAATCGTCAAAAAAAATAGGTCATAATTTAATTGTAAAAAATTTTAATTTAGATTTAGAAAACCATAAAATTATTGATGTAGTTAATAACTTGGTCACTACAAGTTTATCCAAACAATTTATTAGTACTTTAAAATTATTAATATTAGATAGAAGAATTCATTGTAATTATAAATCAAATATGTTTTCTATTTATCATTTTGAAGATTTCTTTAAAGAATTTAATATTGAATTCAATTATTTTCATAATATGATATTTCGTAATCATTATGGTTTAATGATAAATATACATGATAACGAAAAACTTTGTACAATGTGTTATGGCACTATGACTTGTAATTATTGTAATAGTAGTGGTATAAGAACATGGATAGATATAATCAAAAGGCCTATATGAAATGTTAGAAATATTAATATTAAGAAAGAAAGAATTATTTTTTAATAATGAAGAAAAGATAAAAATTAAAAAATCTATAACTACATTATATACAAAATATGAAATTAAACGATTTAAAACATATAGTAAATATTTTAAAATACTTGAACGTAGTATTGATTTTGGTTGTTCTAATATACCTAAAATTGTAAAACCATATCTTAATCCTGATACAAATGAAAGAAAAAAATATATAATAAATTATTTAATGATAAAAAAAATTATTTTATCATGTAATTTTAGAATTGAAATAATTAAATTTAAACCTAAAGTAAAAGTTGATAGTAATAAATTATTTATAATGAAAGATTATGAGTGTATTTGTCCGGATTGTTTTGGGTCAAGAGAATGGTGTGATACTTGTGAATTTACTGGAAAAATTGACTGGATAACTTACTTGAAAAGAGGAGGAAAATAAAATGAATATAGATGATGAAAATTATAATAAAAAAATAAAGATTATAAAATGTTATTTTTGTAATAATGAAGTAGAAGTAAAATTAAAAGGTCCTAATGAAATAGTATGTAATGAATGTAAAAATAAAGGATTAATTACACCAAAAAATAAAATAGCTATAGAAAAAATGAGAAATACTTTAAAAGAAAAATATGGTGTAAATAATATATCAAAATTAGAATCTGTTAATAAAAAACGTGCCGAATCATATTTAAAAACATATAAAAATAAAGGCAAAGAAATATTAGAAAAACAAATTAAAACAAAAGAAGAGAGATATGGTAAAGAATGGAAAAAAGTAATAAATAAATTATCAGAAGAAGGAATGTTAAAAAAACATGGAGTTAAAAGATCACTCCAAATAAAAGAAATATTTGAAAAACAAAAAAATACTATGATTGATAGATACGGCGAATGTTATACTATGTATGTTGATGAACTTAAGGATCGACAAAAAAATTCTTTTATAAAAAATCTTGGTGTTACAAATCCTTTGAAAAGTGATAGTATAAAGAAAAAAATAAATGATACAAACTTAAAAAAATATGGTGTAAAATGGCCAACAGAATCTTTGTCAATTAGAGAAAAGATCAAACAAACATATTTAAATAATTTTACTAATAAAATGTTATTAGCTCTTGATTATTTAAATTATGAATTAGTTGATCCTCCTTATAGACATGCTGGATATAATCATAAATTTAAATGTAAAACATGTAATTTTATAATTGAGAAATGTTGGAATTATATTCAACAAGGTTTTTTATGTCCAATATGTTATCCAAGAAATCCTAGTTATAGTTCAGTAGGAGAAAATCAAGTTAAAGAATATATTAAATTATTAGGATTTCAAACTATTCAGAATGATAGATCTTTAATATATCCATTTGAATTAGATATTTTAATTCCTTCAAAAAAATTAGCTATTGAATATAATGGTTTATATTATCATACTATAAATAATCATGAAAATATGAAATATTGTAATGATCCTAGAAGATATCATGTTAACAAATTAAACTTATGTAAAGAAAAAGATTATACTTTAATTACAATTTTTGAAGATGAATGGATATATAAAAAAGATATAGTCAAATCAAGACTAAAACATATTTTAAATGTTTCTAATAACCAAAAAATACATGGAAGAAAATGTATTATAAAAGAAATTGATTCTAAAACTAAAAATGAATTTTTAAATAAATATCATATCCAAGGGAGAGATAATTCAACTATTAAACTTGGTGCTTTTTATAATGATGAATTAGTTTCTGTAATGACTTTTAGTTATGGAAATATATCTAAAGGATCAAAAAAAGAAAATGGTGTTTGGGAATTAAATAGATTTTGTTCTAATTATAATTATCATATACCGGGAATAGCAAGTAAATTATTAGAATATTTTAAACGAAATTATGAATGGGAAAAAATCTTTAGTTATGCAGATTTAAGATGGTCTAATGGAAATTTATATTTTAAATTAGGATTTCAAACTGATAATATTAAAAGACTTAATTATTGGTATGTAAAAGATTTGAAAAGAATTCATAGGTTTCAATTAAAGAAAAATCAAAATGATCCTAAAGGCATTTCAGAACAAATTTTAAGAACTAAAGAGGGTTATGGAATTTTATGGGATTGTGGTAATTTAAAATTTATCTTAAAAAATAGATCTTAGTAATTAGAAAAACTAAGATTTATTTTTTTTGTTAAAAAAATTATTTTTTCATATAGAACTTATAGTTTCCACAATCCCATATTGTATTATATCCTTCCGATAATCTAAGTAATTTCTCAGAAATATCATATTTTTTTTCCTCAGAATTTTTTCTAAGATTAAATCTATGGATTCTTTTATATCCCTTGATATACCAGTAATTTGGTTTGATAGTATAGTCTAATTTAAAACCTAACCTATTATATAAATTTCCATTTGACCATCGTATATCAGCATAACTAAAGATTTTTTCCCATTCATAATTTCGTTTAAAATATTCTAATAATTTACCTGCAATTCCAATAACTCTATATTTATCAGAACTACAAAATCTATTTAATTCCCAAACACCATTTTCTTTTTTTGATCCTTTAGATATATTTCCATAGCTAAAAGTCATTACAGAAACTAATTCATCATTATAAAATGCTCCCAATCTTATTCTGGAAATATCTTTTCCTTGGATATGAAATTGATTTAAAAAATTATCTTTCATTATAGAATCGATTTCTTTTATAATACATTTTCTTCCATGTATTTTTTGGTTATTAGAAACATTTAAAATATGTTTTAGTCTTGATTTAACTATATCTTTTTTATATATCCATTCATCTTCAAAAATATGAATCAATGTTATATTTAATTTATTACACATTTCAGTTTTATTTAAATGATAATTTCTATCATAATTTTTATGCCAAAATAAACCATCATGTTCTATAGCAATATTTTTATCAGGAATATAAATATCTAATTCATAAGGACTAATAACTTTTTTAGTATTTTTAATAATTAACATTTCATTAGGTAATATTTCTTTTAGAAAATTAAAAATTTCACTTTCAGCTATAGATTCTCCAGAATTTCTTGGATAACATATTGGACATAAAAACCCTTGTTGAATATTATTCCAGATTGTTTGAAATTTATTATTACATTTTTTACATAACCATGTATGATTATAATGAGAATGAATATATTCATTATCTACTAGTTCAATTCCAAGTTTTTCTAATATTTTTTCTCTATAAGGATAATGTTTTTCTAATCCTATAGTTCTAAGAAATAATTTTCCTTGTTTAGTTTTTGTCCAATGATCTACACCATATTTTGATATGCATGTTTCTCTAGATTTTTTTCTTACTAAAGGATCTTGTAAAGAATGTTCACAATTTCTAATTTTTTTATTAGTTAATTTTCTTTTAATAATAGAAGAATCTCTTTTAATATAATTCTTTTTCATGATTTTTTTAACTATTTCAGGATTTTCCATTTGATGTTTATATTTACCATTTGTATTTTTAAGATATGTAGATTTTCTTTTATTAACTATTTCTTCTTTTTTATTTTCATTTTTATATAATTCTTTTAAAGATTTTTTTATCTTTATGTTAGTTTGTAATTTTTCAGATTCTGTTCTATTCTTAAGTACATTAATACTTTTTGATCCATTTAATGAAGCTTGAGGATTCTTAAATCCTTTGTTTTTACAATCTTTACATACAGAATAAATATTTGATGAGATTATTGAGACAAGAATTTTATTGTTACATATATAACAACTAGTTTCTTTTAATTTAGAACCTTTTGGAGATTTTTTACCTTCTTTTTTACATTGTTTGCATACCACTTCTTTTACATTATAACCAACTATAACATCTTCTTTGCAATAATAACATTGAATTATTTTTTTCTCTTTGAAATTATCTTTACATTCATTACAATATTTTAAATTAGAATATAAAGATATTGTCTCTTTTTTACCACATTTTGGATTCTTACAAATTATCTCTTTTGTTTTATTTTCTTTCATTCAATATTCCATGTTTTATATTTTGTTCAAAGTTTACAAAAAATAATCCCACTTATAATTTTCATATAAGTGGGATTATAATTATTGTTAGTAAACTAAATTTATGCAGTTATAGTACAAGCAGCAATACCATTACTTCTTACTAATGCAGTTGCATATCTAGAAAGTAATGTCATACTTGGTTTTGCTCCTAAAGGATAAGGAGAAAGAACTGCAGGAACATAAGGTGCATAGATATATACACACTCTACTTCATCTGGACTCTTTAATACAGTTAACATTGTACCTTGAGGAACTACAGAACTTGTTAGAACTTTCCATTTACCACCAGCAACAGTAGCAGTCCTATAACCTAACTCACCATCATTAGCTCCCATACCAGTATAATTAAAAGTATTAATATCTTCAAGAATTGCTGAATCAATAGGATTAGCAGCTATAACATTAGCAGCACGAATATTAGTGTCAGTATATACTTGGTTTGATAACTTATTCAATACAGATATAATATTATCATGCCAATATTTAGTTCCCCAAAGATAAGTTCCCGGAGGTGTATTAGCAAAAGTATCAGTATGAGTAGCAGCATTCAATCTAGTATTTGCAGTGATAAGAGCATTAATCAACTCCCTATCAATATCCAAAGCAATTTGTTTACCTAAAACATTAACTATTTCAGCTTGCATAGAAAGATCAAACAATGCTCTTAAATCTTGCTCTGCATGGATTGACCAATCAGCAGAAATCTCACGATCTCTCGCATATAATCTAATCTTATCAACACTTAATTGAATCTTAGGATTGATTAAGTTCTCTTCCAAAGAAGTAGTAACTTCAAATCTAACCCAAGTTACAAGACCAGCTGCACTAGAAATACTAAGAGTACCATTTAAATAATCAACTTTTCCAGAAATTACATCATCACTTGCACCAATACTAACACTAGAAGAAAAATGACCTTCAACAGCAGGAATTATTTCAACAGAAGTAAAGTTTGTTCCATCAGCACTTACTGCAGAAATTTTGAAATCTCTCTCGAGATGTGAATTAGTACTTGTTAAACTAGCTGCACCCAATACATCATAATCTACATGTGGAACTGAAACAGAAGCTGCTACTGGAGTACCAATACCAACACCTTGTGAAATATCAGTTGATGTAACAGGAGAAGTATAATAAGTTGAACTATTTGCTGGTGCAAAACGAGTTGTTAAATAAGGTTTTACACACTCTGGTTTATCCATAGGAGTAACAGTAACCAATTCCTTTGCAATTATCTTAGGATAATATGCTCTCAAAACTGGTAAAATTAGTGTCTCATAGGGATTCAATTGAAACATTGAATTTTCTAAAAGAGCTAATCTTGTATTTTCAGCCAATATTTTAAAATTATCTTTATCATTTACATCTAAAGATTCAGATAAAGATTCTACATAGGTACTAAAAGCAGTATCATCTAACATAACTTGTCTTGTATTTCCGGGTTTGCAAGGATCAATACCAGAAATCTTTTTAGTCATTCTAGATGCTTCTTGTAATATATGTTTCATAATATAATTCCTCCATTTGTTGTTATAAACTTAAAATTACCACAATCCCATATCATTCTGTATCCTTCATTATATCTGAGTATCCATTCTGATATTTCATGAGGTTCTGAAGATTTTTTTCTTAAATTAAATCTATGTATTCTTTTATTATCTTTAATATACCAATAATTTGGTTCTATTATTTTTTCTAATTTAAATCCTAATTTATAATATAATTTACCATCAGACCAACGTCTATCAGCATAACTATATATTTTATTCCATTTATAATTTCTTTTAAAATATGTAAGTAATTTACTTGCTATTCCCGGTATATGATAATTATAATTAGAACAAAATCTATTTAATTCCCAAACACCATTTTCTTTTTTTGATCCTTTAGATATATTTCCATAACTAAAAGTCATTACAGAAACTAATTCATTATTATAAAATGCTCCCAATCTTATTTTAGAAATATCTTTATTTTGCAAATGATATTTTTCTAAAAATATATCTTTTTCTTTTGAAGAAATTTCTTTAATTAAACATTGTCTGGCATATATTTTTTTATTATTAGAAATACCTAAAATATATTTTAATCTTGATTTAACTATATCTTTTTTAAATAACCATTCATCTTCAAAAATATGGATTAATTTATAGCCTAATGTATTACATTCTAATGTTTTATTTAAATGATAATCTTTTCCAACCATATTTGAATTATGATAAAATAAACCATTAAATTCTATAGCTACTTTTAAAGATGGAATAAATATATCTATTTCTTTTTTAGAAGGTAAAATATTTCTTAAATTACTTTTTATTAAATCAAACCCTAATAAACTTTCTAAAAATTCTCTAATCTCAATTTCAGGTTTAGATGAATTTTTTGGATTACATTTAGGACATAGACCATAATTATGAAATACATAATCTAGTACAGTTTCAAAAATATATCCACATATTAAACATTTAACATTAATCTTATTTGTAACATTATCGAATTTATTAACCAATTCTAAATTAATATTTTTTAATTTAAATACAATCTTATCAATTGAATTTTTAATTCTAGATTCTTTAGATTTTTTTATAACTTCTTGATCTTGAACTACGTATTTAACTCCTCTATATTTTAGATTAGTTTCAATAATTTTATCTTGTATTTTTTTATTTTTTAAAGGATGACCTTCAATAAAATTTTTGGACCAAGTTATTTTTGTTTTATTTTTAATTTCATCTAGTTCATTATTTGTTTTATTTTTCCATCTGTTATTTTTGATTTTCTCTTTAATACTATCTATTTTACTAACATTATCTACATTATATTTTTTAATATTAGTATTTTTTATTTTATCAATAATATCATGCCTTTGATTTGGCCATAAAACATTGTATTTATCTAAATGTTCTTTCTTCCATTTTTCTTTAATTTCAATATTATTTGATGGAACTTCAACACCATATTTATCTATATTAGTTTTACATCTTTTTTCATTAGAGTTTTTTGATGCTTCAGATATCTTTTTTTTAATATCAGGACGATTCATTACCATCTTTTGATTTTCTGAATAATCTCTTAATTTTACATTTGCCTTATTTAATCTTAATTTTATTGTTCCAGGATTAACATTAAAAATTTTAGAAATATCTAGAACAGTATATTTTTTATTAATATATAAATCAATAATTTTATCAATATCTAAATCAATAAACATCTATTCTCCAGATAGAAATCTTTTCTTTATTATTTTATCTATTTCAAAAATATGATAATCTATTTTATCATTAGTTAAAGTATCAACTACTTTTACTAAAATTAATATTTCATGTTTTAATTTGTTATCGTTAATTAATTTTGTTGAAATTAATTCTGTTATTTTATTTAAAAGTTTTTTTATTTTTTTTTGTCTATTATATTTTAAAGATGTATTTTCTAAAATTACTTTATTTTGTGAAACTTTTAATTTCTTATTTTCTAATTGTATTTTTAAAGTATTAAAATTATCAATTTTATCAGAGTCATAATTTTCAAAAAAAGGTTGAATGAAATTTATTATTTTATCTGATAATATTACTTTTTCTTTATCAATATTTTCTATATCAATGTCAGGAATATTTGATTCTATTAATTTCACTCTAATTCTCCTGTTAATAAATTCTTAAGTTTCTCATTTTCATATTCTAAAAAAGAAATTTTACCATGAATCTCTTTTTGAATTTCATCATATTGATTTAATAAATTATTATATTTATTTATTTTCTGTTTTAATTCCGTAATCTTATTTTCTAATATATTTTCTTTTTCATTCAAACTTAAATCTTTTTTACTATTCTTACATATTAAAAAAATTTTATTCAACATAAATTGAATAAAATCTTTTTCCTTTATTTTATGTTCTAAATTGAGATACATACTAGTTTTTAAAATTTCCATTATTTCACCTTTAAAAAAGTTTCTGTTATATTTTTGTTTCTGTTATATCCAATTTTTAAAGAATTGAATTTGTTTTGTTTCTATTAACTTATCAAAATAGTTTGCAGTAAAACATTTTCCATTTAAACAAATTAATCCTGAAGTTTGTTCACATATCATTTTTGATTCAAATGTCATTTCATTAAAGTTAACTACAGCTGAACTATGTGACGGGCTAGATACTGCATCATAAGCTACTATATGAATAGGAGATTTAACAATTTGAACTCCTCGTCTTTGGTCTCTTTCAACATCAGCCATAGCTCTTAATGACATTCCAATTCCTGCTCTATCTTTTAAAAGACAAAGTAATGTTTTTCCTTTATCGGTAGTTGATGTTTCTAAATCAGCAATTATTTTTTTACCAGAAAATTCATAACCATTAATATAATGTGATACAGAATCTAAAAGAACTTGTGTTTGTCTTATTCCATCAAATGTATCATTTCCTGTCGGGATAGGATGATCTAATTCCCCCATAAAACTTTTAGTTTTAATTTTTTTTGAACAAGATTTTAATCCTTCAAATAAAATATTTTTAGGATATATTCTATGATTTTGATTTTCTTCATCTACTGTTTGTACTATCATTCTAAATAATGCTTTATTAGCATTAACTTTTACATTTTGAGCTTCTTGATAAATTGGACTCTCTATAATAAAATTTGCCATTGTTATCTTCTCCTTATCTCACAAAATTAATATATATTAACTCGAATATTAATTTTTGGAGAACCTGGTTTATTAACATCTTGTGTATATATTATTTCATTACTTGAATTACTTTCATTATTAGAAAGATCATAACATGTCATAACAAAATAAGTTGCTGGATTTTTTGGTAATTCCGATATATAAATAAAATTTGTTTCTGATGATATATCTAAATACGAGTCAGAGTTTCCAAAATTATAACTATTTGAAATATTTGATTTATATAATCTATAACCTTTTATGTCATCATTTATTTTATTCCAAGTAATTTTTATATATCCAGGTTTTAGAACTTCTAAATTAATAGTTAATGAATCTGGTATATTACTATCTGCAATAAATAATACTTCATTACTTGTTTCACTTTCATTATTACTTAAATCATATGCTGTAACAACAAAATAAGTCATAGATTCAACATCATCAAAAGTAAAAATATTAACATTGGGAGATGAAATATCAATTCTTTGGTTTGCGTCAATAAAGTTATAATTATTACTTATTTTAGATTTATATATTCTATATCCTGCTAAATCTGGTTCTGTATTTAAATCCCAAGTAAGTGTTACCATATTTGCAGAAAAACTTAATGTAACAAATAAAAATATAAGTAAAATTAAACTTAAGAATAAAGTTTTTAAAATTTTCATATTATTTTTTCTCCTATAATTTATTTACTTTCAGATTGTTTTTTATCAAAATATTTTTTAATAATAGTATATATAATTTTCAAAAATTCATAATAAGTAATAATTATATCATCTATTTTATTTAAATATAATTTTAAATTTGAAATTACTAACTTAAATAAATCTAAAGCTTCTAATATATATTTTCTTATTCTTAATAATTTTTCATCATTACTATCTGAAAGAAAATTTTCTAATGATGTTAATCTAACAAATATCTTTTTTAATTCATATACTTTTGATATTTGAACATCTGTTTTTGCTGCTTGTTCTTCATCACCAGGAATTCCACCCATTGCTACTCCACTCATATCATTACCAACACCAGTATCGCTAGTCATATTACTACCAACTTCAGTATCATCAGTTTCTGGTTCAGTATCTTTTATTTCAGTATCTTCAGGTTGTTCAGATAGTCTAATTTTATTTAAATAAGAATTTAATTTTAAATCAATATTTTCCATTAATATGTACCTCCCATTCCACCACCTCCAAATGTTCCTCCTGTATCTTCATCATGACCAGTACCTAACTCTTTATCTATATTTTTATCTATATCATATTTATTAACTTCATCCCAATCTATATCTGGTAAATATTTCTTTTTTGAATATTCTTCTGGAATTCCTAATCTCTTTAATGATTCTATTAAATTAGCTAAATCACCCATATATTTAGATTGTCTCTCAAATTGTAATGATTTTGGTGTAGGTAATGATACTAAAACATCATCTTCTAAATCTAAAGCTTCAACAGGATTAGTTATATTCATTACTTTTTGAATTAAACTAAAAATTTGTTCTGTTAAATATTTTTGATGTCCAATTACTGTTCTAGCAAATAATACGTTTTCCTCTGTCAAGGTATTTTTTACTACTGAATTTTCTTCTATTCCTAAAAATGCTGGTGGTACTCCTAAATCTGCAACTAATTGGTCTCGAAGAAATTTTAACTCATCTACTTTACCTCTAATATCAACATTACCTTCATTAAAAGTTCCTATATCTACAAAAGGTTTTCCATCTTTTTGAGGAATGTATATATCTTCAAATGTAGTTATTAAAGAAGGAATAGTATCCACTGTACCAAAACTATCTAAACTAATTTTTCTCTTTCTAAATTCTTCTTTTAATTTTTCAATCATTCTTCTTGCATCTCTTGGAAGACCTAACTCTACTGATATTTTTCTTTTTTCAGTTGATCTACTAAGTCTATTTACAGCTAATGCTGTTTCTAATGCAATTAAAACTTTACCAGTAAATTGAGAAGAATCAAAAATAGATTCACCATAAGGTGTATATTTTGTACTTGGAGACATAAAATGTTGCATTCTATTTTCTGGAACATATCTTACATTTATAGATTTTTCTAAATCTGATTGTTGTAATAAATATCTAATTGTATTTTTTAAATCATCTTTTCTCTTTTTTGAAATATCATCTATGTTTGGTATTTGTTTTTCTAAACTTGCTAATATACTACTACATATATCATTAATTGCATCATCTTGATTTGAATTATATATAGATACTTGATTAGTAACTGAAGGGAAAACTAAATATCCAAAACATAATGGAAAATTTTCACTTTGCAGTTTAACAACTTTACTTGCATCATGCATTAACATATATATTTTTTTTGTATTATTTTCTGATTCTTCATTAACAACAAATTCATTATATAAAGACAAATAATTTATATTTATTTTTAAACTAATATCTTGATTTTTATTTATTTTTGTATTTATATTTAAATAATCAATATTTTCATTTTTTGTAAATTCTTTTCTTTCAGCCAATATTGCTCTACTTGTTAAGGCAGTTTTAGAATCAGCTATTTCACAAAAAAAGTCTCCATACTTTAGAGTATTTTCAACTATATTTGAAAGATATTTTTCTATTTTTAAATCTTTAATAATTTGTTTAACTCTTTTAACTTTTATTTCTGATTGTGTTTTATCTTCTGAAAAAGTTTTTGATTTTACTTCAATTGATATTTTAGTTATATCATCTGGAGCTAAAATATTATCTACAAGAGTTTTTAAAGCTCTTTTACAATAACTTATTGTTCCAACTATTGATTCATAAATAGCATATCTTGAAATTCTTTCTGATTGTCCTAATGTTTGTGGTGATTGAGAATTTTTTGAATATATTATATCTACAAGACTTTTATTATTGACGCTAGCATTTTTAGATAAAACTGATCTAACTAAATCTATATAACCAGTTCTACCTGAATTACTTCTATATGCAGAAATATCTTTTATTGCATCATCTAATAAATCATCAGTCTTGGTAGTTTTAATTCCAATTATTGAAGATTTTAACTTATAAAAACTATCTTTTATATTTGCCATATTTTACCTATTTTGTTGTATCATCTTTTTCCATTATACTATTAACTGAAGATTCACGAATTTGATCATCCTCATATCTTGTATTAAAAAAATTAATCATATTTATCATTAAAGTTTTTTCATTACCATATAAAAAAATAAAATTTTGATATAAAGTTGGACCTAATATTTTTATAACTAGAGAGCAAAAATCTCTAGTAATAACATCAATTTCTTCTTCTTTAACTCTTAAACCATCTAGAGAATAAACTAAAATTCTTTCTTTAAAGATAATATTAAAAGCTTTTTCCATATGATATTCTAAGACGCTTATATAAGATTCAAAATCTTTTATTAAACTTGAATTTATGATATTTTTACTATTTTTTATTTTTTTTATATATGAAACAGTTACCAATATAGTAATTATAAATAAAAATATTTCTGTATACATTATTATTATTCCTTATCAGTAATTATTTCAATATTATTAGCTTCAATATTTTTATTTTCATTTTTTGTTTTTTTATTAATTTCTCTAACAAATATTCCTTTAATTTTATAAGGTCTTACAATATAAGCACCTGATGAAGTAAATATAGTTGTAATATTTGAAAGTTCAAATATTCTTGTAATTTTTTCTGTATATTCTGTAATATTTGAATTATCATCATCTTCTAATATTACTGCTTTATTGTCATCATGTAAAATTTCTATTTTTTTCATTATTCTAATCCTTAAAAATATTTATCTAATGTTTTATTAGATTTCCTAAAATTCAAATTTTGTTTTTTAGATTTAGATTCTTCTTTAATAATTTCTGGTTTGATTTTTTGTACTTGTTTTCTATCTTCATTATTTATTTCATAATCATTTATTGATTCATGATGAATTAAATTTTTATAAAATTGTAGTTTAGATTCAGGTATATAAAATTCTGCTGGAGTTCTAATTATTCTATTATTTACAGGTATCATTTTATTTCTAGTTCTAATTGTAATTTTATATGTCATTTTAATTTCCTTTTAAAAAATGGGCCTCTTTATTAGAGGCCCTTTATTTTTACATATGAAGATTATTCTTCTTCTTCTTCTTTACCCTTTCCAGGGATAATTTCCATATTTTCAGAACATTCACACTCTTCATTATCTTTCTCTAATTGCTCAGTAAAAATTGAAAAAATTTCATCAATGTCGCTATCATTTGAATTTCCTTCATTATTTATTTTTTCGCTTTCATTAATCAGTTTCTTTGATTCAGAAATTATAGAATCAGAATCAAAATCTGAAATAATTTTTTCTACTTCAGATAATGATATATTAGATTCAGTTTTAACTTTTTTATTTTCCTTAATCTCTTCATCAACATCTAATTTCTTTTCTTTATCTTTTTTATCCTCTTCATCATCTTCATCCATTTCAGATATTAATTTATTAATTACAGCTTGTTCCATCTCTTCTACTGTATTTTCTTTTTTAACTTTTTTAGACTCTTTCATATCTTCTTCCTCTTCCTCTTCCTCTTCCTCTTCCTCTTCCTCCTCCTCTTGCTCTTTTACATTCTTTTTAGATTCCTTAACAGCCTTTTTAGACTCTACTTTCTCTTCCGGCTCTTCTTCTATTTCCTCATCTTCATCTTGCTCTTTTACATTCTTTTTAGATTCCTTAACAGCCTTTTTAGACTCTACTTTCTCTTCTGCTTCCTCTTCCTTTTTAGTTTCTTCATCCTCTGTTTTATTTTGCTCTTCTATAACACTAATACCTTTATCATATTTTTCATTAAAATAATATCTTTCTAGAACAGATGCTACATCTTTATGAGTCTCCATTTCACCATTACCATTATAATTAAGAATAGGATCTATCATGGGACCACTATCAGTAGGTTTCTTAGGTGGATTCTCAACATCCATTTCTTGAATCAAAGACTCTTTTAACATTTGCATATAAGATTTATTAGCCATTGTTTATTTCCTCCTGTAAAATTTAATCTTCATAATTGAATTTCGCATTGAATATCAATTTTTAATTATGTTCTAGATAGATACAATATTTAAAAAAAATGTTTCTGTTTTAGAATTCTGAATCTGTAATTAGTAAATGTTCATTTGTATAACTACTAACATTTTTCTTATTACCAGAAGTTTTAATTCCATTTAAAAATCTATATGTTTTAAAATCTACTTTAAAATCTATAATTATATTTGCTTTACCACTTCTGTTTTTTCCAATTTTCATATGTACAATATTTTCATCTACTGGATCTTTTGATAATAAAGCTACAAAATCAGAATGTTCTACTTTTTTAATTGATTCTGACATTAAATCTAAATTTAGATCTTTAGATGCTTGAACATTATAAACACCTCGTCCAAGTTGTGTAACTGATATAACTGGTATATTATATTGAACTGCTAAAGTCTTTAAAGATAAAGTTATAAAACCTAATTCAATTCTATATAAATCAAATTTAATATCAGTTCTTAAAAGATCTAAATAATCAATATACAAACCTCTTATTTTATCTTTTCCATATTGACTAATAACATTATCTAATTCCATCATTATATCTATAGTACTAGCAGTCATTG
>Ga0307377_10002455_pt1 | contig 21879 bp, 24 predicted proteins | sample TR3MG_FD_202535 | JGI IMG/M metagenome (GOLD analysis project Ga0307377, IMG submission 202535) | Soil microbial communities from Risofladan, Vaasa, Finland - TR-3 | ecosystem: Environmental > Terrestrial > Soil > Coastal area > Acid sulfate soil | place: Finland: Risofladan, Vaasa | collected...
TTGTGCAACGTCGCCCCCAGTGAACCCGAGGGTGGCGTTGGCACTCCCCTCCCCGATCGAGATCAAGGAGGACTCGTTGAAGAGGGCGCTGGTCAGTCGGATGCCCAAACCTTCCGGACGGAGCAGGGCAGGGAAAATCCCGCCAAACGTCGTTCCGAAGGGGTTCCCAGGGCTGTTCGCCATGGCGTAGGCGATCTGGTCGAAGACAGTGCCCGTTGCGCTCAGGGCCGTACCCGGACCCACCGCCGTCAGGGTGCCTGTGGCTGAGGCATCGAACGTCACGGTCACCGGAACGCCATCCATGGTGAACTGGAAGACGTTGTTGGCCGGGAGAGCCCCGGTGCCGTCGTAGAACGTCACCTGAAGCTCGGTATTCGCGTCGTAGCCGCCGTCCTGAACCGGCTGCCCTGTCAGAGTCGCAGCCCGGACAACCGCCTTGGAGGTCGCCTCACCGTAGTCACCTTGGGTCAAACCGGCCTTGGTCAGACCCGTACCCCCACGAACGACGAGGCCCGTCTGGGCTTCCCCGTTGTCGCCGGTCATCGAGCTGGCCGAGCCCCCGCCCGGGAGAACCCGGTTGCGGAGGATGATCCGGTCGTAAGGCGTGATGCCACCCGTGGTACGGGTGTAGTAGTCTGCAACCGGAGCCTGGATGAGGGTCATCTGGCCGCCGCCGATAGCGGTTGCCGTATCGATGCCTGCCAAGATGGCGAAGTCCAGGACCGTAGTCGCCGCCGTCTCAAACCACAGAGCGCCCGCAGAGGCTATGCCCGGAAGCTGGATGGCGAACTGGAGTCGCCCATCTGCATCTGCCGAGCACTCGATTGCCAGACCTGCGAAAGCGGGGGTGCCGCCAATCAGGGCCGTGACCACGCCGAGAATGTCGGTATTGACCTGAGCGGCGAGGGCCGCTGGAGTCGTATACGTTCCGGGCGTGATCGTGACGGTCTGGACACCGGAGATGCCCGTAACATCGTCTTGGAACTCGAACACGAGGCTGTTGTGCTTGAGCGCCGTGATGGTCACGGGGTCCGTGAACCTCGTGGCACCCTTCAGATAGCTCCGAGCCTCCGGGTTGTAGATGTGGTAGAAGTCTGTGGCTCCGGGGACACCCCCTAGAGTTACATCTACCGTAGCGATACCCGTAGTGCCATTGTAGGCCGTGACGGTGGCCTCGTTTCCGGGAGTCGCTACAGCCGAGCCTGCACCGATGACCACTTTCCAGTTCTTGTAGTAGTCCGCGATGTCGGACCGGATGAGGGCATCCAGCTCGATCTCGGTGACCGCAGCCGCTCCCGCACCGGGCACGCTCGTGTGCCCGCCCGCTGCTTCGTTGATCCGCTGGACGAACTTCGCGGCGGTGGCCGGGGTGGCACTCGCTTCGACCTGGAGGTCAACCCCCACATTGTCGATCAGGAGGCTGATATCCTCGTTCGCTGTGAGGACATAGTTGAGCCCCACGGTGCCTGCCGTACCGCCCGTGTAGTCGATCTCGTCCCCGAGAATGCTGGCGAAAGCCCCTCCGACGACGTTCCCAGTCTGGAAATCGAAGCCCGTGGCCCCGCTCGCCAGATCCGAAGCATCGACCATGACCCGGAGGCGGTCCGACTGGCTCGGAATGAACTGGTAGTCCGCCGAGCCGGGGAACGAATACCTGGCCGGGTTTGCCCACCGGGAGGCAAACTGAACCGTGACGACCTCCTCGACCGGGCCTTGGAAATTCGTCTGGTCGACGATGAGATCCGCACCCTCGTGCCGGAGATCCGGAGTCATCTCAGAGCCGCTAGGGAACTCGATCGTGATGCCGCTCAGGGCGGCACCCTTCGAGCCGAGGGGGAACTTGGCCCCGTAGATATCGTTCAGCCCGTTGTCCTGAGCCGTGTACGAGCCTGTCCCGCTGGCCCCCGCCAGAGTCACGGTCAGGGTGTACTCCTGATCGACGAGCCGGTTGTAGTAGCACGAAGCGTAGACGTTGGCCCCGACTGGGACAGCTTCGGACAGCGTGATGACCAGTCCATTGACCTTCGTCACCGTGATCTGACCACGGGCAAGGGCGTCTTGAACGTCGTAACCCCAGTAGGCTTCGATCACGTCGGGCCGATCCACCGGAAGGTCGATTCGACCATTCGAGATGCTCTGGTAGAGGCTCTGGCCGAGCGACGTGTCACGTCCGTTGCCGAGCGTCGGCTGGACCGGAAGCTGGAAATCCGTGGGCGAAGCCACGCCCGTCGAGGTGTTGATGACCGGGTCGCAGGGGGACATGAACGTCTTGTTGTCCACCAGGGTCATGCTGACCTGGGTGCTGTCGAACAGCTCGGTTCCAGCCGTGTTGGTCCCGGACTCGACCGTCGCTGCCGTACCCCACATCACCTTGTCGTTCTGGAGGATGAAGTCGGCACCCTGGTTGTAGTCCGTGCCACCAGGGGTATAACCGCACCGCTCGATCTCGGTGACGTTGATGTTCGCCAGGTAGTCGAACGTGTCCTGCCAGGTATTCCAGTAGTAGGTGATCGCCACCGTCGCACCGGGAGCCGGGGCGTAGGGGAGCGTCACCGCACGGGTCGTCCCGTTCACGCTGGTCGGGATGATCTGGGTTCCGTTGACCCTGACCGTGACGTGGGCCGGGTCGGTCGTCGTCACACCACCGTTGCTGCCGTCGGTGATCGGGCCGTTGAAGGTGTAGAAGGTCAGGGTACGGTTGCTGGACGCCCCCGCGAGGAGCCCGAGAAGTGCGTTGGCCGAGCCGTCTCCGAGCAAGATGTCGTTGTCCGCGTTGAGAGCGAGAGCCGACTGCCCGTACTGGTTCACGAACGTCGTGCCGACCAGAGAGCCGGTGGCGGTCCCCGTGATCGCGGAGGCGACCTGGGCCATCGTGTAGTTGGTTCGAGGCGGGATGGTCACTGTGGATTCCACGCCATCGACCGTGATCAGGAGGACGTTGTTCGCCGGGACAATGACCTGCCCGTAGACGTTCAGGATATCCCCGTGGAGGTCGAGGACGGCGGTGCCGACGTTCGGGGCATTCACATCGCTGATGCCGCTGATCGCTTGGATCCGGGCCGTATCCGGGGAAACCTGATCGGACACGTTATCGGTCGCGAGAGTGTCGGTCCGGTCGAAGAAGTAGGTGCAGCGGATCTCCTGGCCCACGACTGGAGCCTGGGCAAGCTCGACGATACCCCGGACACCATCGACGGAAAGGACGACGACAGGCTCATTGTCCGTCGTCGTGACCTGAACGTCCGCCCGGCTCGTGGTCGGCGTCCCTGTGCCGTCACCCGTGACGATGGGGAATTGGCGAACTTGGAACTTCGTCAGCACCCCATCCCAAGCCCCGACGGTGACGTTGCCCGTTGCACCGACGGAGACCACTGCTCGACCCGTCTCGTCCTCTTGCGGGACTCGGATGTCCACCGACTTCGAGGAGCCGCGAACGACCTCCAGATCCTTCTGGTAGAGAGACTCGTTGCCCTCACCCACGAAGATCGGAATCTTCAGGGAGGCGAGAGTCGAAGCCAGAGGGTTCTCGAAGAACGTCTGCGTGTAGACGCCAGGAGGAGCGTAGTTTTCGTTAGGGAATGCCATCGTTTAGTCCTCTTCTCGTAGGGCACATTGAGCGCAATTCAAGCCGTACGTCTCTCCAGCCGTCCATCTATCCGCCCATCCGGGGGCGGGACCGGGCTCATCCGGCAGCGCAAGAAGAGCTGTTCGTCGAATTCGTCTGTCCGTCTCACCAACCTGCGGGGTAAGCCCCCGAGGCGGAATGGCCCTACACCTCGGCTCGTGGCCAAAAGCGAGTTCTCTTCTGTGATCGGGAGAGGATAGACGGACTATTGCGCAGGAGAGTCTTTGTCGGCCTTGCGTCGCTCCATCGCCATGTTGTGGATGGTGAGCGCCCGCTTTTGGACGGCTGCCTCTTCAGACTCCATGACCCGGTACGAGCCGTCTGGGTTCCTTGAAAGGGCTTTACCTTCGGCTTCAGGCTGAGCGAGCAGCTTGGTTTTTTCCGCCGCTCGCTTGCCATGTTCTTCCCAGCCCTGCTTGGCGTGTGCCCCGATCACCCGGTCGATATGGGCGTCGAGCCCGGAGATCCCTGTGTTTTGGGGCCCAGGGCCGGTCACTTCCTTGTTGAAGAAACCGTTGACCCCCTCGGGCATGAGGCGCTCTGAGGGGCTCTCGCACTCAGGGCAAGGGTGTTTTTTGTCCCGCTTCGACATGGGGGCGGAGGCTTCGAACTGGAGGCCACACTCGAAGCACTGCCATCGGTAACTAGCCATTTTCTGACTCCAATTTCCTTATGATCCATAGTACCAGATCCGCGTCACAAGGGTTTCTACCGGAGAGCATGTAGGACTTGAACTCGTAGTTCCGCGCAGCGAAATCGAGCAAAACCTGCCTCGTAGCAGCAGCGGTCTGGAGAGCGATGTTCCCGAGAGCTATCTCTTCGAGAGATATGTTTGTGCCCCCGGCCATGTCTATCGGATCAACTCGAAAGTCCCTGTCCGACCATTGAAGAAGGGGTCGGTCAAGGCTTCCAGCCCAAGTCCTTCCAGTATTCGAATGTTCCCGATCTCACCCTCAGACCCCGCCTGGCAGTCGGTGAGGCCATCTTGGATTTTCGCTTGCTCCAAGGTCAAGGGACTCACGGAACGGATCATCAGGTCGAGAGGGACGTGGATTGACCAATCCGTTTGGACGGTCGCCGTGAACGTGGCATTGTAGAAGTAATCGTCCCCGTTCTCGTCGTAAAGCTCTTCGGATTCACCACCCATCGACATCTCAGTGATCTCGATACCCTCTCTTGTGAGGTAACTCCGCAGCACCCCCCAAAGGAACATCACGGACATATCCGTGATCTCTTGTTCGGCAAAAACGTCACGGGCGACGACCTCGAACTCCATGCTCACGTCCCAACGGCCACCGTATTCGAGAGCCGCTGGTTGTCGAATTTCCTGGACCACCACAGCCATCTTGTCGCCCACCTCACCTCGGCGACCGAAAGCCATCACAACCCCGGGAATCGCCTTATTGTCGGCTGAGTTCTCGTAGTAGTGGAAAGGCCCCCGCGAAGCGACTGGGTAGCGATAGTCCGCCACCAAACTCCGGCCGCCGGTCAATGGTTGGGTTAGGGTAATCAGCCCTGTGGATTCGACAGTGTAATTCGTACCCTCGATGAGCAGGTAGCTGGAAGGCATCTCGAAAAGCCGCACGGTCCCATCCAGGGGAGGGTGTTCGAGCTGGGCCGTAGTTTCGTCCACCTGCATGACCTGTTCGTGACCCACATCCAACAGGGGGTCGACGTAGAATGCCATCGTGGGGATGCTGTTCGGACCCGTGGTGCCGTTGACGATCTCGATGTAGTAAACCCCTGGTGACGAGGGGAACCTGCCGCCATTGTTCTGGATGGCGACCGAGTCTTCGCGGATCCATTCGATCGCTAGCCCAGGGGAATCCTTTACCCGGGTCAAGTAGACGTAGCTCTGGACGATGCCAACGTAGTTATCCGGGGACAGATCCACCTTGTTCCCGCCGGATGTCTTGACGATGATCCCGTACTGAGGACGCTCCCGGAACGAATACTTCCCCTGGATGTGGTCCACGATGTCACGGTATTTGGGGTGTAAAGCCCAGAACCGTCTTAACTCATAGCAAAATCTATTTTTCAACGCAGCCGATAACTGGAAATACACCTAGAACCTCCCCTCATACACCCCTAAAGTTGAGTCGCCCTTCAATCGGAATCCCGCACAAGCGGGGCACCCACTCCCAGCAGCCCTACTCGCAATTACCGCATACCAAGAGTGTCCGGCAGGACAACACCACCAAGCCTTGCGATTACTTTTTGGAAGCACATCCTCGGGTCGAACCCCGCCGTTTCGTCCATAATCCCACTGAACCGCCACTTGGGGTGCAGCTACAAGTAGGTTATGCTCAGGGGAGGCTTTTTGGTGTGTGCAATAAGGACACCCTTTAGTGTTAGCTCGGTTATTTATCATTGCCTGCCATTCGTGCCCCCGAGGACATAGCCACCAAACCTTCTCATTACTATAAGGGGTAAACGACTCCGGTTGAGCGTGACCGTTTTTCGTTGGGTGCCATTCCGCAACCAAGTCCGGAAAGACCGTTCGCAAGTTCCTCTCTGGCGTGGCCACACGCCCCAAGCATCGGATACACCCTCCTCCGCCTGTTCGAGATTGCACTGTGGCCCGCCACTCATGCCCAACGGAGCACTTCCACCAAGCCTGCATGGGGGAACGAGCATAAACCCTATCGGGCGTCAGCAAACCATTTTTCTCCGGATGCCAAGTGGCCGCCACATCAGAATAGGAAGCCAAGGAGCGAGCCCAAGGGATAGGCGGCCCCTCTACTATCAGGCGTTGGTACTCCCCCTCCCCCGCGAGGGGTGTCCCGGAGAGGTAGGCCGCCACCTTGGTTTGGTCTTCCTCGGACAATGGGACGACTGCCCGGATCTTCCTGAGCAGCCGATTGAGGATGTTCTTGGGGGGCTCCAGATGCCGATACGGAACGTCGTTCTCGGACAAGAGCTTCAGGCCCCGCTCGCGTAGCCGTACAAGACGGAGACCTCTCTTGGCCAGGGCCAAGCCTTTTCGCTCATCTTTGGCCTCTGTGTCCCGGTGCCAGTATTTGCCATCAATCTCGACAACGAGGCTGTACGAGGACAAATACACGTCACATTCGTACCTACCGATTTTTACGCTGCTCTGGACTGAGCCCCAGATAGCTCGCAGCTCGGTCAAAACCCTGAGTTCTATCTGAGAGGAGTGAGAGTGACACCGGGGGCATCCCGTCCCGTTTCGAGCCCGATCCTTGATAGTGGCTTTCCACTCGTGCCCCCTGCCGCACTTCCACCAAACCTTCTTACCGCTCCCTGGAAGAAACTCAGACAGAATCAAACCTGGGTTCTTTGGGGGATGCCACTCTTGTACGAGATGGGGAAACAGAACAGCGGCGTTATTTTCTGCCGAAGCCTTGTTGTGGTTGCAATAAGGGCATCCAGTGCCCCCCGCAACTCGCCGGTTAGGCGATGTCTGCCACTCGTGGCCCGCAGAGCAACGCCACCAAACCTTTCGAGGGGCGTTGGGGTAAACGTGCTGGGGCTGAAGCTGTCCATTCTTCTCCCGGTTCCATTCCTGGGCCAGGGCAGGATGCAAAACCGCCAGGTTGTAGGCATCGGACAGCTTCTTACGCACGGACATCTCCCAGGGTACTTTATAGGAGAACTAGCGGGTGTTGGGGTTCTTCCTGACGTGGACGACCGGGACGCTGTCATCCCGTTCGGACCCCTCAAACACTTCCGGGTCGATTCGGAGAATAACGCCCTGACGAAAGTTCCTCTCGGGGTCGGCATGGAGAACGGTCAGACGGACATGAACTTCGTGAGTCCCGTCCTCCTGCTCGCCGTGGTACTGAGCCACGCCTTCGGTCATCGTCTCCACGCCAGACACGGGTCATTCCTTGAAAGCCAGCCCGTGCATCACGAATGAGGTATCGTCGTCCTGAAGGATCCGGCCTGTCTGCGGGTCCCGCACCGCTGGACGATACTGACTGAGCATGAAGGTCTCTGGCCGTACCTGCATGACCGTCGTATCGACACGGCCACCTTCGTGCTCCATGACGACCGTCAGGGTTACCTTCTGAGCGTGTTTGGGCTTATAGAGGTCACAATCAGCCATCGTCGTACTCCTGAAGGGCCTGGATCAGCATCCCGTAGGCCACGGCGTTGAGCGGCTCCTTGGCCGTCCGAATCTCCGAGACCTCGATCGGGAACCGCTTGCGCTTCGCCTCGAAAACCTCGGTGAAGAAGTCCAAGAACCCGCCAGCCAGGCTCGTTCCACCAGAGACAACCATGGGGATGGGCCGGGGGAGCGAGAACTGCCCTTGGATGGTCTTGAACCGCAGGGCGATCTGGTCGAGGGCGTACTCGATCAGGTTCTTGTAGTAGAAGACGATCGCCTCCTGCTCCCGCCCCTTGGGCGCATTGAGGTCGATGCCTCCTTCCTTGATGGCGGTGATACGGGCCTTCGTAGACCCCACCGAAGAAGCTGCCCCGCTATCGACCCAGTCGCCGCCCCGGGCAACGCTGAATGACAGACCCTCAATGGTATTCACCGAAAGAGCCACGTTGGTCATCCCGGCCCCAAACGACAGGGAAATGCCCGAAAATGTCTCTGCGGAACATTCAGAGAAGATGATCCCCATCGCCTCATTTGAGGAAATCCCCCTATACCCACACTGGCTCACGAGCTTCTCAAAGACCCCTCGGTGATAGATGATGTCCTTGTCCGGTTGGTCGATGGGTTCAGCCGGAACCGAGAAGTAGCAGACCTCATTTTTCACCCGAGGCTCCCCGAGGACATGCTTTACAAGAAGCAGGAGGACTTCCATGGCCTCTGTCTCACCTGCCGAGATGAGGCCGCCGGAGAGAGGCCGTCGGGGTTCCCGGCCGAAGATGTTGGCCGTTTCCAGAGCCGCGTCTCCGAGGATGAAAATCTCGTCATCCCGCTCGACAAAGCTCGTCTTCGCCAGCCTGAGCATCTTCTTGGCCGTGATGGGAAGGTCGAGGAAAACATCCCGCATTCGGGTGGTCTCGACACCGTTTGGGGTTCTCCTAGCTGAAACAATGTTCATTGTCCCCAGGTCTAACCCTATGCCCGGAGGCCCTGCATTTTCCGGCGTGCTGGAAGTTTCGTCAGCCATGTCGTTTCCCCTTCAAAGCTCTGAGAGCCGCCGAAGCCGCGTCGAGCGAGTCACCGGATTGCTCCTCTGACTCCGAGGCGATCTCCGCCTTGAACCCCGCACCCGCCAAGTCATTCGGGATGAACTTGGGGGTGTCTGATGTCACTGTACCATGCGTAGGGGCCATCGAAGACGTGGCAACGGGTCGCCGTTGCGTTTCCCGGCGCAGGGCAGCTATCTCTTCCACGAGTGGGGCCAGGAGCTTCGCCATAGCGCCCTCCACGTCCGGGAGTGGGGGTGTGGGGGCCGACTCCACGGTGGGCTTCCAAGCCTGCTGTGCGGGCCGTGGGGGCTGACTCCTCGGTACTGATGGCGGAGACCGGCGTTCGCGACACCGCTCGATCATCCGCACGGTGACGCCCGCTCGGATCCGACTCAAATCCTTCGAGCGCCTTGCTTGTTCCTCAGGGATGTAGACCACATCCCCTTTCTTGAGAGTGAGCCCAAGGTCATGGATTATGATGCCGGGGTTGCAGATGCAGGTGATTTCGGCTTCGATCATTTGGTAGGGTCGCCTGCCGTGAGGGTCTTGATGATTTCTTCCTGGATGATTTCCACACTGGCTTTTCTCCCCTTCTTGATGGCCCGCTGAAAGAATGTGAACTTGGCTATACCGGGGTGTACCCAAGCATCAGAAAACTTCAACGGAGCTACTCGGAAAATGACCGTCCCACCAGAACCTCCCAGGGGGACAATTAGCGGAAGCCGGGTACCTTCTCTGGGCCTGCCGTGCTTCTTCATGCCGAGTTCCCGCTCCCTGGGAGTCAGGTGATAATCCCCGGGCTTCTTGTCCTTGGCCTCTTGCGTCAACCATGTCATTTTTCGTGCGGGGATGTCCCCCGAGGCAAGTTCGTGCATCCCGTAGAAGGACGAGTAGAAAAAGACACTTTCCCCTTTCACACTGAAAGAAAAGGACTCCCAGATGGGCGGCCCTCCCATCGGGTCACGGCCGGACCAGCCGCGCTTTGCGAAATCCTTGGCGGACTCCCGCTTGAGTTCCTTCACAATCGCATACCCAAGTCGGCGCAATGTAGAAGGAGTGAGAGGGATGCCATCGGAGGCCATTCGCGACCAAGGCTTACCCCGAACTCCTTTGATTTTGACCTTGGTCGCCATCAGGTGAATCTCTCCACCGAAGGGTGCCATGTCCGATAGCCTTGGGCAGAAGAAGTCCGTAGGCGGTCAAACATTGCCTGGAAGTGGGGGAGGGCCCACCCTGACTGGATTTCGGTCTCCGAGTAACGAACCACGGAGTACCCAGTGGCGAAATAGGCTTCCGCTGTTCTCACATCTTCTGCGATCCGATCTGCGGGCGGTCCGTAGATGAACCCGGGGCCATGGAACGCCTCCCCGTCACACAAGATCACAACCTTGCGGCCGTCCCCCAGAGCGACCTTTATATCAGCTTCTCGGGGGCACCATCGGCCCCCAATCCTCAACGACTGCCAGTCGTTGAGAGTCAGATCCGCGACCCCCGCTTTTCGGAGATCCTCGGCAAACCCGGCCTCTAGGGCAGAGCCCTGCCCGAAGTGCTTTTTGTGCCACGCTGCTCTCTCTTCCGGTGAGAGGGCCGCACGCTTCTCATGGGCCTTCCGGATGTTGCGGTGCCCAACCACTTGCTTCCGTTTTTTGTGGGCCGCCCGATATGCCTGAGGCCCTCCCAAATGCACCGTCAGAACCCCAGAATACACGTCATAAGGGATTCCCACCTCACGGAGAACCTGACCCACCTTCACCCCTGCCTGAAACCGCTCTAGGACAGCCCGGTAAATGTCGTCCCCCACCTCCCATACGACATGCCGCTCCCGCAGACCGTCCCAACTCGCCTTGTTCCCTACCGCAGTCATCATTTGGCGTGTGTCCGGGACCACCTCCGGACGGAAACGCTCATAGCGGCGTTTCCCCAGACTCTCTCGTTGCGCCCGGCAGTCCGGGCATCGCTTTTTGTGGGCCTGTTTTTTATCCGTGGTTTCCCAGAGATTTCCGCACTTTCGGCAACGAAGGGTTGCCTTGTACTCGGAACGCCACCGATGCCACCGGGCTTTTAGCTCCCGGTGGGAAACGTCCTTCCTTTGACGCAAGTGGGACGACAGGGCCCGGTAGTTCCGATTCTCCTTCCCGCAAACCTCACACAAACCAAGAAACTGCATCTTGGAGCACCTCCCACACTCTTGGTAGCAGAAGGAGAGGGGGGATGACAACCCTGCTGATATTCGACCAAACCGTTGAGCGGCCTCTCTGCTCAACCTCGTTCGGCATGGAGTCGTGTTCCGTGCCCATGGGGGCTTCGGCAGTAGAATCGACTGGGAACGGCGGAGCACCTGGCGGAACGAGATCCACCCGGTTACCCGTGGGGTCGATGACGGAAAGGATCCGGGCGTCGAGCCCGTTGATGAGCCGCTGCTCAAGCGTTGGCGGGTAGGCGTCCACGAACCGAGTCGGGGTCTGCACGATCGTCCAGCGGTTCATCGGCCACACGTACTTCTCTACGCCGTCGATTGGCACCTGATACCGAATGTCGCCTTCGTCGAGAGACCCGATGTTGAAATGCTGCTGGAGGTAAACCCCCCGGTTCGTTGGGCGTCGGACAGGGCCGACCGAGTACCGCTCATTCGTCTGTTTGACGATGAAATCCCTCATCGTCAGCACTGGGCTGGGTCCGGTCCAGACCTCCTGTGAATGCTCTTTCCGGCGGCCCCATGGCGTCTGGGAGATTTTCCGCTCGGCATCGTCCGGGGCCATGATGATGTCGAAAGGACCCTCGTAGCCGCCAACAAAACCCGTCCCAAAGCATATTTTACAGCGTTGCGAGGGTTGGCCCGCAAACTCCACAGTCATCGGGTCCAGCCCGTGCGTGCAAGGAACGCCCGCCATCCGTCGAATGAAGACCTTGGCCCGCTCGCCCCCTTGCTGAAGAATCCACTGGTTCCGGCGCACAGCTTCACGCCAGATGTAGTCGAGAGATTCAGTCTGCCCGGAGATGAGAGCAGGCGTGTAGCTCAGGGGTGTTTCCCTGTAGCCTGAGGGTGTAGTGGGGTCGATAATGACCGTGGCCAGCCGGTAGTGGATATTGGTGCCCAAGCCCGAACGGACATAATTCCGACTGGTGTGGTAGGACACCTCGACGGGGACACCCTCTGCTGGAAGCCTGGGGGCATCAATCCGTTGCCGGGCATTATCGATCTCACCCCAGTTGACGAGTGTGACCTCGCCAGTCGGGCCGAATACCGCCTCGACCGGAACCTCGTAACCGTCGATGTAGACGGTTACGTCACTCGGAGCGTTAGCTGGGGTGTTTCGTTCATAGGGGGCTTGGAGAACCGATTTCACGATCGGCTGTGACGTCTGCAATGTCCAACGTCGGTCATTGGGGGCATCACCGCGAGCCGTCCAGCCCGTATCCCAGGGGATCGCCTCCCGGTTGATCAGGATGGTCTCCGTCAGGTCGCGGTAGAACGTGCCGCCGACTGGGAACTCGTTGAGACGGAAGAAAGGGCCTCGGTCGGAGACGTCGGAACGATAGACGTTGACCCCGACGACCGTGTAGAGGCTGTTGCCCGCAAGAAGGGCCGGGTTGTCCCACCGAAGATCCAGGATTCCGAAAATGTAGGGGTTGACGACCTCGCCGTTCTGGGGTGGTAGCGGAGGAGGGTCGGGGATCCCCGGATTGTACGACGCATCAGGAGTCTGTACTCGCGGTGGTAGGTCTTCTACACCGCTCAGATCCCCATTAGGGTCGTTCTCACAGGAGGGGGAACCCATCTGGCGCTCCTTGCGTCAACCCTCCGCCGAGGGCGTGTTTGGTTTTTCCGGGAGATCCATCGCCATGATGGCACCACCTGGACCCAGTTGGAAAGGAGCACCTTGAGGGATACCCGCCTTTTGAGCTTCCTCGGACACCGCGGCTTCGATCCGAGCTTCCACCTCCGCCATGTTGGTGAGCAATCGGGCCTTACGGATTTCGCACATCCCGATCTCCTGCACCACGTCACGAGCGGCCTTCTGGAGCGACTGCATCAATGCCATTTTCTCCGGGGGCAGGTAGCCCTTGATTCGGGGGTCCTTGGGGGCCTCCTGCTCGTCGGCTTCCTCGATGGGGGTTGGGATCTCTCCGTTGTCTGTCATTTTGTCACTGTACCCTCAGACCTGACTCTCCCCTCTTTCCTAAGCCACCCAATGAAATTGACAAGGTGAACCCCTAGGCGGCTCTTGAGCTTCAGCCTCGTTGGGACAGTGAATTTGCCCGGCGAGAGCCTAAAGCTCCAATAGGAAGTCCCGTCATCGGACGTATATTCGTAGATTCTTGGAAGCACCGTCTCACCCTCAAAGCCTCTTGGGAGCTGGCATCTGCACTTGATCCTGGACTTGCCTGAACTCCTCGTACAATTGCTTCTCTTCGGGAGGGACATCAGGATCCGGGGGGTTCTGATCCCACCCCTTCTTCTCTCCGTGTTTCTTGACCGCCTTGGCCCGGCGATACTCCAACGTCTGCCTGATCGCGATGAGATCGCTGTTGATCTTCAGGAGCTTTTGGGGGGAGGCCAGGCCCGCCAGCGTTGCCGTCATCGTCGTTGTCGCCACGGCGGCTCGGGCCTCGACAATCTCCACCACGAGAATACCGTCCCCGTCCTTGTCGGCCCCGGCGTCAGTCGTAGGGGTGCTGGTGCCCGCATCCACGTCCGGGGACCGCATGGTGACCAACGAGACCGCTGACGTCGCCGTGTCGGGAAAGACAGCGTAGGAGAGGTCAGAGTCGGACCCCCTGAAAACACCCCCCGCGATTCCGAAGAGGAGGAGCGCCGACACGACCGCGATGCCGAATGTGATGTATCTCGCCACGGTATTTCCTCCTATCGGATGGGGGGTCTATTCAAGATCCCCTTGATCTCGACGAGGGTACCGTTCATGGCCTTGATTTGCTCCTCCAACCGGACCAACGCCAGGGCGTGAGGTTTCACAGCGGTCACTTCTTTTTCAAGCTGGCCGATCCGAAGCTCTTGGGTCGCCTGCTGTGAGTAGAGGTTGATCCCCCAGACCACAAGGGGCAACACCGCTGCGGCGAGCACCTTGAACAAGACGTCGAACAACTTGTTCGGGGCGGCGGTCGATGTGGCTGGTACCACGGGGGCAGAGGGGGGCGGAGTCACAGGTGTTGGATCAGGCATTGAAAGCTCCCTATCCTGCGAGGATATAGGACGACTAATCCCAAACGGGGGGCTTCGTAGGGTCTTTCACCCAGGGATCTGTTGGGTCTAACCCTCGGCACCAGAGGGAATCGAGTGACGATCAACGACTTTGAGCTTGCCTGTCTGTGAGCCTATTGGGGACTTTCCAGGTGGGGTCCGAAACCCACGGGTGATTTGCCCCCTCGCCTCGACACCATTCTGAGTCCTCAGGGGTCCAGCGGCAACGTCTTTCCCCCCGGTGCCCCCGTTTCAAAGCGTGCTCTGCTTTGAGAGCCTCTGAGCGAGTGCTGTACGGCCCGAACAACGACCGAGCGATCCAAGGTCGATGCCGGGCGGTATATTTTCCGCCCCTGCCTTTGATCCCGTTATGCTCCAAAAGCCTTCGGGCCGGGTCCGTAGTCATGCCCACATAGAAAAACCCGGGCAACTCCTTACGGGATTTGCCATACCGTTTTTGCATACTTTGGATGACATACACCCAATATGCCCTGCCCGTGTTATCGGGTAGTTTGATGTTCAAGCACAAAGTAGGGTCGCTCTCCTTGGCTTTTCGCACGCTATTCTTCTCCACTTGTTTAGCTTCGATTTCTCCCGAGTAGACGTCTGCCGTGACATCCGCTACAGAAAAATCTCGGTCATTTAGTGCGGGGGAATTGACCCCACGTTTTGTCAGGCTCCTGTGCATGTTGATGCGAAACCCGAGATTGCAGGTGGACCCGATATAAAAACACCCATCAGGGAATGTGATACGGTACACACACCACTGTTGTGCTACCCCTCTCTTGAGGCGGTTTTCCTCCTTGTGCGTTTCCCGATAGGCAGCGTTCAGCGATTTTAGCTTCGCCGCGTACTTTCGCTTATACGCAATCTGGTATGCAGCATCACAGAGTTTACACTTATTGCGTGTCCCGTCCGGGCTTCCCTTTCTCCGAGCAAAGTCGGCTCTGGGTTTGGCGATCTGACAGGAGATACACGTTTTGAGGGTAGGATCTTCAACCATGTTGCACCTCTCACGAAGGTTCAATGTGTTAGGGTAAGTGGACGTTGCAGCGCCCACTTACCCTTCCCGTATGACGCGACAACTACCCCCCAATCTCCCGAAGGAGAAGTTCCCGGATGATGTGGGACATTGAGACCCGACGCCGTTGGGCCTCAGCCTTCAACCACGCAAGAATGTCAGGGTCGAGGGTAACCCGAATGGGTTTTTTGCGTTCCATGCCTACAACATAGGCGGGGTATAGGCGGATTACCGCAGGGCAAACCCAAGAACATCAATCCAAAGGACTAGGCCCACGGGTTTTCCCGGTAGACCCCGTGGCCGGGGTTTCAAGGACTGGAGGACGTAGACCCACCAGACCGGGCCTGGGGAAGCCTCGGGTCCTTCGGCCCGCTCACCTGAGTCACCTTCACCCCGTGCCTCTTGAGATACGGCAGTCCGTTCTCCCCGAGGTACCCCTCGGAGATTACGACGACGTGGGCGATACCGGCGTGATGGATCAGCTTTGCGCAAAGAAGACACGGCTCCCCCGTGACGAACAACCAGGCCCCCTTAGATGCTACCCCCGCTGCGGCGCAATTCGCCACCACGTTCATCTCGGCGTGGTGACAGCCGCGTTCCATGCAAGTGCCTGATTTGATGGGCGGGTATGCCTCAAGTATTCGCCTCTTGGCATCTTCCGCGTCCACAGCGAGAGCATGTCGTTCCGGCAAACACTGGCCCTTGAGCCAAATTCGACGCCATCTCGTAGGCCCTTTTGGATCCGCCACTTCCAGCCGAACATCGACATCTTCGGGTTTCAACCCGTCCCGCACGCACCAGTGCCCCCCGCAAAGCTCGCCCCCACCCCGGGGACCGCCGTTGTAACCATCCATCAGGACGACGTTACGCTCTGGGTCGAGGAGCATCGCACCGAACTTCCGACGAGGGCAGTTGGATGCCTTCGCCAGCATAAGGCACTGCTCGATGCGGATACGGAGGTGTTTGTCCTTCACAAAGGATCTCTACCCCATTTTTCACTTCCCTTGCCGCCCTTTTGAGGTATTATCAATCGTGGTGGCAGGGAGTTTCGGCACTCCCCCCAGCTTCGTGACTTCCTGCCACCGCTCCCACCAAAAGAACGCCCCAAAAGGAGTAGGATCCTTAGATGGGTGACGTAAATAGCATGGGCATCCTGGTCGGAAGCTCGGCCTGCAACGCAAAGTGCCAGCTCTGTGCAGGAATCCCCCATAGGAAAGATGCCCCCAGGAAAGACTGGGTTGTCGAGGAGCCTCGGGTAGAGGAGGCAATCCGAGAGTGCTGCGAACGAGGCGCTCGATACATCTCCCTCTCCGGGAGCGGTGAACCTACCATGTCGCCGGGAGCCGTGACCAAGGTGCTCGGCATCATCAAACGGGTGGCCCCTCCCCTAGAGAAGGTTTGCCTCTACACGAACGGCATCCGCTTCGGGGCCGACAAAGGCTTCGAAGCCCTCTGGCTTCCTGCATGGAAAGGGATGGGGCTGACCGACATCCAGCTTTCGGTGCATGACTTCGACCTCGCCAAGAATGCCAAGGGGTTCGGGATTTCCTACTACCCGGACTTCGATGCCATCTTCGGCCCCCTCCGGAAGTACGGGTATCGCATCCGGGCGAACATCATGCTCCAAAAGGGGTACATTGACTCCGCCGAGAGATTCCGCACGGCCCTCCGGCACTTCCGGGGGAGGGTGGACAAAATAGTGGCTTGGCCGGTCCGGAGGGTGGGCCGGGAGGGCATCTCACCGAAAGCCCCTTCGGCGCAGATGATGGGCGAGATCAAGGAAGTGGCCTCCGGATTCGAGGATGTCGATGTCTACTGGCCCGAGGAACGCAGTGCAGGGAAGCTCACGTTGTTCCCGGACGGGTCACTCCGGGACACATGGTGCTAGGTGGCGAAGAAGACCGCGAAACCCGACGGCGCTGATCTCTACATCGTGCAGAGCGGAGTCACGGGAGCCATCAAGATCGGGCGGTCGAAGCACCCCAAGAAACGCCTCGAACAGCTCCAGACCGGCTGTCCCTACCCACTACGGCTCATCCTGGTCCTCGAAAACCAAGGGCACATAGAGAGGGATCTCCACAAGCGGTTGGAACGAGGGAAGACCAGGGGCGGCGAAGAGTGGTTCGACTACGATGTCCTGCCGGAACTTCCCGACGACATCTACTGGCAGATGGACATCGAGATGGTGGATTCTTGGTGGCAGACCTAGCCTAGAACCACCTCACGGATGGTCGGCACCTTGGCGATGTGAGGGAAAAGATCCCGGATGCTGGCGAGGGCCTTGCGGGCCTTCGGAAGCTCGGCAGGCTTCATCGAAGCATCGAGACGATCACGGAAATCCTGAACGGAACCAAGGCGCAACACGAGGGCGTCATCCACGGGAACGAATTTGGTCATCATTCCCTACCTAGTACCACCCCTAGGGGCCGCTGGCAAGACCTACCCCTTGACCTTGGCTCCTGCCTCGGTCGTGAAGTGCTCCGCCGTCATGGTCACGGTCAGAACGAGACCCCCGGGGAGATCGTAGAACGTCGCTTCCTGCTCCGCCTTGGCGAGCTTCACATCCGGGTACTTTTCCACGAACTGATCCGGCGTCATCGCCGTCGCCCCGAAGGAGTCCGGCACCAGGCCCGTCGCCCCCACGAAGAAGGCCAGCGGGGTGAAGTGCTCCGCGTAGACGGCGTCGATGGCCTTGTCCACCAGACGGCCAAGCCCTTTGATCACCTCGGCCGACTCATCCTTGTCGGCCTTCCCGGCGAGGACATCGGTGACCTTGTTCAGCCCCTTGGCGTCGAGACCCGTCAGCTTGAGCACCCTCGTGAGAGCCCCGTTCTTCCAGGTACCGAGGAAGTCCTCGTAGATGGGGTAGGTGAGGTCGTCGGTCGACGTGAGCTTCGTCCGGGCCGAGAGATTCTTGACTTCCCAGGTGCCACCCTCCCACCACATCGGGAGAGTCGGCTTGGCGACCGCCTTCCCGTCTTCCCCGGTGTACGTGAACCGTCGCTGGAGATAGGCATTCCCCGAAGCCAGGCTGGACAGATTCCGGATCTCCGGATTACCCACCTTGATCTTGTAGGACAACCGCGTGTCCACATGCCCCTTGGCGATGGCGTCATCGAGGTCCGTGTAGGTGTTCGTGGTCGGCGGCGAGAAATAGAGCGCCGGGGACAGGTGGACCTTCTTGAGGGCCTCGACCTGCTCCGGGGTGAACGCCTCGGAGACGTCCTTGGTGAGCCCGGCGACAATCTTCTGGAGGACCGTGAGCTTCGTCAGCCGCTCAAACGCCTCCGAAGGAATCGTCGAGAAGTCCTGGTCGTAGCCCACGAGAGGGAGCTTCGACAGGTCGATCTCGAACATGGTCTCCGGGTCGAAATCACCCTCGACGACACCGAGCTTCTTGAGATCCGCGAAACACCGCTTGTCCGACGTGCGGAGAGGGAGTGACCGGATGTTGATCTGGCCGTCCGAGACGATCGTGTAGTTCTTGTAGTCCTTCAGACCGAGCTTGATCCCGGCCACCTCCGAGATGACCTTGTCCGTCTCCCGGTCGATCAGGTCCACGTCCTGCACGAGCCGGATATTCGCCGTCGCCGTGTCCCGGTTCAGGTCGATCCCGGAGACGGCGACCCACTCCGTGTCTACCTTCGACTTCGTATCGACGGCGGGCCTCGTGAGAGCCCCTGTGGCGTCCCTGGTGCCCGCTACACGCTTGAGCCCCCTCCGGGTGTAGCCTTTGAGGAGGGTCGGCAGATGGACGCTCAGGGAGCCCTTGTGGGCCGCCAGAGCGGACAGGACAGAGAGCACACTCGGGCCCGCCGCCCCGATGCCGTAGTCGTCCTCCTTGATGATCGACATCGAAGTCGGGTTGAGGAGGAATCGCTCCACGTCGGCCGCCATGGCTCCGACCTCGGAGGCCACGAGGGCTCGGGTGTGGTGCCGGTACAGGTTGCTGACGCGGGTGGAGACCATGGCGTACTTCGCCACGTTGAGATTCCCCAGGGCGATGTTCACTCGACAGAAAGCCAGCATCGCATAGAAGTCGTCCTCGGGGGCCTTCTCCGCCTCATAGGTCTTCTCGTTCACCCGGAGGTAGCGGTAGACGGTCTTGTCGTCATCCGCCGAGAGCCCTCGGATCTTGAGCGACTCGGTTCCCCCAAGCACCTTTCCAGCCGACCTGTTCACGAAGGCGATGATGTGATTGTCCCCGATCCCCGCCTCGATGGTCGGGCAGACCTGGCCCGAGAGGAGCTTCTGCGCCTCGACGAGGGCGTCATAGACTTCCTTGGCCTTCTGCACCTGGATGCACTTGCCCGAGAGGCCGTTGGCGATGGCCGACATCAGGTTGAAGTCGCAATAGGACCGATACGCGAGGGTGTTGCAGAAGACGTTGGGGTGACCGGCGATGGCCGCGATCGTCTTCTGGATCTGCTGCCCCTCCGCATAGGGGCTCGGGTCGTTGGCGTACCCATCCGAGTGCAGGGTGATGCCGGTGATCTCGTCATCTTGGATGAGCGCCTCGGCCGCCACGAGAGCCTGGGAGATGCCGGTGAGCCCACGGACCCGGAGACTCCGGATCGCCTTCAGGTGGGGACTGTTCGGAGCCAGAACCTCCTCGACCGTGACCCGCTCGAAATGAACCTGGCAGTCACCGCTCGACGAGTAGCTGATCAAGGTGACCCGCTGGTCGGGGTCGTTGAACTCCTGAGCCGTGAACACCTTCTCGACCGTGGATTTCACGGTGTCCATGTCCGAGTACATGCTGCCGCTTGCGTCCAAAATCGCAATGTGATGGCTAGCCATCTTGGTGGGCTTCACCGTCTGCTGGCTGATGTCCTCGCTCTCGACGAGGTAGTAGGTGGTGGGGTTTCCAGTGAAATTACGGAGGGCGAACTTTGTCTTCATCTTGGGGTGTACTACCCCAACCGGACGGAAAACAACTCCGAAAAATTAGCCTTCCGCCCATTCCCCACCGAGCTGCCGGTACTCGATGGGGTGCCCGAGTTCCTCGGCGTGCTTGATCCCCCACTTCATGCCCCCAGAAGTCCCGCAGTCCGTGTAGACGACCGTCTTCTCAGTGACCTCACGCCAAACGAAACCCGCCTTGATCCCGGCATCCCGCTCCTCGGGGATGTCGTCGTCGAGGGCTCCCGGATAGAGCTTGTGGCTGGCGAAGGGGGCTTCACCTCGGAGTAAGGAATCCCGAAGGCAAGCGTCGAGGTAACGACGATGCTTCTCCCGGATTTCTTCCGTGGGGCCAGTCAGGGGGGATTCGAGGATGACTCGGGGGCGATCTGCCATGCCCGAATACTACCCGAAAGCAAAGACATCTAGGCAGAAAGGCAGCCGCTCAGAAAGCCGAATCTTCGTCGGGGTCGTAGGGCCGGAGATGGAACGTAACGCCCGTGCCCTTGACATCTACCCGGTCGATGACGAAATCCTCGGTGTCGATGGCCTCGGAGATGTTGTCCTGGAGGTCCTCCTCGACCGCCCGCTCCAGATCCCGTGCTGTACCCGCCCAACCCGGAACCGGAAGAATGATGGCCTGGGGAGTGAACCTGGGTTGGGGTTTTCCTGGCAGGTGATTCAACCGCCAGAAATTTTCCATGGCCCTGAGTACCAGACGGTTCGAGGACGCCTTCCGGGACTCGGCCGCCAAGTAGCGGTCCGCGATGCGTTTGATTGAGGGATTCATGAGGGTCTGGATCACCTCATGGCTTTCAGTTCAGCCTTGATCCGAGCAGCCGTTGGTCCCCTCCAACCCCGAGCATTGGACAGGAAGTACAGCACGATCGACTTGGCGGAATCGTCGCCATAGTTGTCGTGAATGCTGTTCAGGCTGGACATGGCCTCCAGATAGGGCTTCGCCCCAAAGTAGACGTTCTTCCAGTCTGCTCGGATCTCGTCCGCGATCTCGTGAAGGGGACGACTGGCTGTCTTGAGAAGTGGAAGAAGATCCGCCCTAAGCTCAGGTTTCTCGTGTGCAAGGCGAATGAGGGATTTCCGTAGGTTTGACATCGTGGGTCCTCTACCGAAAGGGGCTGATAGACGATCTACCGGGACGGAGGCTAGAGGTCGACGGTCTTGATGCGAAACTCGTCCATGACGACGGGCGGGATCTCCAGTTTCGCCTTTTGGTCGAGCTTAGAGTAGAAGTGCATCGCGTCTTCCCACTTCCGAGACTTCACGAGATTAGCGAAGCCAAACAGGTGGCGGTGGTTGAGCCTCCTGGCCGTCTCCACGAGGCGTTCCAGCCCCTCGCGGAAGGACTCATGGAGGATGTTTGAGGGCACCTGCTCTCGACGTTTGTACCCGCTGTCGTCGAACTTGGAGCGGCTGTCCAGCAGAGGATGTCGGCCGTGGGGGCGGGCTGCCGTCTTCAACTCACGGACGTAGGCGTAGACCTCGTCCTCCGCCTTGTGGGGGTTGATCCCCTTCTTCCCGAGCCACTCGTGGAAGTCCTTATCCTTGATCCCGGGCTGACTGATGAAGTCTCTGATCTGAGACTTTTCCTCCTGATTGGGGGCCCTTCCTTCGTCCTCCCCTTTCCCGTCGGCTTCCTTCAACAGTGGCAGGAGTTCCCCTCTAAGCTCTGGCTTCGAGTGTGCCAGACGGATGACGGCCTTGCGGAGGAGATCGCTCATGTTACTGAAGAGGGGCTGATAGACGATCTATCGGGACGGGACAGGAACATCTCCAGGAGACCCTCGGCGGGTCTCAGGAGAATGGGTCACGGATCTTCATTTGAGGTTTTTCCCCAAGACCATCCGGGCAGCACGCTCATCCGCCCGCTTCTTCGTCAGGGCGAGGGCGGCAAAAGGGAAGCGGACATGACAAATCGGGAGGTCACCCGGAGTCGCCATGGGTACTGTGAGGTATGTGCTCATACCAAAAAGGCGTGCTTCCCCTTGAGATCGTGTT
>Ga0307377_10002459_pt1 | contig 21860 bp, 38 predicted proteins | sample TR3MG_FD_202535 | JGI IMG/M metagenome (GOLD analysis project Ga0307377, IMG submission 202535) | Soil microbial communities from Risofladan, Vaasa, Finland - TR-3 | ecosystem: Environmental > Terrestrial > Soil > Coastal area > Acid sulfate soil | place: Finland: Risofladan, Vaasa | collected...
TCATGTAGCTTGGACTCAGCGAAGTCTAATGTTACATTAGTAAGGTCATTTACATCAGCATTGTATTCCTTATCTTCTTTTAGCCATCTGTAATGAGTGTTACGAGATATACCGACCGACTTACATGCAGTGGTTACGATTCCCAGTGAAGATTCGAGTGCTTTGAGCATGCTCTTTTTTAGGTTGTCACTATTGTCACTTGCCGCTTCTGTATTCATAGCTTATTTATTATTGCACTTATGTAGTTTAAGGCCTCTTCCGAGCCAGCAACCTCAATGTGTGCTGTTATGTTATTGTTCCTTGTAGCCATCCTTTTAAGGTGCTGTTCTGTTTGTTTGCTTTCCCTTCTTTGTCTTCCGTTTGAACCATCTCCAGTAATCTTAATTATAAAAGGACTGCAGGAGTGTTCTATTACTTTAGTATTCATAAATCTATCGCCTTCTAAAATTACGTATTTGTCATTCATTTCAGCAATAAATCTGTCATAATCTTTCATTACTGCTCGAGAAAGTCGGTCCGTACCTTGAAACATTGTGCCATCATATTTGCCGACCGCCACTACATTAGATGAAGAATGAACATAAATTGTTCCGTATTTCATTCTTTTTAGGCATTTAAATTGCTTGATTATTGAAGTCAACACCCAAGTCTTTCCAGTGCCGGGATTACCTATTAAAAGTATTACTATGGGTTGTTGAGGTTGTCTCATTGTTTAAGCTCATTTAGTAGGTTATGGTTATACGTTTCCTTTCGAAATTCCCATAAGGGAGTCCAATCTACTCCGTCTTTAATTAAATTGCTCATTTGTTGTATTTCCGAGCCTGCACGATCAATATAGTAGCCGATGTACCTTTTACCTAACCTCCACTTCTTGTATGCACATAGAGTAGTCTCAATATTCCAAATGTTTTTGTGTTCAATATCAAGACCTCTGATGTGCTCTTTAATTACAGAAAACTTTGATTGAAGGAGCTCCATCTGTTCATTGTTTAGCTTATTATCGTTTCTGTGTGTGTTCAGCGCATTTAAACCGAATGCGAGTGCTACACCATTACGACATGACTCAGCGTCCTTTAAAACGAGCGTAGATGGCTCTAGCGGAAGCTCAGTTAGTACGTAAAGCATCTCTAAATATATAAATAGGGTAAATCTACCAAAAGTGTATATTTGTTCAGCAACCTTATACACATTATCGTATGTTTGGTCAGTGGAGTCAGCAACTAGACTAAGAAAGAACTCATGTTGTTTTTTAGTCCCTATTAATTCCTTGTAAGAAACGAAAGATTGAACAAACTGATTTGATGATTTCACTCTCCTTCTGTCTGTTTGAAAGATTACCAGATTCTTTTTACTTTCCCACCATTTCTGGAGCCTATTTAGATCTACATTTTCGTAGTCTGGAAATTCATTGTAAATATAGTATGCAGACGTTGCCGAGTACGTTGAAGCATATAGGAAGGCTAGCCAGTATCTTTGCTCAATATTCAAATCAAATCTATCAGCAATATATATAAGCGTATCATTAGCAGGGTCAATGTCCCTAATAGCTGAGCTTCGTATATGGTATTCGTAATATTTTGTCAGATTATCCATATGTTTTGCTTTACCCCTTTTGACCTAGTGTAATTAATTCCTTTGAGCTTCATACCGACTTTCTCGTAAAATTGATTAGCAGGTTTATTATCGCAGTTACATTTCAATACGAGCTGTTTACCTTCCCTATGCGCCTTACTTTTGATTGCTTCAACTATTAGCCTCCCTACTCCCTTTTTTTTGTGATTAGCTAGTACACCCACATCATTTATCACATAGCAATTTTTCCGGATCGAGTAAGAATAATTACACATCGCTATAGGCTCTTCCCCTTCCACTATTATAAATTTGTTAGGTCCTTTACCAGCAAGGAAGTTATCCCAGATTTGATACAGATTAAAACTGCCTATATGCTCTTTCTCCTGCTTGTATATGGCTTTTAGAACATCTACATCAAGATAATTTGCCGACCTTATTCTGTAATTTTCCATTGTAATAACTTATTACTTTTTATTGGAACTGGAGCGACATCACCCAGTGCACGAATGAAAATATCTTTAGTTGAAGCAAAAAATATAGCATCTTGGTCTTGAAAGAGCCACAATGGTCGATAACCATTTGTCATAGCATATAACCGAATATCATTTTTAATAGACTTGATTATTAAACCAGAATATGAACCATGTTCTTTAATTATCTGCAGTATACTTTCTGGGTTGCATTCAGATTTGCGGAGCAATACTTCACCATCGTTATCCGAGTCAATTTTTACACCCCATGCTATTTCCATTTCACTCTTTGTGCGCATATCAATAACACCATTAAATACCATAGTTGTATCACCAATTTGTATAGGCTGATTATTTTTGTGGTCCCGAAAATCACCAGAAGTGGAATATCGATTATGAAAAATCAATGCATTGGAAAGTGGTATTTGTATCTTGGAAAATTCGTTTTGGAAGTATTTTGAAGTATGTATTTCGCCATTTTTTACATACGATAAACCGAAGGAGTGAAGGCCTCTAATTCTAGATTGTTTGATTAATTTAAATATTTTAAATCTATCTTTTTCGCATGGTTTTGAACTAATATATCCTACAATTCCGCACATGTTAAGCAATTTTCAAATAATTTTTGCCTCTTTGGTAGCCTTGTGGTAGATAGCGTTTTGCACATCGCAATTTTTTAATAGCCATATACCTTAGAACAAAGAAAGTCCCTCTAAAGGCCTCTATTTGCCTCTCACGATGTTTTGTGTATTTTTGTAAATACCTCATTTTTGTACGTCAATTTCATCGTATTTGAACGCTTTAAGAGGATAAAATACAAGGCTATTTCTGTAACCACCAAGGGCAGTTGGAACTATATTTGTAACCCCATGCAATGACTTCCAAGCAGGATAAACCAACATTGAAAAATCGCCAGAATGAAAAACTGCATCATAGTCCGGAACTGATAAATCGCCTCCGTATGAATTTTCCCTTCTTGATAAAATCACATTAACCCCTAACAGATTTGCAGTGTCCCTATGGTAAGCTGCAGCAATGTTAAAATTAGAGATAGAGCTAGTCCATAATTCTCCAAATCGCCATTCCTTTGGTACGTTATCCTCAATAAGTTTAATTTGTTCGGCATAGATAGTAGGAGTAATTTTTTTAATAAGTTCACCGCATTCTAGAGCTAATATCCACATACTTTTAACAAATATTTCTGCTGTTTTGACATTGTGAACAGAGCTTCTTGTTGGATATGGTCGCCTCATATGTGGCTTAGGTGGAACGCTTCCAATAATTGTTGAGTATTGTTCGACTCCTTGACCTCCTTCCCTTCTTGCTAACATTGCAGATGAACGTGTCATTATAGACTTTGGAACTCTTTTTGACCTAAATTCTCTATTTGCAATTGCGAGAAATTTAGCCAGCTTATCAGAATGTTGACGAACATCACGAATATAAAAACCGATTTCTACACCACTTTCAATTAGTATGCAGTCCTCGGTAATATTAGGCCTTATATCGCCTAGCTTATCACCTACTTTGCAGTTGTGTTCGACTTTTATTAATTCAACTTTTTCCATCTGCCTGCTTTATTTTATTGAGCTCATTTAGAAATTCGCCACCAATGTAAATATCTTTATCTCGGCATTCTTTTTCCAGCTTCTTGGCTAGAACATAGTGAGAGTTAATTATTTTTATTTGAATAGCTTTCTTTACTCCATCGTGCAGGCCATCAAGTGCATCTGCGTAATCAAGGACATCAAGTTCAGAATAGTCAATAGGATCTCTGCCGAGCCACTTATCTATCATATTTAAGTCCCAGCTAAATTCTAAAACGTCCCAGTCCCAATCTCCATAGCTCAGATTGTCTTTGACCATTAATTCCATTTCTTGAGCTTCGGTGAAATCTATTTCTTTTACTAGAATCTCATTAAAGCCTAATGATTTGCAAGCTAAATACCTCATATTACCGCAAAGTATTTGCCCTTTTTTATTAATTACAATTGGCCTTAATTCGAGCATTTCCGGAAATTCTTGAATACTTTCTTTAAGGTATTTAAATTTGTATTCATCAATGGATCTTGGATTCGCTTCGTGTGTTGTTAAACTAGATATTTTTACTTTTTTAATTTCCATTTTGCAGAGCTTTGGTCATTGCCTTAATTAATATTTCTCCTATATCGTATTGTTTGGACTTCATGAAGGTTACAAGGCTATTAGCTTCGTCGTAATCGTCTATATGAAATTCAAGTTGTATAACTTTTTTACCTTCCTCATAGGACTTGTCTGAGCCTTCTGGAGCGTCCTCGGATAAGTCTAAGCTATTTATATCCGTTTGGTCTTCTTCTTCCGCACTCCATGTATTATGCTCATCTGGTTGCCAAACGTTCATTCCCCAGTCGGAGAGCTTATTTTCATCGAATGAATTTGCCAGTTTATCCCAGTCCCATTGACCATAATTGGCATTGTCCTTAATGATAAATTCTTTTTTTTGGTCCTCTGTAAGTCCCTTTACTATCTTAACATTGAGCTCTTTCAAACCAGCTTCCAAGCAGGCTTTGTATCGCATATTTCCTCCCAGAATCATCAGAGCTTCATCAACTATTATTTCCCGAATACTCAGCATTTCTGGAAAGTCCTTTATTGATTGAACCAATTTTTTAAATTTGTCTTGACGAATAGTTCGTGGGTTGTTAATATTTGAAACTATCTCGGAGGCCTTTATTAACCTTTCTTCGACCTTTATTACATTAACCATGAGTACAGATATAAAAAGATAAATAACATAGCGGATCGCAGGAGCGAATTACCAATATAATTGAAGTCATTAAAATATTCAACTATTGTAGGTCCGTTACCCATGCACAATACTACCCAGATGAATCGGTCAACAAAATAGGTAACAAGCAATATAGGGAGCAGGACAGTCCCTAATAATATTTTGCCTAATTTCTTTAATTTTAAATTATCCATTGCATTTAATTTAGGTCTTAAGGGGAGCAGGTCAAACAGAAAAATCACCGCTCCCCAATAGACATATGAACGTGTAAATATATAGGATTATTATTTTCATTTCCAAATATTTCTACATTTATTTATTAACACCTTTATCTTATCACAGATGAACTTTGTATTGCAAAACTAATGAAGTGTTGTTATTTCGTGTTTAAATTGCGTTTTCGCTCATTTCTGGAATTATTATGAATTAGTATAAACAAAAATAGCGTAACCAATCAAGGCTACGCTATTTTTACTTTTTGCTTGTTTTATACTTCCTCATCTAAGGCCTCGGTAATTAATTCACCAAAGAACGATTTCAACTGCTCCTCATCATCTAATAATTGTGAGAGCAGGGATTGTATTCCAAATTTATGCTTCTGAATCACACTCCGTATTTCGATTTGAATTTTTTTAGCTGATATAATACTCAGAATATCCATGTAATCAACTTCTAATTCTCCAGAGCCACTGCAGTCGTCACACACTTTTGTTTTAAAGCAACCCCCACAACAATCGGAAGCAGGTCTACTGCAGTCTGGTCCGTCCTCATACGTGCCATCACCATTGCACCCAGTGCACACTATTACGTAGTTCATATCGGTTTCTTTTTCCATCTTATTCTGATTTAAAGGTTTCTTTGTAGTAATCTTTACCAATCTTCAATGGCTCATTGTAAATATCAGTTTCCATTGCTGTTTCATAAGCCTTAATTATCTGCTCCTTCTCCATTGCTTTGGCTTGTTCAATGTCAAAACTATCTATCTTATTTGTTTGTAGATATATTTTAATTAACCACTCTACTGCTGTTTGTTTCATCTTATTCTGATTTAAAGGTTAATCCAATCTTTGTACATTTCACTTTCTCTATGTACTCTAACCATATTAGTTTTACCACATTTACATTGTGTTATTAGGAAGTTTGTGTTGTTTTCCATAGTAATGTCGTACAATTTATTTTCAAATTTGCACTTATGAAAACGATACATAACAGAATATAACCAAGTTTTTTTTCCCATCTTATTCTGATTTAAAATAGCAACAAGGCAAAGTACCTTGTTGCTTTTCATTAATTACTAAAACGGCAGGTCGTTTTCCAAATCTTCATTCAGAGCATCTATCTCTGCTTCAAGAAAATTGGCCTCAATATTACCTAGTGGCTTACGCTCTTTGATAACCTCTTTAGCTAGAGATATCTTCCACCCTACCAACTTGGTAAAATACTTCGGTCCGTTAGGACTCTCCCAGACGTTTCCACGAATATCACAATACATTACAACTACGTCACCTACATTGAAATCTCGCAGGAGCGAAACCGCATCATTAGAAAACTGCACCTCTAATGTTTGTGGGTACTTGTCGTCAGTTTCAACTATTGCAGTCATTGCTGAAAACTTTGCTGAATACTCTACCAGTGGAGTAAACTCTTTAATTGTTGCTATAAATTCCATACTTACTAATTTAATAATGAATTAATTGATTAACCTTGCGACCATATGCCGTCTTTTCTATTTTACGTCGGAAGCTACGTGAATTTTTGATTTCCATAATCGTCAATGCACCGACTAAACGAATGATTTCCTCGTCCTTAAATTGCTTCTTCTTTTTTTTCCAGAACTTCCAATTCATAAGTTTATTTTTATTAATTGTAAATTAAATGCCGAGTACAGACAATCTAAATATTCCCGAGCCATTTCTACGTGTTGCTTAATCTTTTCGATGTCTTCGTCATTACGATCAATTACCCACCGCTTTACACGTATTTCTGGACTGATATCCCCAAAGGTCATGTCTCTTCTGATTTGGTCAGCAATTTCTTGAGGGAGCTCAATATCTTTACGTTGCCATTCTCTTCTACGTTGCTCATCAATAATCATATGTTCCGGAGCATCCACTAAGCAATACACAAGCTCAGATGACTTGTGGCCAGTCAGCATCATATACCCTTGTAATTGCCAGTAGTAGTCCTTATTCGGTAGCTCACTTTCAAAGAAGGGAAATGTAAACAAGTCCCAAGGGCATTTAATGTCAGCTAACAAAGAAGGCAAATTAACGTCCATCTCGCCAGTTATCCACTCATTATTAACCCTTACCTTAGAAAACTCGAGAAGTGCCATAGAATCATCATCTAAATTCCATTTAAGTACATCGTTGGCTAATCGTATTCCTTCCATTTCGCATAGAGTACCTTTCTCGGTATACTTATTCTGCATAAAGTGTTGTCGTCCGAATACAGATTCTAAAAACAACTCCTTGAGATAGCTTTTTGCTGTTGCACTGAGCTCCGGCTGAGCATCACGCTTGGCAACAAGTTCGTCCCTGCGATGAGCTTGTTTCTCGGTTAGCTTAATCTTGGTTAAAAGTTCATTTAACTCTTCTGTTTGTTTGGCAGTAATTTCAGAACCTCGAGAGGTCGTCATAATATTGCCTAAAGCGGAGCAACGTATTAGTTGCTCCGCAAAGTTCATATCCTTCTTCATTAATTAAGTTGTTTTAGTTGTTCATTACTTAGAGAAAACTTTGATTTCAACGTCTCTACATCGTATGTTCCATCTTCGATTGCTTTTAATGCAGCCTTAAATCGAGCATCTGAAATCTTGGGTAATGCTGCTTTCAGTTGTTCGCCTGCAGCGTCTGTGTCCGCATCAGTCACCAACCCAAGAATTGCGGATAATTGGTACCTCTTGCAGTAACTAATGGCTGACCCCAGAACTTGAAAGTCATTCATTCCCTTGAGTACAACTCCCTGCGGAATATCCATAGTCGTCTCGATTGCTTGACCAGTCTCAACGTGATAGATTGCAGTTGTTAACTGATAAGAGCCTACTAACTGGGTAAAACCGAGTTTGTGCTTCTGCATTAATGGGTTAATCACTGATAAAATTGCAGGTAGGTCCGCATACTTGTACCCATAACCTGCAGTACCTTTAAAGATAGCAGGTACTTCCTGCTGAAAATCGGCCAGAGCCTTTGCTAATTGTTTGTCCATAGCTATTTATTTATTTTGGTTAATACATGTTTGTTTGATACCTATTTTAGCCTCTTTTATGGTATCGGCCACGAATAATGCGTGACCCTTTGAGTTAACAACTAATACAAGGCCAGTTGCTGACCTTACAAGATAATACAATTTTCCGTTATAATCAAGCGAAGCGAAGGAGCTATATTTACTCGGAGTTTTATAGTTGCAAACCAGTTCGGACGTGTCGAATGTTTTTACTTGACCTCGAATGTACAATTCATCTAGCATTATTTTAGCGTCTTTCTTTCGCATTTGCTTGCCAGTTTTTAACGAGAAAACATCTATCAGCACCCAGTCAATTCCACATGACATTCTATGCCCTTTATCGCCTTTATACATTATGCAATATGGAGTGTTGTTATGCATAACCTCAAACACCATTACCCAATGGCTATCTGAGTATTCTACAATCTTCTTTACATGACCTTCCACAAGGCCTAGTGCTGCAGTTTCATCTAGCAAGTTCCACACCTTTACGGAGCGTGATACTGCTCTTAATTGTTTCATTTGTTCAATCTTCATATCTTAAGTTTAGAGCAGGCCTTCGTCTGCGAATGAATAAAAGTTTTCTGATGTGATAATCAAGTGGTCAAGCAGGGCAATATCTAATATTTTGCCAGCCTCTTTAATTTTATTAGTTATAGCCTTGTCTGGCTCAGAAGGTTTAAGGCTTCCAGAAGGATGATTGTGTGCCAGTATAATGCTAGACGCAGTACAATTCAATGCAATGGTAAATATTACTTTAGCATCTACTATTGAAGCAGTTGTTCCACCAGAGGAAATCTTAAAGTAGCCTAACACATGATTCTGTCTGTTTAAGCATAACATTATTACCTCTTCCTTCCATTGTATTTGGTCTTTGTCAAACAATTCCTTAAATAATTCTGCAGCCTCTGCGGATGAAGATATCTTATAAACCTTCTCAGAAGGCTCAATACTTACTTTTATTTTTATTTCTGGTAGCATACTATTGTTTTTTAGCGTTCGTTAATTTATCGGCCTTTCTATTAGCAGGGTGCGTACTCTGGTTAGAGTAGTTGATAAACCCTTTCAGACGTTTCTCAATAAACTCACCTGCTTTATCTTTATTCCGAAGGAAGATTGATTGACTGAGTAACTTGCCATCAACTACATAATTGAAGGCTACAAATCGGTCATAAAACTTTCGACTGATTTCTAATGAAGCGAGCTCGTGTGAGTTTTGAGGACTGGAGCCTACATACGTTACTTGTTTCACGTTATTCATTCCTCCCCACGAAGGTGACTGCTTATAGCCACATGAAGTGACGTCATTCCAGATTGCTTTACTATATCCCATTTTTTTCTGTTTTAAATTTATAAATACCATTTAAGCTCATTAATACTCAATATTACAGCTTTCATACGGAGCTCCGAGGCCTTATTGGAAGCTGCCAGAGAGCTACGACCAATTTCCATACCTAAGTAGTATTGTACAAGGCCTTCGTAAAGGCTCTTAAAAATATCATATTCATACACTGGTAAACCTGCTTCCTCATCGTTCTGTTGCTTACGCTCCATTGAGCAGGCAAAGTCTTCCATAATTGCGATACGCTGATTCAGTAAATACATATCGTCAAGGTAACCCCATTCGTAAGAGTGAAGGAAGTTCTTATCTACTTTCTTTTGAACTAACTCTAATTCGTCGTTCAATAGACTTACTTTTTTGGTAACGTTAAAAATCATTGAGTTCATATTTTCTGTTTTTTATAAAGGGAGCGACCAATGACCGCCCCCAGATTAATTTATAGTTGAGTGATTAATTGAATCAATTCAAGTTTGTAAATCTTTTCGCACTCAAATAGATTATCAAGGTCTGCTCTGTTTTGCGTCTTCTCCTTACCTTTCAAGCCAACACCTTGACTACTTACTTTAAGTGACCTTCTGTTAATTCTAATAACTTCTTCCAGCAGGGTTAACGCTTTAATATTTTTCAACCTAGTATGCTGAGTACCCTCATCAGTGTTAATCACTTCTGTAATTCTGGAGAGCAATACGTCCTTAAATTTAATCTCAAGGATATCGTTAAACTCATCAGCACTCATGTTGTTCACTTCGTCAATGTTTAAATTTTCCATATTTTCTGTTTTTTGTTTTAATCTCTATGTCCTTAATTTTTTAATATCTTATTATTTAAATGCTCAATTACATTTTCTATTTCTTCTTTTTCTACATAATCAAAAACACCAAATTTAAAACCAGTTTCCTCAAAAACTAACTTAACATAATTATGTGCTTCATCATAACTATAACCCTCATTAAATACGTGTCTTTTACACTCATCAATCTTTGCTCCTAATTTTAAAAATAATGTCATAATTCCTTGTTTTTAATTGTTAATGCAGTTGGTCGGAACCTGCTCCCCGTTTTTGGTTAATTACAATTCAATAATTTCGTCTAATTTTTGTTCAATTTCCCAGAAGAGTTGTTTAATTTCATCAGTAAAACCATCTAGCTCATCAGTCTTTTCCTCGAATTCTTGACCTCGTTCTGACTCTTGCCATTTGTCTGTTCTTTCAGAAAATTGGTCTTGTCTGTCTGTAACAATTTCTTCCAGTTGTTCAGTCATTTCGTCTTGAAGTTCTAGCAATGTTTTTCTTAGTTTTTCAATTGTACTTGCGTTCATGTTTTCTTGTTTTTAATTGTTCATTAATTTAAAAATTCGTATTCTAAGTTCAATACATTTTTGGTTTTTAAAACCATGCAACTCACACATTAACTGGTGCTGAGTTTTCAACTTCTCTATTCTGTTTACTTTAGTCATTTTTTCTGTTTTTAATTGTTAATACCACATTTCGAACTCAAGTCCGCTTGACCTTAACTCGAACTCTAGGTCCGGGATCATCCAGTCTTCTACTTTGATAATAAATGTTTCGCTGAAGGCTAAACCCTCTTTGCGTAAACCAAGCCTTGTTAATAATTCTGCTCCGAGCTTCAAATCTCTTAAGCTAAAGGTGATTTCAAGTGTTTGAATAGTTTCTGGGTTATACATTTCCATTATTTCTGTTTTTAATTGTTAGTCCCCCACTTCCAGACTCGACTGGATATGCATTCTGAGTGTAGTAGGGCTGGAGCACCTCGTAGAAAACATAGCGTTTTCCCCTCCTAACCATTGGCAACCGACGTTAATTTTACTCACCCCCACCCCTCCACAACCATCGAAAACATAGAGCTTTCGATACCTGCTTCTCGGATGAGATAGCTTTCAGACTGACGTATTTTTCAAAGAACTGGTCCAAATATATGTTCGATGATTTGTTTAAACTAATTTTTTGGCAACTTTTTTTTATAAAAGTTACTATTAAATTTTAAATGCTTGTGATAGATAGCGATTGAGATGGAAAAAAAAATTACTTATTTTTGTTCCTATAGTATGCCATAATGGAATAAAGCTCTGATTTAGTGAATTTCCTCGTCTCGTTAGCGATTGAGTCCAGTTCAGCTAATTGTTGCTCACCTATTCTATTCAGAAGGCCAGATCGATAATTGATTAGATTTGCAGACAAGTGTTGATTGCAATATACACACTGGCCATGCACATTCCTTTCATCAAATCTGACGTTCCAATGATTGTTAGCGTTATGGTAGTGGCCTGCATCAAACTTACCTACTAATAATTTGGAGCAGGATATGCAAGGTAAATTCTTATCCCTTTCACGCACATACTTATTAAACACCACTTGAACTATTGATACTAACTGCTGAATAGTTAGTAAGTCTTCTTTCAGTTTTTTTAATCGCACATTAGATTCACGCTTCTCGATGGCTATTCTCTTTGTTTTAGCATATTGGATAGCACAAGTATTAGAACAAACCTGCGCAGTACTCTTATAGGCCTTAAAAGTACTACTGCAGGCTTTACACTTCTTTTCTTTAAAAGGGAGCGAACTCATCATTTGATTCAATTTTGTTTGAATCAAAAGTATTAATATTTTCTCTTTTTAGAAAGGTAGAAGTCTTTAAGTCAACTCGCATAGGGTAAACACCTATCTCGCCTTCTCTATTTTTACCTATTATAACCTCACATACTCCAGTAGCGTCCGAGCCATCTTCTAATGTTTCCTCACCATAATACTCTGGCCTATGCAGGAACGCTACAATAGAGGCATCTTGTTCAATTTCCCCAGATTGACGAAGGTCTGGGAGCGAAGGCCGTCTACCAACCTTTGTTGTTTCTGGCCTCGAAAGTTGAGCCATAGCAATAATTGGAATATGCATGTTTTGACAAATCTCTTTCAGTCCGTTAGATACCTTGGTTACGCTAGTGTACAAATCATCCTTGCTACTGCCTTTGACTTTTTGAAGATAATCAACGAATACTATATCCGGCTTATGAATGGAGATCAGACGTGCTATGCTATTTATAGTTTGAGTACCTTCCTCGAGTATAATATTGTTTAGCCTCTCTTCATGTTTAGCCAGCTCAATTTTAGATTTCTCGTAAGTATTACATTCACCATACTTGATTCTATTAGAGTCCACGACCGCTATATTAGAGAGCACTCGCCTCATCATTTGCTCCTTTGACATCTCTAGAGCGAATACAAGTACCTTACTATTATTCATGGCCATCTTGACCGCAGTGGAAATAACAAATGCTGTTTTACCCATTGCTGGTCTGGCACCCACAACCATCAAATCGACCGACTCCAATAAAATAACTCTTTTAAACTCCACGTAAGGTAGCTCAACACCCTCTATGATACCCTCTTTTGCCATATCGTGACGTTTCATCACCTTGGCAACAATATGTATGTTCGTTTCTGTTTGAGTGTGTTTAAAGGCAATTTCTTGAAGTGAAGATTCCAGAAGGTCAGAATAACTAGATAATGTACTTTGCGTTTGCGTTTGTTCATTCAACCTTAAAGCCAGTTTACTCATTTTCCTTACTACATATCCTTTATGACATTCGGCTAAGAGCATCTGCCAATGCATTAACTCTACATAACTGCAGTCATTAGATATGGATGAAAGTTCATAAATGTTCGACTGCTTAAAGGTCGGGAGCTCCTTCATTCGAGAGATCACACTGACTAAATCTATACTATCATTTTGACCAGCACATTTATTCATACTGGTAAATATGTCTTTATGGAAGTCAGTCAATAGCCAATGTTCATCTATACTTGATAGTATCTTATTTTGAAGTTCGTGGTCAGCTATTAAAACTAACCCGAATATTTTGTCTAAATCTTTCATTTTGTTGGTACGTATTTAGTTATTACTTTACTGACTTGGCTAAACCTATCTAACTTGTCGGGACGTGAAAAGAACTCCAGAGTGCAATATTTATAATCGCAGGACTTGTGGTATTCATCTTTCTTTGCTTCCTTCATAGCGTTTACTATATCATGCTTAGTGTAACCTTCTTTTAACCTTGCCTTATACTTATTACGGATCGCAGGAGCTATTACACGACATTGTTTACCGAAGATCAAGTTATATACATCAATTAGTTTTTCATAATCAATTACATTATCATTATCATTTACATTTACATTAACATTACCAGTTGATTCTGTTGAGCCTTGTTGAACACTTTCAACACTTGTTGAGAATAGTTGCCTTTGAGCTGCTGATAGCTTACCTGCAGATGACCGCTTATCCCTTACTTGGTCCCAGTTTTTAAGGTCTCTTTTCAACTGCTGTTTAATTGGCTCGAAGGCCACCTTAAGTATTAGTTCGTCTGTTTGTGGGTCAAGGTCATTCACATAGTCTAGTACGTGCTTAAACAACCTGCCAGCAACCTCATCAGGAATCTGGTCTAATGTACTCTTTAGGTCCGAGTACAGAATGAATGATTGTTTTCCTTTCATGGCTTATTGATATTAGTCCTTACATCAATTTCAGCCTCATGCCTATTTTTGTACGCATGGCCTCGGAGCTCTGGTTGCTCTTCTTGTAGTTTCTGCCGCATACGTCTTACTGATTCAGGGTTAGTCACACGACCACTAGCGAAAGATTCCAAAAAAGTCATAGCATTCATATTAGCCACCACTTGTTGACCTATCTCATTGTACCAGAAGGTCGCTATAAGCTTGTTGTCATCATCTCTCAAATGTGCATATTTTGTTAGAAGGTATTTAACTCTTTCCTTGCAACTAGTAATTTCTTTAAATTTGCTCATCGTTGTTCATTTTAGATTCATAAATAGCCAGCACCTTATTGGCACCTAGATTAAACACTTGTTTTGGGTGCACCTCGATAACCTCTGGCACCTCAATAATCATATGCGCAAATAACGGAATACCTTCGGCAATCAACTCCCATCGGTGAGTGTCTATTCTTTCTTGAAGAACTTCATTTAACACACCTTCAACATAATTAACTGAGCAGTTGAAGTCATGCGCATAAGTATATTTGTTCCAGTTGCCTGCGTCAAACTTTTGGAGATTATTTTTAATTCTTTCTTTGTGATTCATGGCTATACTTTTTGAGTTATGTACAATACATCATTTTCTAAATCTGGATTGACTTCAATAAAATATTGCAGTGCTTTCAGCAGGCTGATTGACCGAATATTTTGTGATGATACCATGGGAGGAAATTGCCGACTAATATAATAAACGACATGAAATTCTTTGTACATTTCTGGCTGTACAAGACCACTTTTTGTGTGTTCCATTTTTTCTGTTTTTAATGTTCAGCACAAATGTATTACACAATAAATGATAAAAACAAGTTTTTTTTAAATAACATTGCTAGGCCTCTATCAGCAAGGCCTACAGAAGTTTAGAGTAAAAACTTGTGTATTTTCGTTAAAATTTAAACAAGGCCTTTGGTAGCTCTGTGATAGATAGCATTCTGCGTATCTTTTATTTTAGGACACCCAGTACTATAGAAACGTTAAAGTCGCTCTAAACGGCTCTATTTGCGTCTCAGAGTATTTTGGTATTTCATAAAAATCAGACTTTTTTTGTACTTTTTTAGGTCGTTTTTACGACCTTTTTTGGTAAATTTTTTAGTACATTTCGTAAATTTCGACGGCTCGAATTATTGAATTTACCAGTGCATTTCTCCACTTATCAGTCTGCATTAATTTCGTTTCTTCCAGGTGATCGTGGAAGCCATATTCACATAAAATTGCAGGACAATCTGTTTTGGTAATCATGGTAAATTTATCTTGTTTTATGCCACGAAATTTTGTCATACCTTTAAATTCTGACTTGATTTCTTCCCACAATATTTGTGAAAATACTGCAGTTGTTCTTGAGTGATTTGGTGCAATATGCAAAGAAATTCCAGAGGCCTGCATCCACTCTTTTCCATTTCCTGCAGCGTTTGAATGAATGGAAACCAATATACTTTTTTTTGCAGCGTTTATATTATTTACCCTTCGAACTCTTTCAGTAAGTGAGGTATCAATTGCAGTAGGAGTGAGGTATGTGCAGTCAATATTTCTTTTGGCCAGCTCACAAATAATCTTCTCAGAGTTTATACGATTATTAACACCTTCGTATAGCAATGTTTTACCCTCATGCATAGGACTTCTTTTGCCTGCAGTTTGATAAACACCATCAATCATTCCACCATGACCAGCGTCAATAATGTAGTTAAATTTACTCATTTCTTTTGCTATTAAATATTGAATATAAGGTAAACAGAACAATGGCGAATACAATAACGTATTTTAGCCATGAGTGTTCTGGTACTTTTTCGTAGTGAACGATCGGTATTTTACGTTCAACAACTTTTTCAACAATCACCTCTTTACATTCAGCATCAACATAGACCGAGTCATGAATTGTATGAATGCGTATTCTTACCCTCTCTTTGTCGATAAATAACGTATCACGAAGGGTCTTGAAGTGAACTATAGTATCAGTCTTTTCTGACCTAATAACCTCTCTAATTGTGTCTCGTAAAATTATTGTATCTTGCGTATGTACATAAGGAAATTTATCGACTAACCTCGAGTGACGTTTAACTGGACTGCAGGCAGTTATTACAATCAGTAATATTATCCAAGATATGAATAACACCCAGAAACATATACGTCTTATTTTAGCCATTTTTTTAGGTATTTATCTGCTAGAGCCTTTATTGACGCATCAAGATACTCAGTTAATTCATTAGCTACCCAGCCAACTGAAAAAGAAACGACAATGATAATCTTGCTATCTAAATCAGCAAAGAACGTATCTATAACACCTATAGTTCCATATGCAAGTATTCCACCTAAAACCATTTGAATTATTAATGCTCTCATTTCTAATTTTTTTTTAACTCCTTTTAAAATCGAGCCTGCTACACCTACTGCAACCGCCCATAAATCGTTGTCTTCAATATTTATCATAACATCAGTAATATGTGCGTTTATTCTTTTTTCGTAGTCCTACAACCGCAGTCAATTTTGCCCTTCTTTGGTATTTATCTAAGTAGTCAATCTCTGACGTTTCTTCAAGGGTAACCGGTATATCTAGTATTCTGTAACTATGGTTGTGAGCATTGTAATCTGATATGTACATTTCGTTTTCACTCAGCAGGAATAGGTCCGTAAGAACTCTTATAAAGCATTCGAGAAGGGGATCAGTTGTAATAATAAACGTATCTAAGTTTTCACGAATAACTGTTTTCATTACTCGGTCTTGATAGATAAGATTATCAATTTCTGTGTTTGGTTGACGTTCACCTATAAAACCATTAAAGCGTATGCAGTCTTCTACATTTGCACCAGTGAAGTCAATACCCTCTATTTCTTGTTTTAAGTTGTATTTAACCCTTATACGAGCAGTTTCTAGAGCATTTGTTATTGAGTATGGTTTGAGGTCGTATTTGCCCCATGTAAATTCACTTATGACACCAGCAATATTGAAACCTACTTTCAATTCATAGCATCCGATTCCATCAGACTGGAGCACATTAAACCAGTTTATTGTAGTGTAGAAGGCATTCGGCTCATTTGGAAAGCTAAATACATCTGGAGTAAAGGCCACTGGCTGACCATTTTTTAATAAAGTGAAGGAGCTAGAATCAGCAGGTGATGATAATTTTATCCATGCAGAAGTCTTATCTGTTTTCCATGTTTCAGACTCTGGACTACCTAACACCAACATAGGACAGTCACAACACACTTTAAAGCCTCTGTCCTGCTCCATAAACACTTCTGGAAGCCGTATAGATTGATATTCTTTTTTAGTTCGTTCTTGAATAGGAACACAACCTATGCAATCAGTTGTAATAGCATCTGTAAGAAAACCAGCAACGTAATCGAATACAATATTTGTAGGACAATCTTTCTCATCTTTTGAATTAAACCACAATGCTCCATTGTCTGGAGGTTGTCCGATTACTGCAATATTATCAATAATCCAACTGGGTCCAGTACTCGTAAAAACTAACTCAAAATTGTGTCCCAATAACGTAAATTGCCAGAATGGTTTGCCATTAAAAATACCAGTCGGAGCGTTTAATTCAATACATTCAGCACTGGAATCATTACCCATACACAACCTAATACATTCGCATTCTATTGGCATTATGATAGTTTTTCAATTATAAACTTCTTGGCATTTTCGTCCATAAACACCAAAGTACTAGCATTTATTGAGTCAATTAAAGGTTGAGTATTTCCTAATACATAAGGAAACAACCATTCAGCGCATTTAGTAGATAATTCTGCCACTTTGCTTTCAGCAGTTAATAAATCATCTCCTAAAGTCATAAAATAATCAATAAACGAGGTAGTTGACATTTCTAACTTGGTCTGACGTGCCATATTTCTTTCGTGATAAGTTTCTGTTATCATACTTCTTCTATAATTATTGCGTTAATATAAGCATCTTGATTATTTGTGTCTAAAGGGTTCTGTGGTTGACGATATATATTAATTGCTAAAGGCTTCAGAGGACTTAAACTTGCACCACTAAAAATAAAAGTCAAACTATCGTCATTAAAACCAGCTAAAAAAGTAATAACCGCTGTTTGATATGTCGCCTCAGTTTCGCCACCATAACCACCTAAAAAGTCTAAAGAGGTCAATCCACAACCGAAAAAAGCGTTCCCTGCAGTTCCACAAGTTAGTTTTAAAATTACTCTGATATCGTTCCCAGCAGTATAAGTAGAAGGAATAGTAAAATTTACAAAGCATCCGTCTGGTTGACCATTTCCGTCAAATTCTTGAGCTCTCCAACGCTGAGAAATAGTTACTAACGTGGTCGGATTGATAGTCAGACCATTCCAAGTAAAGCCAGCCGCCTGAGACATATCATAGCCATACGTTTGTTCAGTAAATTTATTTACAAACGGACTAGGTATAATTGGCAAATTATCTAGGTCATTATAATCGTTGGTTGTTGCCACTACTGCCAGTCCAGTAATGGTAGAAACGTCTTGTGTTCCAGTATGATTTGCACGATCTCTATTTGCTGTATCTCGAGCATCTAAATTCGGAGTGATAAAAGTTAAAACCGAGTCTTTTAAATTAAGTCCAGTCAGTTTCTTGGTAGCATAAACTCCTACTCCTACGGAAGCATCTAGGTCCAAGTAGTCTGCATCTTGAAGCGTCAAGGCTTCTAACGGATATTGATTAATATTTGCCATACCTTATGTTGTTGTTTTATCGATTCCAGTTGTTGTCTGTTTAACATCACCACTTGTTGTAGTTTTCGTTGAAACATCACCACATATTTTCTTTATTTTTGATGTAAATTTAACACCATTAATTGTATTTATCAAGTCTGGATTGAAATAACATTCCATGCGTGCAATATTCGGAGCAGGATATGTCACAACCATTGCAATATTATCAAGAGGAGCGAATGGATTAGAAGCGTCAAAATCATACGGAATAGCTGTGGAAATTATTTTACGTGGAGAGGCCTCGGTAGGCTCTGCAGTAATCATTCCCCAAGCGTTTGCACCCCAGTCGCCACTAATTAATTCGTGAGTTACTACAATACGCATTAGCAACCCCTCGGTAATTATATCTACGTTTTGCGCAGTAGAATCAATGAATAGTTGAATATCACTAATTATATTCGGCTCCGAGTCGTAATCAAGAATAGTGAGTGGAGCATCATAGTTATTTGAGATTCCATCAGCAACTAATTCTAATCGCATTTGAACACCCCAGTCGCCAATATTATCGTACTGCTCCCAGTTTCTGTTCTGAGTAGGATAGAAGTCAACATTGGCATTTAGTTGAGATAGCCAGTATCTCCAATCTAATAACACTGGAGCGTAAATTGAAACTCCGTATTCTGTAACATTATCTAGCAATGGCTCAAGACGTAGTTTAGCATTAATCTTTTGAGAGGTTGAAGGCAGGGAGCTATTAACTGCAATCAATTCGTTAAGTAAATATCGGCCGTCATTACTAATTTGAACACCAGCGAAGGAAAACGAATACGCACGAAGGGTAAAAGATTCCTCAGTTACGCTATTCTTAGCTTCTACGTACACATTAAACTCATCATAGGTAACACCCTTCATTAAACGAAATTCGCTATACAATGCTAGGTCGTCTTCTGTATTAAATATTCTATCCTCTATCTCGCCAGAAAATTGGTCTAAATTCAATGAATGGTCTAGAAATTCTGCGGAGTAAAACAATACAAGTGGGTCTGCAGGAACTGGAGCGCATATCAGATTAGTTGAATAAGCTAAGTGATTAATATTTCCACATCGCACCCAGAATAAAAACAAACGATCTGATACGTCTCGAGTCTCCATAAACGCTTCAAATAATGCATTCGGAACTATTGTAAACTCAATACTTGTTTGACTACCTACTACTGCAATATTCGTAACGTTAATTTCGTAACCAGCTCCGGAAGGATTGAGAGGTGAAGTATAAGTACCCACCACTAAATCAGTAGAAGGAATCACCATGCTCAAATCTAATTGGCTCTGGAGCTTGTTTTTGAAGTAGGTATCATCTTGTGGTAAATAGCAGGCTCCTATTTGAATATCTGCAGTCGGTCCATCGACAACAATGGTATGCGTAGAAGGTGCACAATAACTAACATCAGATATCCCCTGCAGGAGCGTAGAATCACTTATACCAGTATTATAAGGCTCATCGTAGTAACCAGTATCAGCGTTATCATTATAAGTGAGTATTTGCCTTGCATATGGCTCATTTGGAACTCTTGCCCATTCCATAGATATAAACGCTTTAATGCAGGACGCTGTGAAAAACCAAGTTCCGTCATCAAACATACCAGTATTCACGAATGACAAGTCGATTCTATATCGGTATAAAACATCAGTGGGAGTGATTCGAGTTACCGAGCCACTTATTAACATCTGCCCGGACTGATTTCCTAGTACAACTCCATTTATTGGAATGTTTAAAACTGATGAAGAAATACCAGTAATACGTATTCTCGTAGTCTCTCCATCGATTAATGACGCTGGAGTTCCAGTATTATTATTTATGGTTTGATTAAGTAAAATATCTAACTCATCTTTTTGTATTTCTTGCGGAGAGCCAGTGCTCTGTACCACGATATATTCAATAGTTTGTCCTAGCGTAAAATCGTAGAAACCAAGTTGCGAAGTAACGTCTAACACCGAGTTACTAACAGATTGAACTGATGTATAGTAGGAGTTAATAATAACATTGGATGAATCACGAACTTGAACTAACACTGCGTCACCTGCTCTAAACCCTGCTTCGAGCCATGATTGCGAAGGCGAAGTAATTTGAGTTAAAATTGGGTCTAGCGTGAGTGGATTGTTGATAGAGTTTACACGTGAAGCAACCCTCACAAACATACTAACATCAATTCTATCGCCTGCATTTGAACGGTAAAACGGAGTGGTATTTACACCATTATTGAAGTCAATATTATCTATTATTACTGCCATATTTCTTGATTATTTCTTCAACTGGAGTAGAGTCACCATTTTTCAGAGCGTTCAACATATTGCTAACATCAATACGAGCGTTCTTAATAACTGGGTTATTATCATCTTGAAGTTGAGCCATATTTTTATCTAACATATTCAACATATCTTTGAGATTGCTACCCATATTTTTTGCTAGTTTTGAAATATCCTCCATCAGTCGTTAATCGTTAATACATTTGTTTTCCCATTAGCGTAATCGAATGGTTGTTTATAACTTATACTGGCAATCGACTGCTCATCCTTGTAAGTAATTGAAAGTAGCTCACATATCTTACCATCAATTTCCACGTAGTTATTAGTCAGTAAAGTTACAAATATTTCATCATTCATTCGCACTGGAGCATCTTTAAATATCTTGAAGTCATTTATAGCAATTTCATTAATCTTATGATGTTGCTGATAAATGCTATTTGCCGAGATCAAGTCTGTGTAATTGGCAGGTTGTTTGCCACCAATCGTGTAGAGCATCTTGGTTGTAGAATAGAATTGCTGAGAGACAATCATAACACCTATTCTGTTTTGTATTAAAGCAGTAAAATTAGAGTAACCACCAAAACCGAATACTACATTATCTGCAAATTCAAAAAATAGCTTGGCAGTCTTTTCAAGAAAGTTTAATTTGTTCTTCCGAACACCTAGAGCGAAGGGTATATTTACATCATTAAGGCCTCGAATAGAAACCAAATCAGCATTACCAATTAGTACTGGCTCGGTGCTATACTCGCAATCAGTCGGGTCGTAGAAGTCAATCGTATTAAGGTCAGAGAAGTCTGTTTGATAATGCACGTAATAACGCTTCCATATATCTTCGGTATTTAGCGTATATTCAGACTGACGATCTGCTTGAATATTCAGAGCAGGAACTATGGTTTGATTTGCGATGTCTTGCCAGTACAATCGGCCTTCGAGATATACAATACCATTACGTACTCTTGTTC
>Ga0307377_10002461_pt1 | contig 21854 bp, 14 predicted proteins | sample TR3MG_FD_202535 | JGI IMG/M metagenome (GOLD analysis project Ga0307377, IMG submission 202535) | Soil microbial communities from Risofladan, Vaasa, Finland - TR-3 | ecosystem: Environmental > Terrestrial > Soil > Coastal area > Acid sulfate soil | place: Finland: Risofladan, Vaasa | collected...
TACAGGATCGGCTCCCATATCAATGTTCAGATTTTGAATGGTGAAGTCTGACACATCATTCATTGCAAAAACAAAATAGCGTTTCACATTTGCAACAGCACTTCCTGTAGCACCACTAAGAACATTTAGCCATTTGGTAGCTGGTTCCTTGCCCCATAGATATAGCTGTATGAGACTCGTAGGCACTCCACCTGATGCATCACCAAGGAATGTAATGTTGTCGCTAGTGATGTTAAAAAGGGAAGATGCTATACTCTCACCACTCTCTATCTCTGGATAGCCCCCTACAATGTCTACGTCTGCATCTGTAGGCCAGACATCCCATGATCCGGCTGGAATGTATATGATGCCCCCTCCTGCTGCCTGAGCAGCCGTAAGAGCAGCATTTATAGCAGGCCAATCATTAAGACCATCACCTGATACAGCACCTCCCGCATATGACCCATTAGTAATATTGTATGTTAATTTCTGTCCAGCTCCTAGTGTTGTGGTTGTTCCTGCCCCGTAAAGCCATGTCCCAAACGTGGGTGCGGTGCCGTTCTGGTAGTGGTCGGAAAGATTGGTGACTACCCCCACACGATAATAATAGGTGGTTCCTTCTGCCAGTCCATCAATGTCCACATAATTGTCAGCATTGATTCCGAGAAAACGGAAGGTGCCTGCTCCTGTGTTATCAGCAGCTTGGTTATTCACCATAGTAGTTGGTTTCACAAAGTTGGTGGTGGTGCTACGTTGTATCACCCACGGTTTACTCCATGTTTCTGCGTCTGTCCATGTAAGTGACAATGATCTGTGTCCTGCTTCAGCCACGGTCATATCGTATTCAGGGGTAACTCCATCTGATGCTTGCACCTGTTTGGTAGTAGCACTTGTTAATCCTGCATTATCCGTCACTGTAAGACCAATCGTGTAAGTTCCTACAGTATCATAAATATGAGATGTTGTTACACCTGTTCCTGTGGATGGTGTAACTGTAGCTTCTGATTGTGCATCCGCTATCTGTTGTGCTCCAAAGGCATCAGCTAATGGGACAGTCAGTTTTAGGTCGGTCCAGCTAAGGGCATCATTCGATCCTTGTATCTTTATCTCTGTGGGTGTCCAACCTCCTACATCTGCACCTGTAAATCGTGCTCGGTAATCAATGCTCCGAATTGTTTTAGGGGATGTAAGTTCTACATAAATCCATCTGTAATTGCCACTTGTTGCCGTAAAGCTATCCCAATAAAGTCCACTACTACTACTTTCTCCATTAAATGCATGTTGATTCTCATTCAATCCTGAGACGGAAAATGCATCTGCAAAAGAAGCACTAAATTCATCTGTCCCTGTCCAATCATCCGACTCATAGCCAGCAATGTTCCATATGGCCCAACGCGCTCCAGCATCATAACTGTCTGCTGTGGCTTCAAACCTGTAATACGTGTAGGCTTGTGCATCGGCTGTGGTGTCATCAAACGTCCAAGCATAGGAAGCTATAGTTCCGTCTGGATCTGTTGAAGCACTGGCATCCACGTTCACTGTAAGAGGAATGTTACCACTCGTGGGCGTAGCTGTGAATAAGGCTACGGGGGAAGCTGGAGCAGCAGCCACCTCTATTTGCTTCGTGGTGACGCTGGTTAATGTATCGTCGTCCGTCACCGTGAGCGTTATAGTATAGGTGCCTGCTCCTGTAAATGTTGTGCTGTCCGTTGATCCGGTGCCGCTTGCTGGGCTTCCTGTGTCAAAGTCCCATACATACCCCGCTGGGTCAGCTATTGTGCCGTCAGTGTCGTATGAAGCAGAAGCATCCACGTTCACTGTTAAGGGACTCGTGCCTGTTGATACGTCTGTAGTGAAGGAAGCTACAGGGTTTGAATTAACTACAGGTGTTGTGACATTCACTGTCTTTGGCTGCGTAATAGACGTTGCCCCATCATCGTCTGTCACCACTAAGACAATGGAATAGTTACCTGCTGATGTGTAATTGTGAGTGGAGGTAGAACCACTGGTGGTAGTGCCGTCGCCCCAATTCCATGAATAGCTTGCTATGGTGCCGTCGCTATCCGTCGATGTGGTGCCGTCTACATTCACTGTTAATGGAAAGTCACCTGTCGTTGGCGTATAAGTGAAGAACGCTTCAGGAAATGCGTTTTGAGCTACAGGAAGCGGATTATCGCCAGGGTAAGGGTCTGGATTAGGCTCTGTATAAGCAGGAGGCCATAAAACACTACCATTAACTATGAGATTTCCATTGATGATAAGGTTTCCATCTATTGTAAGCACAGCCTTACTAGCACTTGATCCTTCTAGGCCGTCCGTGTCAGGAGTTGGATCAGGCGTATTCTCTATAGGATTATCCTGCGCAAACAGGAAGAGAGGAAAAAGGAATACTATTAGTAATAAGCGCATTAGAATCCGTGGCTTTTAATATCTATTGTGTAAAATTGAAACGCATCTGAAGCATTGTCTACCGTGGCCAATAGCTTTAATTCAATATCACCATCAGTTATGTCGAGTGCATGAATACCATTCACCTGTGATGTTGTTGAATTATTCCAATAAGTTCCATGAGAAACCTGTCCTCCAAATCCTGTGCAGTTGATTTCAAATTCAGCTCTGAATGAACCAGTTTGTCCAGCCGTCCAAGTCATAGTAACTGGTGTGACTGTAGCACTATCATTATTCATCGTGAACTTAACTGTCTTAGCATCGTTAGTAGAGCTACCTGTTACCAATCCAGCTAGAACAACTTTAAATCCACCATTCTCATCAATCCTATCAACAGGAATAGTGGCACTCCAAATAGTTGTTTCACTGGTAGTGCCTGTGTGATCGCGACGATAAGAAGACTGATGGATCAATTGAGCATTATTAGAAATATTATCTCTCACCACACTAGGGAAAGTTAGAATATCAGTTCCGTATAGCTTCCATTTCACGGCGGCTAAATCCGTAGAGAAGGTTCCAGATGTATGTTCAACCAAGCAAATGTATCCCACATTAGACACTTTAATCACATCCCCTACTAAATATATCTTACTCGTCACCCAATTCTGTGTTGTATGTGCCACTCTGGAATACGTCTTATTGGTTCCAATTATAATATTGTCAGTGATTATATTGTCTCTAGCTCTGCCCACTTCTGCAATTGCATGATGTGAAACTGTAGGAGCAGTTAATTGAGACCAATTCATGACACGATTATTGGTGATGATACAATAGTTAGCTGCTACAGAAATAGCATTTACACTGGCGTTAATGACATCGCAATTATCAACAATTGATCCTGTGGCCGCTAAAGATAAAGCAATACCACTTGATCCTCTGTTTCCTCCATTAACAAATGTGTTAGTGATTTTATTACGCTTTCCAGCAACCCAGATAGAAGGGTGATCAGAACTAGCACTTACCAATGCCCACTTCACTGCTGTTAAATCGGTAGCAAAGGTTCCAGACGTATGAGCCTCTAAACATCTATAAGAATTTCCTCCATTTGATACAGTGTCATTTACAATATAGGCAGTGGACGTAACCCACAATGGAGTGGGGATATAATTTACACGGCAATTATCGACGATGTTATCGTGAGCACCTTCCTCGTTTAACCAGATGGCAGACACAGGGCTTTTGCCTGCATCTGCTGGCTTAGTCACCCGTATGTTTGTAAAAGTATTTTCGTTACATAAGTAGGCAAATTCTAAGCCTTCTTCCCTTGTCTCAATACGTATATCTGTAAATTCACAATAAGCACTTGGATCAGCACCAATACCTGTTCCTGTTTTCATACTTACATTGCGAATCCAGCTCTTGTATGCTGACACATAAATACCATATCCCCAGCCTTTGTCATATGCATCAGATGTGGTTTCCAGTCTTAGGTTTTCAATTCCCGCATTGCTGATACAATAAGGAATCTCTGCATTCTGGCCTGGTGACAATGTTCCAGTGTTAAGAACTTTCACTACTGGACTTCCAAATGCCGTAGCGTCTGTTACGTAATCATCTCGTAGTGGTTGTTCAAAAAACACTTGAGCTCCTATGATTTTAGTAACCTTAACAATGACAGAACTTAAATAATAATCAGCTAATTGGGGTGCTGCACCAGCACGTTTTCCAGAATTGCTACGTTGGCCATCTAATACTGCAATTAAATCTCCAACTGCAAAAGCAGACGCATCTCCTAACGTATCAAGAGTGACATAATTATCCCCCATAGAAGCATCCTGTATGTCATACCCTGCCTCGGAGAATACATCTGTAACTCCATCAATCCCTGTGTATGTTCCAAAAAGAATGGATGTAGTGCTCCAAAACAAACCTGTGCTAAGATTTGTGTTACTAATAATTGTGCTATCACCATCACCGCGAAGGACAGTGTTATCCCTCATTAAAATGTGATCGCTAATATTATAAGTTCCAGCAGGAAGGTATAAAACACCTCCACCTATTCCTTCTAAATAGTCTAATGCGGTTTGGATAAATGTCACCTCATCCTGAACTCCATCCCCTTTTGCGCCACCCCAAAGAGCATTAACAGGTGTAGTGAAAGTTCTAATTAAACGTCCTGTAACTACTGTGTCTGCTTTAAATACAGACAATCCATCGGCTGTAGTAGTGGATGTGGAGTTCCAAAATAAATCAGGTCCAAACTTTCCATCATTAGCTGTGTGATAACCATTGCATTTAACCCTCGCACCATTGGCCACCTGTGAGAAATCAAAGGCTTCCATCTGTGCCACCGTATCAAACTCTAATTGTGCTCTGCCTGATACAACACCATTAACTGTGACATTCTCAACAATAAGCGTGGTGTTATCCCATGTGCGTATAACATCCTGTCCAAAAAGGAATGTGGGAAGAAGGAATAGAAGGAATAGTTTTTTCATTATGAACTGAAATAAAATATTAGGTCAGAAGGTGTCTTGGTTGTTTTAACAATGATTTTTACAGTGACGTCCCGTGTAGCGGTGAGGGCAGTTCCTACAAGATTTATGATCACAAACTTTCCAATAGCCGTTATTGTAAAATCAACAGCTTCTGCCCCTGCCTTCCCACCAAGAATATTATCGGTGTTAGAAATGATAGTGGTGGAATCACCGCTCACATCTGTAATCAAATATTTCCTTATTCTATGACTTCCAAGAGCATTTACCACCCCATGTATCTCTATTTCTGTAGAAGTGTTAGAAATCGTGACGATAGACAAGCAAAGAGGCAGTGTAGAAAACGCTGTCATGCTGTATGTTCTACTTCCTGAGCCTGTCCCAGCCAATATCTCATCAAGGCTCTGCACCGTGGGATCTCCAGCGGCATCAAAGGCAAAATATTTATCCTTCCTTACAGAGCGCAATGGAAGTTCCTGGGCACCTGCTGTCTCATCCTCAGAAGGAGGAAACTTTAAACTTCTGTCTAATTCCTCCTGTTGTTGCTGGTCTATCATTCTGGCCTTGTCATGCCCGTCCTCATTCGTCTCTGGAGGAAACTTAGTGTTAGAAACATAGTTTCCTGTCTGTGTAAGAGGAACAGACCGTCTGATGGTCATGAAGTCGCCTATGGCCTGTCCTATGAACGTCACTGTGCAACCAGCCTCTACACCTACGTCTGACACGGTGTAGTCTGCGCTAGAGCCCATAGTAAGCGTTGTGTCTACAGCCGCCCTTGTTCTGATGACAACAATGTTAGAGGCTTGTTGAACGTGTATCTGCGTAGCCACTGCGTCTGTTCCTGTAGCTAGTGTTACCTGTTTCTTAAAATTTGTAGACGTTACCATGTTTTTATAGGGCTAATCATTATACTGTGGTCTTTCAAGTTTAATTGTCTGAGTGTTCTTGCACGCCTATTCCTAATGCGGTCATTGCGGCGGCGGCGGCGGTTTTGTCTACACGATGAGTATTTACCCATACATCACGTGTTTCCTGAACAATTAATGGTGCAATTCCTCTCATTATAGTTTCTCCAACTCCTTGTTCTTGCCCAATAATATTCTTACCTGTAATAAGAGTCATAGGAAGATTAACAGCAGGAGATGTTTTGTAGTTTAAAAACCTATTACCAGCATCCCATAAATCTATGTCTTCTTCTAATTCTCTAATTCCTGTAGTATCTCCTAATGATAATATAGCTTTTAAAACCAATCTAGCAGGCTGTAATAGTCCTCCCCATATATCAATACGGGTGTCTCCCCATACAATTTTACCAAAATCTGAATCTTCAGGATCTAATCCTACTTCTAACCCTGCTAAACTAGCCATAGTGAGAACAGCCATTCCAGTCATTACAAATGGAATAAAGTCTTTAAGTATTTCATTCCTCACTAACGAATCTTGCCAATTTTTTACCACCTGCCAAGGAGCCTGAAACCTACTAATAGCAAATCTAGGAGCAAAGAATATAGCTGAAAGCTGACGACCTACAGCAGTTAATTGCGCTAAGTCACCACGACCACTAGCAACATTGATGTAATGTGCATAAGCTGCTCGTTGCTCATATGTTGATTCAGGATGTTCTTTAATAAAGGAATCAAACTTGGCTATCCGAAACAAATTAAGACCTATTACCATATTACGTTCAGAACCTCTGGAGATTGATCTATAAATAGGCATTTGGTCTATTAATCGAGATAAGAACATCTCTTCATTTTCGTGTATTCCTTTATCGAAACTGCTCAACCATAGTCCATGCTTATCGCGTTCTATTTGCTCAGGCATACCTCTGTATGTTATATCTAACAGAAGTGCTCTGTCATGGTCAAAAGTTGCATTAAATGCCTGTCCAAATATTTTAGCAGCAAGAATAGGATTTCTAGGCGCAAATATACCAGCTTGCCTTAAAGCATAGCTAAAGTCAGCCATAGCCATCATAGCACGTGATGTATAAAGAACTTCCACCATTCTACCAACAGGTGTATTCTTCTTTAAATCTGCCAATGTAGAATCAATCTCTTGTTCTAACTTCTTCTTTTCTACTAAGGCTTGTTTTAGTTCCTCATTCATCACTACACGTTTACGTGGTGCTGAGATTTTATAATGGCTTGGTCCTAGTCTTAGCTGTTCCTGTAAATCAGATATAGCATCCAGCGTATCCATGAGTCGTTTTAATTCATGGTATTCCTTTTTAGCAGCAGTGATGTCTCCACTTTCCTTTCTTTTTGTTTGGATGTGGCGATAGCCTTTTGTTAGTTGGTCCTGAACCTCATTTATCTTTAAATGAATCTTCTTCAGTTGGGCATCGTCCTTCACTGTATTATAAGCAGAGGCTTTAAGATTATTTAATAATCCTCTCAAGTATTTAACCTTCTTAGTGGCTTCTTTCTTATTCATTGGAGCATCAAAGTCTCCTTTAATAGCATCAATAATCTGACCTTCCAAATTAGCCTGTGTCTTTAATTCTCTAATACGCTTAGTAATTTCTTTCTCTACACGTTTAGTTTCAGCCTTAACACGACCACCAAGAGAATTGAATATATCACGCTTAGAAGCTTCTGGAACATCTTGCTGAACTCTTCTCACCACTTCCTTTAATGTCGTGGCACCTTCCTCAATGTGCGTAATAGCAATACGTGAAAGAATATTAGAAATCTCTACAGACAATCCAATGGTATTGGTAATGTCATTTATTTGCATTCCCAGTTTACGTAATTCCTCTTTCAGTTCTTCACGTTCCTGTCTGGCTGTATTCTTTTTACGTTGATTCTTAACGCCTGCAAATTCCTTCACAGCATTAGCTGCATCAAATTCTTCTTTCTCTAAGGCTGCCTTCTCTAAAGCGGCTTCCAGTTCAGCTATTTTAGCTGTCTGCTCCTTCACCTTAACGGATAGAGTTTGTAATTTGTCCTTTTCTTCCTGTGTAAGACTTTCTCTTTTTAAAGCTGTGGCTTTGTTAGTTAAATTAACCAACTTATAACGCTCTTTCTCTATAGCTATCTTACGAGCATTTAAGGCCCTACCAATTTCTGTTCCACTTAGCCTACTAGCCCTAGTGAGAACATCTATATTAGCTAAAGTGGCCTTAGCCATATTAGAATACATATCACCATTCTCGTTAAGCCCTAATGCATATTGCTCAGATGCTTGTGCAGACTGTTCTTCATATAGCCGTTCCAGTTTAGCTTCAGCCAACACCATAGCATGATGCTCTTTAGCAGAAATAGGGACAGGTTTCTTTATTAGTTCTACAGCAAATCCTAATGCCTGCTCATCTAAATTCTCTTTAATCACTTCCTGATAGAGAGATTCGCTTGTTTGTCTTTGCGCTGGGTCTAATGCGTCCAGTCCAAGACGAGGGCGTATATCATCATCAATAGAGGCATGTTTAAGCTGTGTAGTTCTTTTAAGAGGCTTCTCATCCTGTGCAGCACCAGGAGCAGGCTTAGGAAATGGAATGATTTTAGTTTCTACACCTTCTATTTCCTCTGCTGTAATATCTTCAAGAGGTATATCTACAGGCTTAACGGGAATATCCACCACTTTATCAGGGTCTATGTCCTTCCCCATTAAATTGTCTACAAATTCCACTTGTGCAGCCGAGTCTCCCTGCGCGGCTCTTACACCAATTTCACCATAGCGTTCTTTTATTTGATCCTCTGTGAAATAATTAAGCATCCCATCCCATTGCTGAGCACTAGGAACAGCGGGCATACCTGGGCTTCCGGCATTCAATAAGAAATCGGCTGCCTTTAATCCAGCAGCAGGAATAGAAAAGGCTATAAGTTCTGCTAGTAATTGATCCTTAGAAGGCATTGCCCAATCCTCTAGGCCCACTAATGCTCTGGCTGCATCGCCTGCACGTTCCTCAAGCATTTCACCTAATGGACCGTGATAACCTGTTTTATTCACCAGCTTAGCCAAATCAGCCACTTTCTTAGTGGGATTGGCATTTAACATGGCTCTAGCAAAAGCTGACTTCACAAGTATTTGCTTAACACCCTGTCCTAGCGGCTTAAAGGCCCCTCCTACCATTTCTGAGGCCACTTCTATGTATGAGTCTAGGATGGTCTCCTTAAAGGCTTCAGGGACGCTCTTACCCTCTCCTGTCACAATCATGCTGAGTTCACGCTTCTCATTAGCTGTGAAGCCCATATCAGGCGTTAGTTTGTCAATGAATGTCTTGGGAGCAAAGGGAACAGAAGCTACGGGCGTTCTGGCAGCAGCAGCTATAGCACCACCAGCCACTTTCGTAATACCTCTTGTAAGTAAATTCTTCTGTATCTTCTCTTGAATACCCTTACTAACAACAGCGTTAATACTCTTCTTTAATCCGGCCTTTGTTGCTGTTCCTGCTCCTCCACTAAGAAAAAAAGATAGTCCAACTTCTGGAAGTTCTGTCAGAATACTTCCAACCATTCCACCAACAGTGGACGGTCTTTGCATTTCTCCTACATTCTGAGCGAGTCGTAAGAGTTGGTTATCATCCAACAATGAAGGGTCTTGTTCAAATGCTTCTGCTAAATTAAGAGTGAGCTGTAATTCTTGTAACTCTTTAGGGAGGTCAAGCACAGGAACACCACCATCTTTTAATGCCTCTACGAATCCTTTTGGATCTTTTGATTTAAGAGCAGCCTTAGCAAAATCTTGATCTTTATTATATTCGCTTAGCTTCTTGAATAATTCTCCAAACCTTTCAGGAGTCATTTCCTTTGGAAAATCAACAGGGAACATCTCTACAGTTTTGCCATTAATGCGTATTCCTGATGCTGCCAATTCAGCTCTGGCTTCCTTGATTTGCCTTATCTGCTTGAAGTGCCCTGATATATGCTGCCAATCAGCTTCGTGATTACCACTATATCTATATTCCTGTGAAAACTGTTCGTAGTTATCAAATATTGTTTCTTGCTTCACTCCTGTCTGCTCGGAAAGAAACTGACTAGCCTGAACCTTTTTAGCAGAACTAGCTAATAACATCCGGTTAGGAACATCCATAGAGCGAAGATCATTCCTCCATGTATTAGGGGAATTAAACATCTCTTCAGAAGATGGTAATGGAGGACGTTCTATTACAGGTTGTTGTTCAACTTCAACTGAAGGTTGACTAACCTGTTTTTCTAAAGCCGTTATCTTTTCTAATAACGCTATCTTTTCCTCATACTGTTCTTTAGTTAGTTCCATTATTGTCCAAACTTCTGTTGGTATTCTTCTTTCAAGCGTTTTAATTCTGCTTCTGCATCTGATAATTTACTTTCTTTTGCCTTACCAACATCATTGCCTCTTTGAAGAGTTCTTCCCTTGGTCTCTTTAAATTGCATCAATTGTCCAGTGACAGACATTTTACTCTTGGTATATGAGTTTTTTATAATCTCACCAGCCGTTCCTGCATGAACTCTATCATACAAGTCGTCTTTCATTTGTTTAGTAACTACGCCTTTGTTCTCTCTGTATAAATCAGCAAGCCCAACTTCAAGTTGAGTAGTCCATTTAAACATAGGAAAATCACTTCCTGATGCTTTAGAGAAATTGATAATCTTAGTTACCATTGATTGATAATCAGAACTTGCTGATTCAACCCATTCGTCATTACCTAAATTAGCTATCTCTTGTCCCATCAAATCGCTAAAAAAAGCACTATCAGGAACAGCAGTTATAGTTAAAAATGTGCCAAGAACCCTACGTTTTATAATAGACCTAGCATAAGGGTCGGTAACTATTCTATTAAGACGTTGTTCAACTTTTTCCCAATTATTGACTGATACTTCAGCCTTTTCAGAGTTTTCTGGATCTTTTAATAAAGGTTCTATTTCTTTAAAGATATTATTAAATTCTCTATTTACATACTCTTCAGAAGCCTGTTTCCCTGCCAAATCTACACGAGTGTTTTCTACTTCTTTATTAACTTTTTCAATTTCTTCTTTAGAAGCGACATCTCTTTTAATTAAATCTTCTGCTATTGCAGGATTTATAGGGTTACCTGTTCGTTGTGCTTCAAACACAGCAGCTTCATACATTACTCTATCCTTATAAATGCTTCCTAGATTACTATTAATAACGTATTGAACAGCTCTAGTTCTTGCTCTTGAAAGTTGATTGTCAGAAGAATCTAACTGTTCTTGAGCATATTTTAACTGATCTTTAGTAGTAGAGTTTTTTGCAATTACAGTGAGTTCATCATATCTAGCTTCAGCCTTTAGCCCTGATAATAGGTTATCCAGCTCCTCAAGACTTCCCATGTGCTTAGACATTTCTTTCTCGATTGCAGCTATTTCTGCTTCGCTTCCAGGATCGCCAATCTTATTTACATAATCTTGTTTTAGTCCAGTGAACGCTATTTCATGCGTTTTTACCTGCCTTACTTTATCGGCATATATTTCAAAGGCTTTTTGTTTAAGCGCAGTGTCAGAAGATATTTCATTTAATTCTAACATTGCTTGAGCCTGTTGCTCTTTAGACAAACCGCTAGTCATTGTCTTCAACTTCTCAAACGCTAAACTACGTTCATCCTCTCTCTGTGTAGCTAGATTATTAGCTATTTCATTAAAATCACCAGGGTCTCCTGTAGCACTAGCTTTATCAAAAGCCCCAATTGCTGCTGTATCTGCAAAGTTTTGTGTAGAATTATAAATGGTTTTCTGGGATTGAAACTCATCCCATGCAGCCGTTTGTTTAACAGCATCCCTTCTCTGTATCAACTCAGCCGTAATACCAAGTCCTGTCTGTAGCATACTTGTAGCAGCCCTACCAGGAGCAGCAGCAGCATTCGGGTCCATACGTGCAGCAGGTCCCACACGTGAGACATTAGGGATATTCGGAATAGGAATGGTAGATCGTCTAGGCATGTTAAATATATGTTGCTGCTATTTGACCAGCTCCACGGAATAAAGCCTCTCCAGCTTTGTATTTACTGGCCTTCCTAGCTTGATTGCCAGAAAACCTGTCCATTGCTGCTTGTGAACGTAATTGGTCTTGTCGTCCTTGGGACGCACGATTCTCTTCAAACACTTCCAATTCCAATCGGCCAGCCGTTTCAGCAGAGGCTATTAATGCACTTCCTGTTGATACATCTACACCTGCTCCTGCTCTACGTGCTGTTTGATTGTCTAGGATTTCCCGATTAACCACCCGCATTCTACGGATTTGTTCTTCGGTTTGGCGTTGTTCTACTTCTGCCTGATTCTCTGAAATAGCCGCATTATATTCTTGAGCAGCCTGGATAGACTTCCCTTCGGCTTTGGCTCCTTGGTATCCTGTGTAAGCCGAGGCTGCTGTAAAAGCTGCAAATAATGTGCTCATGTTAGAATATCTTATATTTTACTATAAGAGAAATAATACTAAGTGGTAAGGGTTGCTTCTGTGAAATAATAATTTTGGGATCATTGTTTTCCGGTTCGTCACCTAATGTAGAGTTCCAATTGATACGCTTCTCTCCCGTAAACACCGGAACAGCTACGTCCATAAGATCTTCTGTAGAATTAAATGGATGAACGTCTTCAACCGTTCCATTGCTAATAGAGCAACCTACAGACTTATTAACCCGCAGATTAATCTCTGAAATCATTTTCTTATGACCTTGGCTACTTCCAATAATACTGTCTATGTCCAATCGCATTGGCTCATATACAGAATAATAAGGGATGCCAGCATTGATTAAAACAGCAGGAGTGGATATTAACACTTCGCCTGAAGAATCTACCGTTGCATTATTCTGCGGACTTCCATCACCTAAAATACTCACTTCTTCACCAGCCAAATGCAATAGACCTGTCACTCTGTTTGAAATTACAGTTCCCATAACTGTAGAACTTCCAGGATTAGGAGCTATAGCAATAGTGAATTGATCGTCTGCGGGAATAGTTAAAATAACAGCATTGGCCTTATTGTATTCCGATGGGGCCATACCGTCTAAAGTAACTTTATCTCCCACCTGTAAGCCATGATCTGAGGCAGTTGTATAAGTGGCTATGTCCGCTGACCATGTAGCAGCAGTAATGTCTAGGTTATTATTATATTCTAACCCACAATCCACATAATATGCATCTCTGATTTGAGTCCATGTATCAGGAGAAAAGTATTCTACAAATCTCTTAAGGGTTCCCGATAAATTACGCCTCACTGTGTTATAAACTACATCATTATCGCTCCCCCGTAATATCGCTACACTTTCATAATCTGTTTCATTAGTGCTCATTGCTGAAGTGAAGCTGCTCCATCCGGCAATGTTTTCATCTCTACCATACACAAGGACACCCATATCGCCGTTGCCCATAACACAATAGATGTATGGTTCTCTCAATTGAGAGTAAGCAATATCGACAATGCCTCTTTCAGCTATTTCATCATTGAGCCTGTTTAAATCGTTCGCTTTGTAGCCCCCTGTAACCCCCGCTGTGAAGTCGTAGGCTATTTCGCGAAGTCTACGTCCATTACGTTCCACTCCGGCGAATATAGGGCCGATTATGCGAGGTTTAATGTGGTTAAATCCAATGGCTTCCTGTGACCTGTAAGCAGCATTAGTGGGTGTAATAGGAAGGTCATCAGACCCAGAAGAAAGGATTCCATATTCTTTTCCTGTTCCAATCAAAATACTCTTACCGCCTATAATCCATTCAATAGGATTTTGCTCTGTAGCAGGAATACCATAGGAGAATGCATGGGTGTCATTGATGCCGTATTCAAAGTTGTAAAATTCTCCTATCCTCGATCCCCATATCTTTAAGGGCTCATCAATATTACCGGCATACACAATACGCTGTTCATGCATGTCACAGGTTCTTGGATAGCCTCGTCTTGGCGACCAACTGGATTCAGCCCATAAGTCTGTGGCTCTTGTTGATTCAAATTGGTCTACTACAAGAACATCTGCTATAGTATCACCTCTATAGGTGGTCATCTTCCCATAGCCATAAATATAAGCAGAAACAGCTTCTAATGTAGCAGTGGCTTCGTAGGTCGAAGTAGGCGTATGTGCTCCAGATCCCGATCCATCTGTAATTTGTGCGCTGTCTGAATATATAAGTTTTAAATCAGCAGAGACTTCATTGGTTCCGGTGGCTAATAATGCTCGACGGCCATCTCTTACAATAGCCTCATAAACTGTTTCTTCGATAGCTGTTACAGGATCAATTCTCTTCACCTGTATCTTGCCGTCAAATGCACCTTGTGTTGATAAGGTCCAATCGCCTAATACATTAGTAAGCGTAACATTGCCGTTAGTTGGCGTGTTTGCTGTGTTTAGCAATTGTAATTCTACACTTTGTGATTCTCTCCGATGACCTAAACGATAATGACCATTTACATTTGCTGTAGTGAACACTTCTATCTTCTCCCAATTGGCAGCAGCCAAGTCTGTAGAGAATGTGTTTGATGTGTGAGCAGCTATACATTTGTAAATACTCCCATATACAGATGCCGTTGCTGGTGCTGATACAAAAGTTCCTGGGTCTGGTGCTGTAACAACAATTGTGGTGGCTGTAACAGCATCTACAGGAAGTTGTGTAATATTGTAGAGAGAAGGGTTTACCCCTCTTACAGATATTATATCCCCTGTATTAAATGGATGACCAGCAGTCACCGTAAATGTTATTTGTCCAGCAGTCCACGAGCCTCCAGTGATGATAGCCTGCAATTGTAAATACTGCTCCACTTTATAATAAGTGGCTGTAGCCCATCCAGGGGCTTTTGCTTGCAACTCCACGGTAGTTCCAGCTCCTGTAGTGCCTGTTGGCTGCAATGTTATAGCTGAAACATTCTCATCCCTGAATGGAGGCAGATCAAATACAATAGGGGCTATGTCAAATGTTGGAGTGGTGGTGAGTCTGCGTAAAATATATGGCTCATAGTCTTTGTGTGTCAGATAGACAACATCATTAACCTGCCTGCGTTGCACTTTCCTTAAATCAGCTTCCGCATAGGGAGTTACTAATTCAAGGGGTTGAGTGACTTCTCCTGGAGTTGTGAGAACTCCTGGATAGGCTACAGGACCTTGTAACGTAAATTGATTAGCCGCTGGAATGCTTAGCACCCTGCCTGAAATGTTATAACCTGTAGGAACTAACCCTGATACTGTTACATCATCGTCTACGCCAAGAACATGATTAGTTCCTGTAGTGTAAGTGACAACACCTCCAACAGCCCATGATATTGCTGTAACCGTGTTAGCATCTCCAGCAACTCTGGAATACCCATCATAGAAACGTAAATAGTTTTCACCTGCCTCGATTATATATCCTACCTCAGAGGAATATTGAAATTCCCATACTACAGCAAATCCATTGTTCTTGGTGTTATTGATATATTTACTGCCTGGTCGCCTCTCTATCATCCCATATGGACGAATAAGAAAGTTCTCTAACTGTCTACAGGCATAGCTGTATTTCTCAAGGTCTATGCGACCGTCCAGCTTGGACGACCATATACCACTATTAAAATTAAGAAGGCTCTTTTGTGTTTTTCTAGCCATTATCCAGGTTGTATTTTTCTGGCTGCTATCCAAGGGCTATCCCCTACAGGATTATAAAATCGTTTGCGACGTTCGTTAGCGTCTATTTTTTGTGCTTCTGGCAAATCAACACGCTTAAATCGTTCTGCCAAGAATCCACCAAGTTCTGTGTCTTGTGAAAGACGAAAGGCTAATTTACTAGCCAATAATGTAATGACGCATCTACGCAATAATGGGTCCCATTGTGGGACATTCTCATTATAGCCTATATATGTAATTTTACAGGAGGTTGCGTCTGTGAGAATATCTCTACCCTCAATCTCGTAATAGTCTTCTTTGTAATTTGATGTGTCGTCGTAGCCGTTCACCGTCATAAGCCTTACACATTGTGTAGGGAGGGTGTAGCTATAATCCCATCCAAATACAGGAGTGTCATTTAAGGCTAATTGCTGCCTGGCTTTTAAACAATTCCAAGGATGCAAGCGCATCACTTGTCTAGCTGTAGGCTCGAATAACAACTTACAAGAACGAGCTGCGTCATTCGTTGTATCATTAATGTCTACGATGACACTCTGACCTATTTCTGCTAGGGCTTCGTTGCAAATGGATGTGGGCATTTATTTAGGGTGTTAAAATAAAAGGGGAGCAAAAGCTATGAACTCCTGCCCCCCAATTATAAGACATTTAGCGAGAAAATTACGCTTCAATAATAGCAATATAGAAGGTCAAGACACCGGCACCAGGTGTGCCAATAGCCTCGATGTCAGCAGTAACATACTCGTCTACGGTGAGAACATAAGGAACAGTGCCGTCAAAATAGAATGTTCCGGCAGTTGCTACATCAATAGCAGTTCCAAGAGCACTGGATGACGTAGGCGTTCCAATATTAATAGTTGCTGTTGCGCCAATACCACCATCAGTGGTGACGAAACTAGAAGCAGGATCAATAATAGTTCCTGCTGGGAGCCAATCAAGAAACATATCATCCTCGTCAACTTGTGTGCCGTCGAGTGTAACTATTGCTTTGATGAGGCGTCTCACAACACCACCACTACCAAGATTCTTAGGAGCGTGCGGAGTTGATCCGGTTTGATTTGAATAGAAATCAGTGGCCATAATTTAAGTCCTTTCTTTTGATTACAGACCTTCAGAACATTTAACAATAATAGAGCTATTGTTAATACGACATGAGCCTAGTTTAACGGAAGGACGAATCTGAAGAGCATGTGACATCTGTGGAAGCACGTCCATATGAGTCTTCATAGCTGATTCGGCGAGAATAATGTCTTTCTTACAAAAAGCGAGACATTGACGATCATTGAGGTCAGAAGGATCATAGGTTAAATCCTCATACTGAATCCAAGTGTAACCAGCCCAGAACGTGCCGTGAATCTGGCCGTTTCTTACAAGCATGGTGTTTGCATAGTCCCGATCAGTTGCTTGAGCAATAGACATAAGGGCTTTCTTCTGGTCAGCACTAATAGCAAAATATCTACCGTCCAAAGGAACACGTAGCTGATCTTGCAGGCTAGTTGCTTCCGTCACTTTCCACCAAGTCAGATTTTCATCTGTAGCAGCGGTTTCAGCATCGGCTGCAATTACATTAGCGGCTGGGAATGTTTCAGTGGTTCCACCAGATTCACCCGTTATGCGAGTGCCTTGGATGGCGTTTCTTACGTATTCGTCACGGAGACGATTGTAAGCGGCTGCTTGGTCCTGCATAATGCGGGAGGTGGGCAATACAATAGATGCCAAGAACTCATTGTCCCATTCATCTTGTAGAATTGGCGCGTCCCATTCTTCAGGAGTTAGCCAGCTTTTAGACGTAGAGTAATCGACGTAGGTAGTTTCAGGATAGCGGGCGGTCTTACGCTTGTAAGTAACCGTTCCACCAATGTTATACCATTTGCGATCACCCGTTGCGGTGTCGGGAGTAGCACCAGGAACCATCCGAGCTTCGGCGGTCTGTAATGCACTTACCCAGGAGTCATCCCACGTATCAGGGAAATGCTCAGGAATTGTAGGTGTGGACATAATAAATAAAAAAAATGAATTAACGATTTGGTTAATCCCTTGCTTTTCGATTGTCCCACAATTGGGATTCTACTCGTCTTGGGCCTGTATCTGGCAGGGTCCGAAAACGGTTGTCCTAAGATGTTTAATAGTCCTACACCAATCGGTTTTGTCAAATCAAGACAAAAATTCAATCGGTATTGCTAAGTTAGCCGTTTCTCTTCCTAGCAAGCTCATGAAACTCCTCCTGCAATTGAAACATGCGCCTTGGATTGTTCTCTCTTTGAAGGAATATTTTGGAATCCATAGTTTCTCCTGCCAATAACTCTGCATAACGCTTGTCATTAGGATTACCAGGCCCTGTCATCACTTTACTTCCGTCCACATGGGCCGTTTCGCCTAGCAAATCTTGGAGCCTATACGCTAAGTGAATGCCTTCAGCACTCTTCTTAACATTATTGAAATCGTAACCCTGTTTTTCTATGAAACTTTTTATTTCTGGAGCTACAGCGTCAAAGTCTACACCATCATCTTCAAAGAGTTTATAAGCTGACTCTGTAATATTCTTTATTTCAGCTTCTTTTGCTCGTGCTTCAATTCCCAATTGAAACTCCATCATGCTATTCACCTCTTCAGCCGTATGGCCGTGTTCGTGAGCATATTGTTTTAGCAGGGCTTGATTCTCTTCCGGCATCTCCATACCTTCTGGAAAGCTAAATTTGTAGTCTTCTGGCTTCTCAGGAACACCTTTGGCATCACGTATAGCTTTTTGACGGGCTTCTCTTTCCTCGTCTGTAGCATCTTCTCCTAATGGAGCCAGTTCTTTGCCGGATGCTGTCTTTTGTAAATAGGCTAGGCCTTTCTCGAAACCTTGCCCGTCCTTCTGCATTCCTATCCAGTTCTTTAAATTGCTTGGTAGGTTGTCAATGGCTCCTTCTTGGAAGAGAACATCAAATGGACTGTCTGTTCTTCCTTGGTCCTGCATTATTGATGCACCTGCTTTTTCTGGCACAGGGGCCTGCATTCCTTCTGCTATTTCTGCAACTCCTTGTTCTACGGGTGCTTCTGCTATTTCTTGTTCGCTCATATCTTTTTATGTAAGTGTTTGTATTGGTTTACTGCTAAATCTCTAGCTGTGCAGGGAAACGATTGTTCCTCAGTGGTGGTCATATAAAGATATTTCCCTATCCATCGGTTGTAATAACGCTGTTGTAATGGGCTTCTTTCACCTTCCTTACCTAGCATTGCTATTACATCATCCCGCTCTCTCTCTATAGCACTTGTGTCTTTCTTCTTATTTCCTAGCATCATCTAATATTCTTCTCAATCTCACTGCCCGTCTTGCCCATTTCTAGGGCCATTTGCATTTGCTGAGCCTTGGCTTGGGCTTCACGCGCTTTAGCTACATCCTCTGCTCCAAACAATTCTTCTTCTGGTTGGCCAGAGTCTTTCCACAGGTTGCGATATTTAAGGTCCCAATTAGTATTATCCAGCACTTCGGGTCTCACTTGCACCACAAGGGCTATTGTCTGTAGGAATTGCATGAAGCTATTAGACCTCACAGCCTTCATAGCCATTGCCAGCTTGGACGTGAATATTAATTGAGGCAGTTCTATTTCTCCTGCCTGTTCTGATTCTGGATCAGTGACGACTAAATGCTGAATAATGTCATTAAACTCACCAGTTCTTAGCATGATTCCAAACACACGCTTCAAATAGAGTTCTATCACCTCTTCGTCCAAACGTGAAAATGTAGGAGAAGCACGTCCCACTTGTTCTTCCAGCATTTTAGCTGTTTCAAAAGCTGTTTTCTCGCGTTGGCGTTCGCTGTCTGATGTAAGCAATTTGAATAAAGGAACAAAGAATGAATCCTCTAGCTTCCGTATATCCCTATCCACCATGTCCTTAGACACGTTATAGTCTCCTGCGTATTTCCATTCTCTAGGAAGGTTCATAGCAGCATCCTCTAATGTGGCTACGGTGACGCCGAATGGGTCTGGATCATCCTCTTGCCCTGGACCTACAATAATGCCTGGGGAGGTGACACGGTTTCCTAATGCTTGTAGTGTCTGCTCTTTCTTTTGAAGGCTTCGTGCTCTTGAAAGTTGAATATGGGAAGGGCCTGTTCCATACGGGCTATCTCCCCATCTGTTAAATCGAGAACACATAAAAGGCTGCTCTTGATAGCCTCCTTCTCTTACCAAATTTTTGTCATCAAGGCAGACGTATATGCTGGCCCACGACATCTCTGAAGGAATATCAGAACCAGGCTTCACACCTCTGATACGTGGTTCCACCATGTGATAGAATTCAAACTTTTCTTCCTGCTTGGCTGGATTGTTGACAGCCTCCATCACCTTAGCACCGAGTTTGTCTGTCTCCTTCTTGAATTTTTCTTTGGCTTGTCTGGCTGTAAGCTTAAATTTCCTGACAAACAGATCCACCTGCTTTTTATGGTTTTCAGCTATGGCGTATTGCCCCACTGGTATATGTGTATGGAAAATCAAATCTTCCTCGTCTTCTTCGACTAAAATGAGAGACGTATGCATTGTGGACCTGTCTGCAAGAAATTCTTGTATCTCCAATTTAAAATTACTCTTATCAATCACTTTACGCATACGCTTGCCCACTATGCTGTATGCCATCTCTTTATCGTGGTCTTCTTCTCCTAGTGATTCCTGTGGAGCCTCTGTTTCAAACCAATCTCCTGTGAATAGCAGGTCATATTGTCCTTGTGCCAGTATCTGCGCTGCTTCAATGGGGGCAGGATCATAAATGTGGTCATACCAACCAGCATCCGTTCCTTTGCCCTTCTCTTGGGTTTGTATTTCAGAACGTCTAGGAATGAACAAACTCGCTACATCATCGGAGATGGTCTGATTATTAATGTAATGCTGACTATTGAATAATCCGTCTGCGCGTTGAATGTATGAATCTGCTGAATCTGGCATAATAGTTAAGAGCCTCCTAGTAATTGTTTTCCTGCGCCTAAGCCCGGATTGCCCCCTGCAATGATGGTGGCACCTATTCCCCTACGTTTTGTTTGTATCATTCGTGATTCTGCTCGGCTTGCCTGCATCACTTCAGGAGAAGAGGCTCTAACTACAGCTTGTGGTTTAACTGGCTCTAATGCTTTTGGTGGTTTAAAAGATTGTGAACCTATTGCACCAACTAAAGCTGAACCAGCTATAGTGCCTGCTGTTGAAAGTGCAGTGAGTCCACCTGCCGCCAAACCTCCTACACCAGCTCCTATTCCTCCGGTAACACCCCCGTAGAGTGCTCCCTTCCAAGGATCTCCTCCTGTTAAAGCTGCTGTTCCGGCACCAATTCCCGCACCAACAGCAACACCACCAACAATGGTGGCTCCTATTCCGGTGGCTCCTGCTGTTAAAGCTGATCCTACTGCTAAAAATAATGGTGCCATGATAAATATGTTTGAATATTATGTGATAGATCCGCTCATAAACCAATGACAACACCCGCCTGCTGTCAATCCTATCCTCTCTGTGTGCTTGAACGCCTCTACGTTCTCTGGAATCACCCACAGGAGACGTTTGTGGCCTTTAGAGGGGGCTATTACATCCCTTACATATTTAAACATCCTCACGGACGTTATAGGATGGAGGTCGTCTAAGTTAAACCACAAAAACACTGTTGGAAGCCACACCTCACTAAAGGCCCCACGTAATGCATCGCCCTCCATAAACACATGCGTCATATGAGGAACGTAATGACCTTGTGACAACATAAGCCGATGAACAGACAATGACACCTCTGGATCTGTGATTTTAACGTATTCCATTAATAAGCTGAGAATTTCTTTATCTTTAATTTCCGTTTCTTCTTATTAGCTGAGCCATATCCCGACCCACTATACGTGTATCCCTTGTCTATAGCTTGCGTTATACTACCAAATGCGTCTGCATAGTGGCTGGAGAAGTCTCCGTGGGGCATTTGCTTGATGGTTAAGCCGTCATTCTCTGTCTTTGTGTGATACATGCTCAAATGTTTTAGCATCACCGTAATACCAAAGCTGTCTGTGTTAAACACCATACGTTCAAAGCTCTCTTGTGTAGCGTTGATTCTATTCCATATGGCGTTCTTTATACGCTGCATGACACGCACGTCTGTCAGTCCCAGCTTTATAAGGTCTGCCCTAAATGTTGTGCCTGTGCTTGTTGTAATGTTTCCGTCATGAGGAAGAATATGGGAAGCATAGCCATAGGGCTTGGCTTTTATCAATTTCACCCAATCAGACACCTTACGTGGCCCGTCTTCCTTCAAGTCCTCACTGTAGCCACCCATTTGAGCATCAATAATGCGTATTTCCCCCATCACCTGTTGAAAGAATACACACCTCGTGTTCTCAGGACTCCCCAAATCCCATATGGTGCAGACAGGCAATCGGGGATCATGGGGGAATTTACCCACCCTGTTGTCGCTTCTAGCCTCATTTATCAATGTTGCGTATATGGCTCCCTCAATGGGCTGGTCCCAGC
>Ga0307377_10002465_pt1 | contig 21837 bp, 33 predicted proteins | sample TR3MG_FD_202535 | JGI IMG/M metagenome (GOLD analysis project Ga0307377, IMG submission 202535) | Soil microbial communities from Risofladan, Vaasa, Finland - TR-3 | ecosystem: Environmental > Terrestrial > Soil > Coastal area > Acid sulfate soil | place: Finland: Risofladan, Vaasa | collected...
GGAGAGAATCCGCTGCTCTTTGTCAGCGACCTGCTCCTTTAGTTTGTACTTGTCGACTTCCTCTTCGAGCTTTTTCTTGTCTTCCTTCAACTGAGTTACCTCAGTATTCAGGTTCTCGATGGTCTTTGCCTCTTCGAGTTCACCCTTGACCTGCTCGGCGAGTTCTTTTACCAGGTCCGGTCGTTGCTCTCTGAGGTCTTTGAGATTCAAATTCGTATATTCCATTTGATCTCCTTCTTCAATTTCTTCCTCTTCTTCCTCGATCTCTTCCTGTGCCTCATATAGATTCGATGTCGAACCTGGCTCAGTAACGAGATCGACCGAGGCTAGCATCCGTATGTCCTCGACCGCCTCCATCATGTCAGACTTGTCGAGGTGTGTTTCTCCGTAGGCATGGATGCTGTTACCTACCTTATCGGCCATCTGCTCCACGATTGGCTCGAACCACTCGGCATGGCTGGAAAGGTACTCCAGGTCGCCCCGGACCGTACCCTTGTCATCCACTCTGCCGTTTTCGAGAAAACCGAGCACGTCACGCATCGAGCGGACGCCGCGCCGCTCCTTCATCTCGTTATCCGTGGGATGGTCTATGTATACCTTTGCTCCGTTTACCAACCGTGCGACGCTCTCAAGAGCTTTAGGGAGGTACTTCCGTCCCTTCGCATCCCGGAAGGTACGATTGGGGCTTGTCGATCTCAAGATGGCGACGCCGTGTACCTTGTGCGTTTCCTTATCAATACGAACGTCGGTGAGGCCGCCGTCCATCATCGATTCAATGATTTCTCGACCCATGTTCTTCTCCGGTTTCTGTTCGGCAAACTTGCCGATCTTGTATTGCTTAAGCAGTCGGTTGATCTTGGTCTTTACCGGACCCGGAACAGACATTGGCTTCCCGGTTCTCGATCCGCCCACTGCTTGAGCGATAGCCCGTAGTGCGTTTAGGTTGACTTGTCCGGCGGTTGCATACATGCCTGTTGCCGGATTGATGGAGCCAGCACCCTCTTTGTAGGGAAGGTGCCACGTCGACTTTTTCTTCGGATCTTCTATCCACAGGAAACAAGCGGCCGGGAGCTTGCTCTTGTCGACAGCACTCCACGGCCTGTTACTCGCTTCTGCTTCGAGGATTCGGAAAACTTCTGCTTCAAGTTCCTCTACGAACTTGGCGTTTTCTTGGACTTGTTCGATGGTCAATCATACGTCCATCTCACTGTAGTAGGTCGAGTGTGCTGAGAATTGGGAAACCCAACACACTCTATTAAAAACTGGTTATCGTGTAACCAGTTAAGCTGGCACCTGGCTGATGAAGTACTGGGCAATCGCCGTCACCAGCGGGGCGACCACGACCCAGAACTGACTACCGGGAATGTACTGATCTATGATCAGTTGCGCGACCGCTACCAGGAGCAGCAGCCCCTTGCCCGCGATACCCTGCCAGGCTTCTCCCGGCAATAAGCCGAGAACGAACTGCGCGACCCACGTCAACCCTGGCATCAGGATCGCCCAAAGCGGTATCGGCGCACCGAGTATGTCTGCCGCAGCCGCGCCGAAGGCTACCGCCAACAACAGAAATTTTCCAACCCATTTCTGCCATGTCCAATCTTTGAACATAATTCCCTCCTACTGTATTTTATACCGGCTCAAGTATCAACCGGTACCGTTGCCCGATCTTGAAGAATCCAGCAGCTTTCTCGTCGACGAATACGATAGACATGGTGTCGGGGTAGTTCGAGATCCGGGAATCCCGCTCAAATGCCAGCCTCACCTGTATCGTCTTCTGCTCGGGCGGTGCCGGGACGCTGTTGTCCGGTAGTCGCTCGATCTTCTCGTATGCCCAGACTGGTAACTCGATCCTCGCTGCCATATTCCTGTCTCCTGTATTCGACCTCTACCACTTATAGCGGTAGTGTCCATTCGGCGTGACCTCGATCCGGTCTCCCACGCCCTTCAGTTCCCCACCGGCGGACCGGACTTCCTTGCCTTGCTTCTTCACCCAATCGAAGAACTTCTGCGTCCAGATCCCGTTCCGCTCGCGTCGTTTATCGCGTTTCATCTTCCCCTCGGGATCTTCCTTCAACAGCACGACGGCCGCTCCGGCCTCAGCAGGCGACGTGCCACCTGTGAGCTTCATTCGCCGCTCGAATATCTCCTCCGGGGACACGGCCCTCACCCCTGCCGCATGTGCGGAAGCTTTTATCTTGTTCCGCTCGATGACGTCCTCTATCGTCTCGCCGACGATCTCTTCCTCTGCTTCGGGAACGTAGACCTCGACGTCATCTTCGAGGGAACTTGCCCTTTGCGGCTTTGTCTCTACGCCGATTGTATCTTCGGCCACTTTCACGTTCTTGTCACTCACTCTGTCACCTCCATACTGATATTATCGGTTATACCACAACCGCTGTGGGTGTTTCAAGCCAGCTCTTGAACGGTACAGCAACCCAAAAGCAAATACATTGGGCATGCGGGATATCCGGGAACGCATCTGGTGTATAGACTCCGGGGCCGTATCCCACGTCCGACGAGGCGAGATCATCGCAGATGTCCATTTCCGGATGTGCATCCGATAGCATCCACTGCATCCCTTCGGCCCACGGCATCTGCTTCACGTACTGCACGGCTGCGTTCCGATACGCCCGGTGTAGCTCAGTTCGTAGTACTCGCTGCGCGTTCTTCGCCGCACTCTTATATACGCCCCTTCCTGGAGGGTTCTGCTTGAAGAACGCTCGCCACTTCTTCGTCCTCATGTCCACTGCCGGTAGGTGCATGAAGGCCCTGATCTCCTGACTGATCTCAGCAGCGGACTTGCCTTCCAACATCGCATCTGCGAGATAGGTCTTCATCGAAAGGAGCTGGATACGGTTAAGTTCCCAGATCCTCGCACTCAGCTCCACGCCATCGACCGAGGTCCGCATCGCGTTGATCGCCTCGAAGTTCATCGACGTGAACATAGGTGAGTCAGGAGCCAGGAGGGTGAGGTCGTATCCTTTCAGTGCCGTGCCGAACAGATACCGGCCAGCGGCTATCTGGTCGTTGATCGACTGCCCGACCACCATCTCCACCGAGTCGCTGATCTTCTTGGTCACGATCTGGTTAAGCCGCACGACCTCTTTCTGGATCTCATTCCCGATATATACAGCACCGAACAGCTCGGCACTTGACCCGAGCCCTGATACCTTGGAGCCGATACGTGCCGCTGCTTGCTGGTAACTCTTGATGATAGATGCTTCAGTCTGTGCCTCGATCTCCAGCATCATGTTGCGCCCACGACGGACGAGCAGCTGCATCGCCTTTTGTATTTCGGGATCTAGGGGATTAGGCATCTTCTATCCTCATTTTATGATGATTCCCATATCTGCGGCCATTTTCCTACCTTGTTCGATTCCGCAATCGTTCAGATCCCATATTTCACTAAGCCGTTTTCTATCTTTATCGGGCAGTTTGAAAGGAACGGGACGCCCGACACAACTCAACATCGTCACCCTGTTTCCAATCCCGTATGTCCTACGTTGCAAAACATAATAGTAATCGTCGTCATCGTACTGATCGGTCCATCCCAATAGCCGAACAAGGTCAAAATCAGCATGCATGATTTCATTCCGATGTTTATCAACAAACCTCTGGATGCTCGGTTCAGGATCAAGCGGACTAGGCAATTCTTTTTATTCCTTTTGCGAACATGTCATTATCAGACATCTCTTTTGTCACAACAAAATCCCGGCCATACATATCCATGTATGCTCCGGGCTGTATTCTTGTCTCTTCCTTGTGGTTCCCGTTGATCATCCGGTATGCGACGTGCCGGGCATAGATCGTCGGAAAATGCGACTTCAACCACGGCGGCAAGTTCGTAGCACCGAGTGGTATGCGCCTAGCTGTGCGTCTCATCCTGTGCATCAGCCGCTTGCGGTCACCCCTCTTTCCCATCGTACACCTTCACCGCCTCGATCTCGTAAATATCGTAACATGTCGCAGGGCGTATCTTGTTCTGTTGCTGTGCCTCAAATATCGCATCTTCTTTGTAGTAGCAAATACGATAGATTTCACAATTATCCGTTCCGGCAATTTCTGATAAAACAAAATATAATTTCATTCTGCCTTCTCCGTCTCCGGGTCCTCTTCGTCCTCAGGGGTCTGCTGTGCCTTCGACCGCGCTTTCAGATACTCCTCGTCTCCTCTTTCCTCGTCGCTATCGCCTTCTTGCTCGGTCGCCATCTCTTCCTCTTCCTGCTTCAGCTGCTCCATCTCGTAGTCGTAGTCGAGGTCGAGCCGAGACGCTGCCGTGCGGTTACTTATCCACCGCTGGTTCGACTGGAGCACGTATGCCTTGGTTTCCTTCTCGATCTCGCGGTGTATCAGTTCCGGGAACGTGATCTCGACTTCCGTGGAAGTCTCCTCAAACGCCTGCACCTCTACGGGACGCCGTTCACCCGTCTCCGGATCCTCGGCCTCCAGCTCTATCGTGATCTCCTCTTTCGCCGGGATCTCTCCCGCCTTTATCCCTGCGGTGATGACCTTGGCGAGGATCTCCTTGAAGTGCACGCTGAAGAAATCCTGCCAGTCCATGAACTCGCGTACCCCTGGGGCTTCTGCCACTAAGGTGCTCGCGTAGTTACTATTCGAGCTATCTGAAGTCACCATGAACTCCGGTAACCCCGCACCAGCGCTTATGGCCAGTAATATACTGCGCCCGTCTTCCTGCACGTCGGCGGCCTGGAGATTCGGGGACAGCATCTTGTAGTCCACTCCCTTGCTGGTGGTGAGCACAGACACGCCCTCTGGGGCCTTCGCGTACTCCGTGTTGTCCGACGCCTTTCGCTTCAGCGTCTTCTGCGCGTTTACCAGCGAGGCGATCTGGTCGCCCGTGCCGGTTATCTGCTTCACCAACGCTATCGTGGCCCGCACTTTATTGAGCTTCATCCGATCCCGCAGCCAATCCTTGTACATCTTCAGGTCCGGCAACATCGCCTCAAGATAAGAGCGCCCGCGCTTCACGTCGGAGTCGACCATGATCTTGATGTGCTGCACGTCCTCGGCCGGCACACGCTCCTCCTTGTACCAGTACGCCAGGACATCTTCCACGTCGTCGGGATTCGTCTCGATCCCATAGGTGACGTTATTTTTCGCCTTCTTGTCCTTCGGTTCCGTGACCTTTCCAGCGTCCATGAACCGCGTGAGCAACATCCCGGTCTGGTCTGGAAAGAAACGGATGAACGCCTCGCCGTCACGCATCGTCCGCCGCACGACCTCCTTCTTCCGTAGGTCCATCCGGTTGACTCGCCAGAACGTGTCGAGCCATCGCTTCACCATCGGATTCTGTGATATCGGCTGAACGTCGAACCCGCGCCCCACGATATACTTCTCCATGAGCCGCAGGATGTTCCTCGCGTGCGAGTTCCGATAGAAGAACTCCATAGCGACTTCCCGGAGCTCCCCGGCCTCCGAGGCATCCAGTTCCTTCGGCGACGTACCGAGTATCGTCCAGTCGCTCTCGTCGATATCCTCAAGCGTCTTGCGCTGCGCTCTGTTGGGTGATAGCAGCCGTTCGTAAATCTTCTGCAACAGTACGGCCTGCCGTGCCTCGGTCAGTGCTATCTGCCTCTTAGCTTTCAGTAATTCAAACATTCTCTCCTGCCCTTCGCCGGAGTGCCAGCTCCCGGTCTTTCCTCCGTAATTCCTCGACCTGTTCCGGACCCCACTGTTTCGTTTTAATCAGCCCCGTCGTGTATCGTAGGTCTCTGTATAGTTTCGCTCCGTCTTCAGTAAGGTATCTCTTGCTCTTGCAATAATTGTACAGCTCTGTGCCTGGATAAGGTGTGGCAATATAGATATGCCTGTCCGTCAGCGGGAGCGAGTTCGCATAGTCGACGGTCTCCTGCATCTGTTTAAGGCTTTCCCCCGGCCACCCGATGATGAAGAACCCACAGACCTCGATCCCATTCTTCATCAACCAATCGGCTATCACTCTCGCTTCCTTCGGCTTGATCCACTTGTCGAGGATGTTCATGCGCTTGGCGGTCTCTTCCACCCCGGTCTCAAACGCCAGAGACACTCGCCAGCATCCGCTGTCTGCGATCTCGGCAAGACACTTGGAGAGACCTCGAATCTCAATCCCGTTGGGTGTAGACCAGTGGACGTTGTATCGATTGAAAAGGCTGATAATTTGTTTGAGCCGTTCAGGCTGTAAGGCGATATTGTCATCTTCGATAAAAAGTTCATGTATCCCTTTCCCCTCGAGGTACTTCAGGTAACGGTCGATCCACGATACCGAGAATGAAACATACTTCTCCCATACGTTCTGTACACCACAGAAAGCACACTGTCGCACGCAGCCTCTAGAGGTCTCGAACGGGATCCACCGCTTCGTCATGCTTCGAAGATCGTGCGGCTTGTCCTCTTCCCAATATCGGTTTAGCTCCGTGAGTGCGAAAATAGGATGATGGATCTCGCCCTTGATTTGAAATTTCAAGTGTTCGGCTATCGCGTGCTCGCCCCAGCCTTTCGCCACGAACGTAACGCCTTTCGGAGGTTGGACAACCTGTGCATGAAAACCACCGGCGATCACTGTACCGCATACCGCGCGTGCTTTCTTCGCTACCTTCATGTAGTCGTCATGCTGGATACTGAACTGTACCGATATACCGATCACATCCCACTTATTCATCCGCAGGGTTTCGGTGAGATCATCCCCGGCGTGCATATCGCAAACGTGAACCCAGTTGTCGGTATTCTCCACGATGTTCGTTCGCATGGACCACAGGCCGAGCGGCGGCATCACGCACCGCTTCTGGGTCTCGGCCGCGGGCTCAGGTAGCTTGATTAACAGAACTCGTTGCACTCGGTGTCCCCGATCCCTGCACCTGCTCGCTCGGCATGGGCTCCCCGGATATCTGGTAGGCGATGTTCTTCGCAACGGGCGATTCGTAGCCCCGCTGCTTCAGGACGTCGATATTGTGGTTGATGATCTCCTTGGAGTGACCGAAGTAGATGATCCCTGTCTCGTCCGCTTCCGTCACCCCGCTGGCCATACGGATAGCCTTGCCCTCGCAGGAAGACTGGGAGCCCCCCTTCTTCAGGCAGGCGGCAAGGGCACTGTTGGCTACGTCAACCCACTGGCGCTTACCCTTCGCTGAGAGCCCTTTCTTGTGGCTATCTACATCCGCGATTGCCCACGGCATAATCAGGCTCCTTTCCCCTTATTTCGCTCGCCCTGTTCCTTTTCCGCTCCCACCGCCTTTGCCGTATCCTGGACCACTTTTCGTTCCGGGCCCAGTGTTACGTCCCCCGCGCTGACCTCCCGACATACCCTTGCCACGCCCCCGACCATCTTGCGGCCTGTTTTGTCCTCTTGGATTCTTTGCCATTTCTTACTCCTTGTTCCTATTATCGGTTTTTTATGCCCAGGATGGCGTCTGCGGCTGTCTGGCGGTCGCGGTCATTCCACTTGCTCTCAGGAACCATCGTCCCGCAGGCTTGGCACTCGATCATCGCCTCGTTCATTCTATAATATAGATGCTTACATCCACAGAAAGGGCAAGGGCGGTACTTGGTATTATCGGCTACTATCTTTTCTGGAAACGTCATAGCAGACGGACATAGAATCGTGGCTGACGGCATCCCTGTTTCTATTTTATTTGTACTATCAGTTGTCCACGCTGTCCCAGGAATATCAATCGATGATGATGCTCCAGGAAATAAAGGTTGAGCATTAGTCATCCCCGTAATTCCACTCACTTCTTCACCCTCGCCAGTTCCTTTATTCCCATCAGGGTAGCGGCCGCACTCTCCTTGTCTCGGGTGTTCCACGCTTCCGCGAGCTTGTTTAGCGTGTCTACTTCTCCAAAAGCCGGGCCAATTCCCATCCCCATCTTTATCCCGCAGCCAAGGCAGCATATCTCCATATTTATTATATCAAATTCGGCTGGATATCCACAAACGGGACATTCTCGCAACGTTACCGATGCTTTGATCTGTTCCTTATAATTCATCTTTGCCCTCACATAGCTAAGCATTAGAATACCGGAGGGGTGCCGGTCGGCCTTCCGGCACGTGAAACCCCAAACTTGTAAAGGAGGATGATCTATGAAACGAAGAAGTGGAATCCCATGAGACTTTTTCTTGGCCTATCACGCGGTCCCTCCGGTTATTTTATTCCTTCTCCAAAGCCAGCGCGTAAATGGGAAGCATCTCTTTCCCGGCGCATATCTCGCAGACCGTTATTTCTCGCTCTTCCCCAACACGCTCGGCCATGTCCTCGTCTGCTCCCATGACCTGAGCAAGTTCGGCGTGGCCCCCTAGAAACGTCGCAAGCCCATCCTGCCGTGCAACGGCCTTGTAGTCTATCCCCCATCTCTGGAACTTCACTGTCCAGAACAGAGGAAGACCACTCGTGTCTATTTTTCTATGACAGATATCGCACATAACATGATCTCTAAATTCTTTCTCTTTCATCCATTCCTCCTAAAAAGGCGCTGCCTGGTATGACCCAGGATAGACTCTGCGGATGGACAGGGCGCCTTAAAGTCTTCTCCGCGCTCACAGCGCCTCTATTTATCTAAATCCTAATTGTTGCCGTGCCATATTCCGCATCATTGGTGCCATGCGGTATACATACCAGCCACAATTCGTTGTTGAAACTTTTCCACATCCTGAAATTAAATCATCTAAATCATCATCAGAAAGTGCGCGAATGTGGTCATACATGGCATCGGCAACTTTATCCATGATGTCTTTCTCTCGACGCAGAATTTTTATCTTTTCCATTTTTCCCTCCTAAAATAAACCAGCGGCAGGGCGGCTTCCTTACCCTGCGGTACGTTCGACTTTAGGTCTCAAGCTCCCGGAAGTAACCGTACTTTCCTCAAACTCCATATCGTCCCCTAAATGAAGTGGCCTTCTTCATTCTGCCTTGGGCCACGCTGGTTTATTTTTCTACCCATCCTCTCAAATCCGACTGCACGTTGTTCTCGTGATGTATGATCGACATGGTTGGCCGTAACTTCCGTATTATATCACATATCTGCCCTCTCCACCAGTCGGCACTTACGCAGGGCCTCTGTGTCCCATCGGTCCAATAGCCGCCATAAAGATCCCCTCCACCGAAGTCGAACCCGTATAGGTCGATTCTGTCGTACCCCTCAACGATGGCCTGGTACAGTAACATAGGCCCGGTCGACACGGGCTTCATCCCGACGAACCTCACCGTGCCGTCGATGTGCGGTTTGTAGGCAGGGAACAGCACCCGCCACTTCTTGACGTGGACGTACCCGTCCTGCTTGGCGAACCACTTCTGGATATTTATGGCCAAGGCCGCTACCTCTCGATGAACGGTCCCTATGGTATGGATCGGAGGCAGAATGGCGAACTCCATGAAGGCGTAGTTGCAGACCCAGATATCCCCCGCATAGTCCATCGGCCGGTTGTTCCGTCGTGACTGGCCATTACCGAGGATCGTTACGCTTTTCATGCTTCCCGCACCCTCATTCTTCGTCTCTGTTTCTTGGTAATTTTGACCTTCGGGTCCTTCCGCCTCCAGCCGTCGCGTCGCTCCTTGTACTCGTTCGAGATTATCTCCCCCCGTATCCAGGCAGCCTTATCGTTGCAGTCACATCGCTCAGGTTTTCGTTCGGTCGTGACCAATATCTTTCCACACTTGTTGCACTTGAACCTTCTGACCTTCATCATATCCCCCTTTTAAAATTGCCAGCGCGGGGCCTTGCGGCGCTTGTTTTTTATTATGTGAAATATACCGGCCCGATTGTCTATATAAATATCTATTAGGATTTTTAAATATGATAATCAGTTTTCCACCCTCGCCCTTCCGAGCCGTCTTTTCACCGTGGGTCACGCTGGCAACAGTTCTCCTCTCTCCATGGTCTCGTACCCGTATCGCTCGTATATCTTCATCCCACATACCGAGTGGTATACGCTTCCCCTGAACCCGACCGCGAGCTTGACCGAGAGTTTCTTCCCGCACTTCTCGCACCGCACACGGTGAACACCCATCCGCTTGATCGCCTCGATGAGGTCCATATCAAACTCTTCAGATCGCTGCGCTGCCTTGTAAGCCTGCCAGGTATGGAGGTACCGACGGTCGTGCTTAGTCACTCCGCCCACTCCTCCATCACGAACTCCTTCTGCACCTGCGCCAGGCAGTACACGAAGGCGTCGCCCTTATCCGGGCTTCTCCCGAACTCCTTCTTGAACTCGTCCTTGGGCTGCACGATGAGCCGCCCGTCGCTCTTGGTTCCGTACTTCATCCCGGTGAGGTCCTCGATCAGCTCGTCGTCGTCCGGTATGCTCATCACCCCGCTTTCCTTGAAGTTACGCTCGAACAGCTCTCGTGCCTGCCACCACATCTCGGCACGACGATTGAAGAACTTGCGCTCGTTATCCGCCTTGCGTGCCGAGTCGATCCCGTATACCGTGTTGAGCTTCAGCTGCCCGTTTAGAAGCAACTCGGCCAGGCGGTCGTACACCCCGGCTCCCACGCCGTTCGCGTCGACCTTCAGCACCTGCGCTGGCATAGCGTTGACTATGTTTGTTACGATCCCGCAGGTCTCCATCGTGTTCGTCTTCCCCCATACCTTCACGACCTCGAACTGGTATCCGCTACGGCGAAACAGCACCGACCGGTCGTCCCCCATCCGTGCAACGTCGAGTCCGTACTCGATCTCCCCGTTGGTGTATATCGCCTTGACATCAGCTCCACGAGCTCGCTCTGCCCATGACAGCGGGATCACGGCGTTCCCACCCTTGTCGCTGAACTCACCGAGTATCTTCGTCTCCCACAAATAGGGGTTGGTTTCTTTCCACTGCCAGCGGTCGAGGATCCAGTCCATATCGGCTATCGGGATATCTGCCACCGCCTCCGCGGGCCACTCGCTTCCCGTTCGCGGCTTTCCCCAATCGTAGAGCTGGTTGTTGATCGACTGCTTGTACTCCTTCGGCACATCCTCGACGGAGACAAGCGGGCTGTCCCATACGCTGAACTTGAACGACTTCCAGTTCCGGCGCTCGGTGCTGTGGTGCTTGCGGAACGGACACTGCTGGTCCGCCCCATCCGTAGTACTGATCTCCAGCATGTGACAGTCACCGATCATGGACCCTTCCAGGGCGTTGTACGTGTCCTCCGGTATCCCCTTCGCCTCGTCTATGATGAACAGGATATGTTGTGCGTGCCAGCCCTCGATGTTCGTCGTCTGGTCCGTGGAGAACCCGATCATGTACCAGCCCGCCTCGATCTTCACGTCTACGGTCTGGCAGTCTCCCTTCAGCCGGCCGGGGAACTTCTGGTACAGGGTGCGGATCTCCTTCCACAACAGTTTCGCTACCTGCCTGTGGGTGGGTGCCGTGGTAACTACCACCGAGTTCTCGTATAGGTTTAGGAACGCCACGGCTACCGCTCCCGCCACGGTGGTTTTGCTGATACCGTGACAGCCACGTACCGATGTGCGCTTGTTGTTGAACACGCTTTCCGTGACCATCTTCATGCCGGACCACATCCGCATCTCCATGACGTCCTCGATGAACAGCCACGGATACCTGCGGTACCAGTCGAGTAGTTCGCCCTTACTTCTTGGCGTTTTTACCGTTCCCATATCCTTCTCCCTTGTGTTTCTTCGCCCGGTCGTAAAGCTCGTCTATGATGCTCATGCTCCCCTCGATCTCGTGCTTCGCAGTTGGGAACCCATGGAATTGCTCTATAATTGTTTTGAAATAGCGATGATCTTTTAGCGCTCGGGCTGCGGCGCTTTTCGCTATTGCCTCTTCCATCGTCATCGTTTGTCTTTTACCGTCAATTTGTATTCTTGTCGGTTTCTTCAATTCTTCTTCTAGCGCTTTCAACAAATTGACTTTACCAGAGCCCTTCGGTCGCCCCTTCGGATTACGTACCTCTCCCTTCTTCGCCGGTTTGAGGTTTTCTGGTACACCGCCTTTGCGTGGCATATTTCTTTGTTCTTTCTTATTTCTCAGGTTTTCCCATCTTTCACACTCCCGATATCGGTACATGCAAAATCGGGTTTATCTGGATCACCTTATCATGTTTCCGTGTTTTGGCGATATGAGATCGATCTGATGTCTTTACGATCTCCGATCCCCATTTTTTCTGCAAGAGTTTCAACTGATTCTTTTCGTTTTGAACAGACCGATACGTGGAACACCCTCCTCTCTGCTCCACCTGCCGCACGGAGTAATAGGCCTTATTCACCCGCAAAATTTTCCGATACATTTTGATCTGTTGAAGTGTCATGTCATAATCTTCTTTAAGGGAGAACCGTTCATCATACCTCAATGAACATCCATGCAAAAACACCCCGAACGGGCTTCCCACATAGGAAAGAAAGCTGAACGGAGTTCGTTCTCGGTAACACTGTGCATCAGTATTGACATTAACCCCCCACATTCCAACCTTGAGTTCTTTCGCCACAAGGGAATATTTCTCGACAAAGCAATAGAATTCTTTTCCTTCTATCTTATTTGATTTTTTCCCTTCCCAGATAAAAAGTCCTTGAAAATCATCATCGACAATCAACACGGCATCGTACATCGGAAGGAGTGAATCGAGAATGTAATTCCTAACCCGGCAAATATTCCCCTGGATCCCATCCGGGCAAATTTCCAATTTTGCGTTTGGGTTTCTTTCTTGATATTTCTGGGTCTCGGTTGAATCAACAAACACACGAATGTCTGGCAAAACATTTGGAGTCTCTAGTCTATCGGGTCTCCCATAAGAAGGACAGGCAATCGCTATTTTCACTTTCTCACCTTCATTAGTTTTTGAATTGCCTCCGGTCCCGGCAATACGCGACCCATTCCCACCTGTTTAAGTTTATGATGAAGCGATCTCACGGCCTTCAATTCAAACAAAGTCTGTGCTTGAAGCCAATCTATGTCATTATCGAAATACAACACGATATAATTATGGCTTTCCATCAATTCCGCTGATAATTCCACTTCAGGTTCATCGTCGAAAATTTGAATCTTAAGTTCGGGAATATGAATCGAGTCACTGAGAGAATCGAAGTCTAACCCAATAAAAAAATCTCGTGCTCCCCTATTCGATATCTTTCCGAATTGACTGACAATTGCAAGTAGTTTCTCTTTCGCTTCTTTCTTGCTTTTTGCTTTGATATAATCCACCGGTAGTTTTTCTGGTATCTTATACCCGTCTTCTTTCAAGCTGGCAAGTGCCTTAATTCTCTGGTGTCCGTCTATAATATATGCCTTACTTTTCTGGGTTCGTTGCCATACGAAAATAGGAGCCGACCAACCACGCTTGACGATACTATTTTTCAATTTCTTCAATCGTTCTTTCGTAAGTGATTTCAATTCCCCCTGAAATTCTATCAATTCTTCGACCGGTCTCTCATCTGCCCCTCGACACTCTATGGTGATAGTTTTCTCTTCTTTCCTTTTCGCCATTCTACTCCTCCGGTTTCGGCACATATTCCCCCGACTGCACGAGTCGATGTATCTTCTGTACCACGGCATTTTTCGGCAAGTTTAGTTGCTCGGCGATCTGAGCTCCGCTGAGTCCCTGGTCAAGCATCGACACGAGGTCCGCATCGTATAGGTACCACGGTATCGTCATATTTGAAGGTTTTTGTCCTTGCGGCGTGGCGAAGGTATTGGTATTCGTCTTCTTCGGCATATCAGTTATCCGCATCCAGATCGGGCAGTCCGGGAATGCCGGGTTGTGTAGCGGGTCACTCATCTTTGTCCACCATCTTCTCAATCTTCTCAAATTTTTCTACTGCGTTATTGAACTGCTGTGCTACCTTCTCTATGTCTCGTATCGCTTTCGTGTGTAGGAGCACATCATGAATAAACCACCCGAGGAAAAAGCCAGCCCCGATCCAAATGACTCCAAACAAGAGCAACCATAGCTTTGCGTCTATCTCACTCATCCGATTACCTCCCTATTATCAGAGCGTTCACGTGGTTCCTCACGGCAACGATGGTATCAGCCCGGCCCTGGTCCGTCAGTGCCTCGACCTGATTGACGAGTACCTTCCTCGACTTTTCCATCGTGCCGTCTGGGTTTTCCATCACGAAGCTTAAATATATCGTGTCGATCCCGAGCGTCTTCGCGTAGTCTATTATTTTCTGCGCCATCTCGTCATAGTACCTCAGCGTGTCTTCCGCTATAAACGCATCGGATAAGTTTTTCATTCTGACCTTCTTCGTATTCCCATCTCAAGCGCGAGTATCGGGTCATAGATGACCTCGAAGTGTAGATGATCCCCGACCGACATCCCCGTCGATCCCTGTATCCCAATCGGTTGCCCCCTCTTTACGTAATCCCCTTCTTTCACCAGTAGCTTGCTCATGTGACCGTAGAGGGTAGACACCCCTCCGCCGTGGTCGATCACTACCTTTCCGCCGTATACCGGATCGCCTTGATAATATCCGTCAGGCGCCGACCAAGCCTCGACGACCGTTCCTATCGCAGCAGCCTCTACGGTAGCGTCTTCTGGCCCGACTATATCGATACCCTTGTGTACCTTCTCCGTTCCGCCACCCATCGGATCTTTCCTGATCCCGCACTCGGATGTCAAAACGTAGACGCGCATGGGTGGCGTAAGTGTCAGTGTCTCTTCCTGTAACTTCGTGATCCTTTCCGCCTCCATGATGTAGAGTTCTTCTATGTGTTCTTCTAGTTGAGCGATCTCCACCTTTTTTTTCTCGATCCTGTTCTCGTTCAATCCTTGTATGCTCACCATCAAAATAACCGTCACCGAAACCGCAATTATCCAGAGGTTCGTTTTCACGACAGCCTCCTTCGATTAAAGTTTGGCGACCATCTCCGGCGTGTTCTCCCAGATTACCTTGCCCTTATACCAGAGGTGTCCGCCTTGTCCTTTCGTGATTGGCAGTTTCTTCATTTTTCCTACCAACTCACAGTTTATGAAACTGGCTCCCATCTCCAGAATGTCGTCTATGATCTCCGATATGTCGCCGTCAGAGTGAAAAATGATCTCGCATCCGTAGCTCTTTGCCAATTTAAACAGCTGACCGATCTGCGGCTTGACGTATTCCCTCCAGTCATCAGGCCGCATGAGTAGGCCGGTATTGTATCCGTAGTCATCCCCGATCATAAAATATGTTAACGGGTATCCAGTTTCCCTGTTCCACGTCTCCAGCAGGCGGTCATTCCACTCGAGGTACGTCTGCGTTATAGCGGAGAGGTCTGGATGGTCCATCAGGAGTTCCAAGTATCCCATGAACCGGGCAGCGGTCGTGAAGATACTCTTGAAATTCCGGGTACCGAACCCGTGACTTTTCGAGAACCAACCTTGCCACTCCTTGGGGGGAAGTTCTATCTCAAATGCTCGCCAGTCGTACTTCTGCAAGAGCGGCGGCATTCTTATCTCGCCGGGATGTTTTACCACCTCCGGCCCCCATTCCGTCATCTTGTTTTCCCACCCCCAATTTATGGGTTTTATTTGTTTGGGTTTTACGTTTAGAAACATTCTTCCAGGTCCTCCCGTACCAGATATCTTCTATGGTTTTCGGACTCACTTCGTATATGGCCCCGATTACTTTGGCCGGATGTTTGCCGCGCAATCCGAGGATCTGCCAGACTTCCGTCTCGTTCAGTCGTGCACCTGAGTATGTCTTCTCTCTCAGTGGGATAATTTGTCCCTTTTGTCCCTCGTATGTGCCATATATGAAATATTGTTCTAGCGGTGTTCCGTTGTTTGATTTGTTGACGGTATAAATCTTGAACATTTCTCCCTTTTTTCTCTTGTATCTCATCGTGATCTTCCATCCGCAGAGACCACAAACGAAACCGCAGATATGGTTTGAATATCTTATAACCTCTAGACTTGAATTCGGTTGACTGCAATAAGGACACAGAAGATGCGTGTCTTGACGGTAATGCAGCTTCCGTTTCCTGACCCTGAGTAGATTGAATATCTCTTGGTTCGTCCAACTCCAGTTTCCCCAGCCTAAATTGAGTAAGATCGCGCTCCTCCGCCCAGCCGTATGATGTTTACACCCTCCTGCTCGGGTATGTAGCGAAACGGATCAATGACGAGCGACCCTTGTGGCCATTTAATGGTTGTCCATTTCTCGTGATCGCACGTAATAACAAATATCGCCGGATCAATATTCTCTGGAAGATCGTTCTGCTCAAACATTCGGATCACCAGGTGTCCTCGTTTCATGAGAATATCAGCGAGCAACAACGCCGAACTTCCGTCCAGAAGATTAGTCTCCGACTTGAACTCCATCCCGCAAAGCACGATTGGCTTGTTGTGTTCGTTTAGTTTCTTCGCGCAGATGACGTCGGCCAACCATTCGGTCTGCCGTTCCCGGCAAAGCATGTTCATCTTCCACCAGTTGAAACTTAGATTATATCGGTCGGCCAGATAAGCGAGCGCGAGGTTTTCCTTCGGGTGACAATTGTGAACTGCTCCGGCAACGGTTACATAGGATGGTTCGCCGTCTACTTCCAGGTTGTATACATCTATATTCCTGGCGGTCTGAACTTCAACCTTTCGTATTTTGTGGTAGAAAAATCCCTCCTTCTCAAAGATATGATTGTATCTTTTCGCTTGCATTTTGTGTCGATTGGGCATCTCGACTATTTTTTGCATGGCCTCTAAATCTCTCGCGTTCGTTACGGCAACGTCCCAATTCTTTTTATGCCAAATTCCATTAAAGCGTCTCGGGTGTTCTTTGATCCACGACGAAATACCAAGGCGCTTCAAAAGCAAATGCGCACCATAGGCTAAATTCACAGAAGTGGTTGAGTATGTATATCCATATTGAAATGCCGCGCCGTCTCCCCGGTATAGTCCCCGCAAGATGTTTCTTGCGGTTTCCTCACTACCATTCAATACCCAATCTGGTAACCTTTTTGTGGCCGCTCCATGTCCGAAGTCGTTATCCAGCTTGTTTGCTAAATACGTATCGTTGAATCTAATTGTCGCACAATTTTTTTTCTGCGTCTTGGATGGAGTTGATTTGTCATTGAAACAGAAAAGTAATTTGCTTACTTCTTTATGGTATTCAACTTCTTTCTGATGAAAATGAAAAGAAATCCGCCCGTTGTTATCTCGGCCCCTCGGCCATTCTATTGACCCTTCTGATAGATAATAACCTGCCAGAATTTCATATACTTCATAGCTCTTGGCTTCCGTTGTCTTCGGTCTTGGGAATAAAATATAATGATCTCGTGTAATATCTGATGCTGGCAAATAATATGGTTCTCCAACGCATTGGGGTATTTTTTGGGCACCGTCTCGCTTTTCTTTTCCCTGCCAATAATAAACTTTACGGAGATCGTCAGCTACGAGAACTGGATGTTCTTCTGTCACCGTAACGGGTTGCAGTCCTCTTGGATATAGCATATACAATTCGCCGTTATATCGCCTTTTATATTTTTCGGTTACTTCATGATATGTTCCATCTGCCGTCAGCACTTGGCTCCCAGGGCCAAGTTCATTTATTGGTTGCATCCCATCTATCGTATAAATTAATTCACCCGCGGGCAAACATCCCCCTCCATCTCCCATCCCTCCATAAGTATACCGCTTCCCGTTCCACAAACGCTTCGTGGCAGCGGCGAGAGTTCCTGTTACCTTGTCTACGTCAACAGTAGCTTGCACCTTGTAGGCCAGTTCCATCATGGCATTCGCATAATCTATCTTTGAGGTGATCCAGCCGTTGTAGCAAGTCTTCACCATGCAGGCCTCGTCGACTCCGAGGACGTACTGGTCGGTATCTGTGACCGTGGAATAGAACTCACATACCCTGCTCAGGTAATCGTCAAGCGGGTTCCCGTCATACCCGAGTACTACGAACTCCGGGTCGTAGAGATCTGGTATCACGGTTCCCATAGCGCAGAACTGTGGGTTGTGGACGAACGCGATGTGATCGGACAGCTTCCATTTCTTCTGCGAGCGCAAGCTGTGTTCAGTTTCAAGCTGCGCTAGCATCGGTAGGAACGTTCCGGGTAGCACAGTTGATATGACGCAGAGGATGATCTTCTTCTCTATCTTCCGCAAGAATAACTCGTGCGCTATCTCGTCAAGGCATCTCCTCAGTGGGTACAGATTATAGTCCATGAACACTCGCGGTATGGGGACCGTTCCGTCGTATCCGGTCTGGTTCGGCGTCTCTACGGCAACGAAGGTGATGTCGCATTCGAGCACGTCTTTCAATTCCCCGTACTCCACCAAACCGTCCTTCAGTAGATCGGCAACGCTTTTCTTCGGGTCTGGCGATGCTTCTTTCTCCTTAAACCACTGCCAGCCCATTCGTTTTTCGTCTTTGTCGTACCCGATAACTTTGTGTTGTCTGTACGCAAATCCAAGAGCCATCGGTAATCCCAACTTCCCCAGGCCAATTATGCCGATTTTCAATTCGTCCTCCTGTTTTTAAATAGCGGCGGGTCTATCCCATCAAGACCGTTCAAAGGGAAAGCTACTTTCAAAACATCCTCTTCGTTCGATCTACACGCCAACGACGTGTTGCCTCTTTGGATAGGCCCGCCTACAATATATTGTGATACGGTAGTTCGGGTTCTAGGCAGTCTCCTTGAAGGGCTGAGTCCACGATAACCGTGAAACTCAAACATGAGAGATAGGCACGAATGCCTCATCGGTTCACCTCGACATCTTCCGATGCCGTCTGAGGAATCACCGTTTCACCAGAGACCTTCCCTGGTTTGTCTTTTATCTCCACGTATTTATAGCAGAAACGCTCCATATCCATCCCGCTTCCGACGCTCACCCTGAGATATCCAGGCCAGTTGCTAAAAGTTCTAGTAAGTATCCTGTAGCGATTATCAAGTTCTGCTTGTACTTCTGTGGCATGATCATCAGCTATGAGAATAAAATTCGTATGTGTGTCGATTGCCTGGAATCCGTTGTGTTGTAGAATTCCGAGAGCGTTCTCTTTCGTGATACGGGCAAATCTTATCTGCTCTTTCACGTAGTCGTAATTATCAAGTGCTGTCTCGACCGCAATTTGCGTAAAGGTGGGGATTAGTCGACAGTCAAAGGTGTTTTTGTACTTCTCGATCAACTCCGGGTTGGCAAACATCAACCCTACTCGCATTCCGGCAAGCGCGAATGCCTTTGAAAACCCGCGCAATACGATCAGGTGGGAATTTTTCGGAATCATATGGGCACAACTCTGATCCGTTTCTGCCCAATCCATATAACTCTCATCCACGATCATGTGCTTACCCCTGTTGAGATACCAGATGATCTCCTCCCTGTCGAATAGTACACCTGTCGGATTGTTCGGGTTCGCCACGTAAGTGAAGTCACTCTCAAAATGAAAATATCCGAGATGAGGATCGAACGGCTTCTGTGGTATTCCGATGAGATTAACGCCATATCGGTCTGCCTGGTCTATAAACCCACTATAGGTTATAAGGTGGTGTTCAACAAAGGCTTTATTCTGACTCGCTAGCCACATCAACCAGTTCAACGCGTGGTCTACGCCAGCAGTTACGGCGATACAGGTAGATGGCACCCCGTAGAATTCGGAAGCCCTCTCGATCAACTGAACTTCCCGATACTCCGGGTACTCCCGCATCCAACCTTTCGACAGAGCTTCCATCACTGCTGCCCTGACCTTCGGCGCTGGCTCGTAGGGGCAGTTGTTCCCGTCAAGGCATACAAACGCAGAACGTGCCGGAACCGGCAGTCTCAAACTCAATCCAGGTTGATAGGTCATTTGTTCCATCCTATCGCGTCTTCTATTTCTCTCAATACTTTTTTCGGGTCTATCTTTCGTTCGGCTCGTATCTGCATGATTATAGAAATGACTCCGGCAAGAACGAGTCCGATAAAAAGGAACGGCATTAAAATGGCCACGGTCCCTACAATTAACGGGATTCCGAAAAGCAAAGTCACGAACATCTTCATTTATTCCTCCTGTTCCACGGCAAAAAAGTATCAATTTTCGGCATGATCGTATCCCAGTTACCCTTGAACTGGATGGCGCGGTCATCAATTATGAGTCTCGTCGGTATTTTTTCAGATACAATGTCATCGACCTTGATGTCGTTTTCATACAACCATCTGCGGATAGCCTTGATTCCAGTAGCGGTCCTCGCCCTGGTTGAAAAGATGATCACCTTGTATTTTTTGCGAAGTTTCTGTAGTGCTATTCTAGTACCGAGAACCGGAGGATCCGGAATATCGCCACCCGAGGATGGCGTCCGATACTGATGGATAGTCCCGTCAAAGTCAATCAGTATCGATTCTTTGTCTGCCACGCTGCCCCCCTGCGTCGTGAAGTAGGCTACGCTGTATATTATAGCCAGCACAAGAATCAAATACAAGGGCCAGTACATTACTTCTTCTCCTGCTTGAAACGATCACAAACACCATAAGGTGCTATATCTCCCACATACCATTCATTCTGTCCGCCCTCTGCCAGCCGACAGGAATATTCGCCTTCATAGTGAGCTTCCGAGAATTGACAATACGCACAACAGCGATCAACATGATGATAATTATTTTTGACAAAAAACCTCTCTGCTGCTTTTTGAGCGGTTTCAAGTTTCATCCCTTCTTCTCCTGTTCAGCGATTAACTCTCCTCGCTGCTCCTCTATAGAACACGGATTATCTTTTCTCTCTTCAAGCAAGTCTTGGTAATGTTCCGCTTGACTCTTACTTGGATTTAATCTCATTCGAACATAAGCATCAGCCCAACATTTTTCACATGCACTCATCTCTCTACATCCTTGCTCTATTCTCGAACCAGCCGTATATTCTGCCAGATTTTAAACGGTCTCAAATACAACCGGAACATAATCGATTTGAGACATGGCAGATATTTTAGGGAAAATCCGATAGCGAATTGATACGGATAAATCTGCAATCCACCACCAAGAAAAGGGTGTTCTATGACTTTATTCCAATTCACCCCTCTACCTCCTTACTCTGCTCCTGGGCTTGCAGGGCTTGCAAACGATGATGTCTTTCGGCGCAGGGATGCACGGACGGACTGTAGTAATTCTGCCCGTTGTAGCCACAAACAAAACATGGTGCCTTCTTCATCTCGCCATACTTAAATAGCTTCTCTTCCATCTCTCTCACCCGTTCTTTACAGGCGGATAGTTCGGCCTCGGCTTCTTCAAGCTTGCCTTGCGTTTCATGTTGTTCACGGAATAATTTCTTGTTGCTTTTAGACAACTTCTTAACAAGTTTTGTCATTCTTCCATCAAACTTTTCCTGGTTCATTTCGATTTGGTTAGTTAGAGCGGCCTCTATCTGATCGGCATATACCTTCCAGCGTTCTTCGTTCTTGAAGTATCTATCTTTTTCTTCTGCAAGCGCCGCCTCGACTTGTCGCATGGGATGTTCTTGACAAGTCCGAATATGCGTGGTTATCTGTTCTCCCGCATCAAGATCAAATGCTGTACCGCAATAGGCACAATAAGTATAACCTTTCCACTTTGCAAGTTCGGCTTCTAAGGTAAGTATTCTTGTTTTACAATCACTAAAGTTATCCGGCATGCTCATTCTTTCTCCTCCCCCTGCTCTATTCTGCGATCCTGATACCAGTGATCACATTTCATACATAGTTTTATTTCATAAGGAGGATCTGGAGTCTGGGCCATCCCATACAAACGAATATACTTCTCGCCGCGCTCAATTTTATTTCTACATTCCTCACATTGGTGTTCTTTTCGCGCAGTTCTGATCGTTCTTGAAATTGTCATTCACTCCCCCTCCCTCTGTTCCTGGGCTTGCAAGGCTTTGTTCAAAGTCTCTACTGCTATTCTGTCTAATATTTCCGGTGACTCAAGCAAACCCAGTGCCGCAATTATCGCCTCTTCCAACTCCCCCACCCGTTCTTTACAGGCG
>Ga0307377_10002466_pt1 | contig 21836 bp, 19 predicted proteins | sample TR3MG_FD_202535 | JGI IMG/M metagenome (GOLD analysis project Ga0307377, IMG submission 202535) | Soil microbial communities from Risofladan, Vaasa, Finland - TR-3 | ecosystem: Environmental > Terrestrial > Soil > Coastal area > Acid sulfate soil | place: Finland: Risofladan, Vaasa | collected...
AATTCGCGGCGTGGGCAACGTCACCACCGCCGCCGAGTTCAACGTCTACGTCGATCCGGAAGCAGCCGCCGTCGTGTTCAACGCCTGGCCGGGGTTGACGCTGGTCTCGTGGGAGACGACTATGGCCTACGGCTTTTCGGCCGAACAGGTCGAGGTTTTGCTTTCGGTCGATTCACCTCGCACCGAGTTCTTCCGGCGCATCACGCTGCGCTCAATCGGGGTTCTCGAGCAGATTCTGGGGTACAAGGCGCTGCTGGCGCCCGACCTGTTGGCAATGGCGGTGGCACTGGAGCCAGACACCGTGCGCAAGGTCGAGACGCACTACGTCCAGGTAGAGCTGGCAGGGAAACACACGCGCGGTCATACCACGGTAGACTGGTTCGACCGCACAGGGCAGGAACCCAACGTGAACCTGGTCCTGGAGATGGATACCGAGTGGCTGTGGGAGCTATTGCAGGCTGCCGTGCGGTAGCCGCCAAAACGGGGAAGAGCAGGATTTACGGAATGAAACGATAAGGAATCCGTTCATTCCGCGAATCCTGCTGTGGCTGCGGGTGGAAACAGCACAGAGTACGGAGGGAGAGCAGGATTTGCGGAATGAAAAGATCAGGAATCTGTTCATTCTGTGAATCCTGCTGTGGCTGCGGGTGGAAACAGCACAGAGTACGGAGGGAGAGCAGGATTTGCGGAATGAAAGGATAAGAGATCTGGTCATTCCGCGAATCATGCTGTGGCTGCGGGTGGAAACAGCACTGTGTACGGAGGGAGAGCAGGATTTACAGAATGAAAGGATAAGGGATCCGTTCATTCCGCCAATCCTGCTCTAACCGACATGCCAGAACTCATCCATCAAGAACTGACCGGCGACATTATTGGCGCTTATTACGAGGTCTATAACCGCACCCCGCGCACTCATCCAGAGTACATCTACGAGCGGGCGATGATGGAGGAACTGCGTCTGCGTGGCAGAGCGACCACGCGGCAGGATGAATACTGGATTCTCTACAAGGAGCACCTGGTTGGTGTGCAGCGACTGGATCTGTTCGTCGCCCAGGAAGTTGCCGTAGAACTCAAAGTGGTGGAGCGCCTGACCCCCTTACACAAGGCGCAGGGTATCTCCTACCTGAAGACAGTTGACAAGCCAGTGGGGTTACTGCTCAACTTTGGGAGCAAGACGCCGGAATTCAACCGTCTCTATTTCGACCCTGCCAAGCGAGCGTCTGCCCTCCCTGAAAAGAAAGCGATTACTCCCTCCCCTGATTGGCTCTACCCCGACCTCGCCTACCAGGTTGTGGGCGGACTGTATGAGGTTCATACTGTTTTGGGGGCAGGTTTCGTCTATCGCATTTACGCCAATGCCTGCTGCCATGAATTGGGGTTGCGTGGCCTGGCGGTCAAACCGGGCAAACGAATGCAGGTGACTTATAAGGGTGTCGTGATTGGCGACGTGGCCTTTGCCCACATTGTGGTCGAAGGCAAGATCATGGTCTTTCCTGTGGCTATCGGTGACGTAAATGCGCTTCACCTGGATAGCTTGAAGGACTGGATGCGGCTGTGTGACATCCAGTTAGGCATTCTGGCTAACTTTGACGCCATTCACCTGGAACCTGTTTTCATAAGGGCGTAGGGAGAGCAGGATTGGCAGAATTGATGGATAGGAATGGAGAGGGAGAGCAGGTCGAGAACTCCCCGGTTGGCCGATGCGCCGGGGAGTTTTGTGCGCTACACTGACGCCGATCGCGGCGCTGGGCCTGATGGGTTGGGGTGGAACCTTTTTGACGCTCAATCCGTCAAGAATATGGAGTCAGGACGTTTACCACCAACAACAAGAGAGGGAAGCGAAATTGAAAAGGAAACGATATCTTTTGGGATTGATGCTCATTTTGAGCACATTGAGCGTGGGCAGTTGCACGCCGTCCACGCCTGAGCCAACCGCAGTACCGACGAGCGTGCCGACGGAGGTTGTTGTGGAGACGCCCGGCCCAACGAGCACTCCGACGGAGGTCGCCGTGGAGGTGCCCGACCCGGTTCGGGCCCGCGACGTGGCGCTGGCCTACGCCAGCGGGCGGTATGGCGAGCAGGCTCCCGCGCTGGGGTTGGCCTGGACGGAGGAGTCCATCACGCCGGAAGGGCTGGTCGGTGCGTCGACCTTTGAATACACCGCCGCCGGCTGGGTGGTCACGGTGTCCTTCCCGGTGGTGGCCCCCCAGGCGACGATCTACACGGTCGTGATGGCCAACCAGGCCACCGGATTCCAATGGGAGGGGGAGGTGGACGCCAGCGGTGAGGTGACGGAGCTATCGGCACCCACCACCGGGCTGCCCGTCGTGGGCTGGCTGGGCCACGTCGCCAGCCTGCCCGCCGGTTCCCAATACGACGACTACCTGGTGCTGCAACCCGAGGGGGCGGGCGAGATCGGCGTGGCGGGCGCCAACGAGGCGGTCGAGGCCGAGATCGTGGCGCTGCGCGATCATAAAGAGCCGGGCAAGTACGCCCACTTCTGGGGCGCGCTCGCCTGCGACGTGCCCGACTATGGCGGTTGCCAGCTCGTCGTGACGCGCGTGCGCGCCGGGACGGCGATCGCCGATCCCGAACCGGTCGAGGCTTGGGAGGGCACCATCGTCAGCAACCCGCCCGGGTCCCAGTTCGACGACTACTTTGTCCTGGCGGGCGACTTTGCCGTCGGGTACGGCATCGGCAGCATCGATCCGGCGGTCAAGGCGCAGTTGGAGGGGTTGCGCGACACGGGGATTACCGCGCGGGTGTGGGGGCAGCTCAGGGCCGGCGTGCCCGACGCGTTTGGCTCGCAGATCGAGGTGACGCGGGTCGAGGGCGTGGGGGATGCGGTGGCTACACCACTAGCACCTACGCCGACGCCAGCGGAGGGGGCGGGGGAGCCGGTGGAGGGCTGGGCCGGCACGGTCGTCAAGCTCCCCCCAGGCTCCCAGTTCGGCCACTACTTTGAGCGGGACGACGGGGAGCGGTTCGACATCGGTTCGGCGGACGCTGATATGACGCAGCAGATCACCGAGGTACGGTGGACGGGCGCGCAGATCCGGGTGTGGGGCCGGTTGTTCACCGGCGTGCCGGCCATGGAGGCGCGGCACATCGAGGTCGAGCGGATGGAGGTCACGTCGGGGCCGGCGGAGGAGGCCCGGAACCTCACGCCCTTTGCGACGCCGAGCGCGTCCTCGCACCTGCCGACGGATCGAGGGGGCCAGTACCAGGCCTGGATGGCGACCGACGGCGCGATCGAGACCGCCTGGGTGGAGGGGGTGGCGGGGCCGGGCGTCGGGGAGTGGATCGAGCTCACCTTCCCTGGAACGGTCGAGGTCCACAGCGTCGGGCTGGACGTGGGCTACGACCGCGACGCGGAGATCTTTGGCAGGAACAACCGGATCAAGAAGGTGACCGTCATCTTCTCCAGCGGCGAGGAAGTCGAACTGGGCTTTGCCGACGAGCGAGGCGTGCAGACGATCCCGCTGGTCCGCGCGCCCGGGCCGAACATCGAGACGACGTCGGTCAAGGTGGTCATCGAGGAGGTCTTTGCCGGGTCCACGTACGACGACACGTGCCTGGCCGAGATCGAGGTGTGGGGCCGGGCGAAATGAGCTGCCCGGCCTGAGAGAAGTTGGGGGGATGCGTCTCAGTCGAGACGCATCCTCCTTATTCCGCAAACACGGTCTGTTCTGCTACTTCTGTCTGCAGGGCTCGCAGGGCCTTTTTGACCAGGTTAAGGCGCAGTTCCCTCTCCTCATCTTTTGGCAGTTCGGGGTTCCCCAGAGGGTGTGGGATAGCCACGGCGGGCACGATACGATTGGCCCCCACGGTCAGAGAAATCGGCACGATCGAGGCCACGTGCACCACGGGCAGCCCCACCCGGTCTATCTCTTTGACGAGCGTTGCACCGCAACGCGTGTCGGTCCCTCAGGTGGAGGTGAGGATCACCCCATCGACGTCGGCCGCCTTAAGCTTTTCCGCGATCGCCTGGCCGAACTTTTGCGCGTTGGCAATCGAGGTGGCATTGCCCACGGTGACGTAATACAGGTCGTACAGTTTGCCGATCGTGCCATCCCTCTCCAGGCTGCGCGCAGCGTCCAACGGCAAGACCCTGTCCGGATCCTCGTTCGCGTAGACCGGATCGTAGCCACCGTGACAGGTCTGATAGGCGTCCGGGGTCAGGTCATCCACCCCGGCGATACTGTATGCGGCGAACTTTGAAGCGCTGGCGGCCTCTATCCGGTCCGGGTTACCCAGGGGTACGATCCCTCCCGTGGTCACCAGGGCTATCGTGGCCGGGCGCAGGTCCTTGATCGCGGCGCTGGGAGGGACGCGCTCAAAGGTGGGCATCGGATACTCGGTCTGGAATGGCTCCCCCTTAAGTTTGAGCAGGAGCATGTCTACCGCTCTCTCCGCCCCGGTGCGATCCGCAAATTGATTGATCCTGAACCCACGAGGGAAGTAACCCTCCTCCTGGGGGAGGCCGATCTCCTGGCCCAGGCCCAGCTTGTGGACGAAAGCGGCCATCCTGGGGATGGCCTCTCTCATACCCCGGGCAGAATCGGCGGTGGGGATAATATACACCTGCTTGCGGTAGAGATCCAGCGCCGGGTTCTCCTCGTACAGCCCTGTGACCACCGGGATGGCCAGTTTTGCGCTCATCGCCGCGCAGGAGGCCCCACAGGCGACGCCGTATCTACCCGCGTTGAAGGCCGGGCCAGCGACAAAAACGTCCGGCTGGTAAGGGGAGGCCAGCTCGACCACCTTTTCTGCCGCAGCCTCGATGTGCTCGGCAAAGTAACCATCGCCGCAGACCACAGTGGCCACTATCTCCCCCTCTTCCCCCAGGGTCTTTTGCAGGGCTCTGCCAGGGCCGACAGCCCCCTCCCTGACCAGGGGAGGGACGTTCGCTTTGTCCTCGCCGCCGATCTGGGCGAAGAACTGGTTCAGGTAATGAACCACTCGATATTTATTCTCTGCCATCTTGTTTTCCCCCTTTCGCTTGAAGGGCTCTCTAATACCCCCGAGCGGTTAGCCTGCCCAGACCCAACTGGCAAGTGGACCCCATGATGCCCTGTATCTCGACGTTCAGGCCTCCATCGGCGGCCATGCAGCCGGCAAACCCTCCAGCAATGACCTCTGCCGGTTTCAGGTCGCCAATGGTCCGCTTCATGGGGGGAAGAGCCACCACCTCATTCGCATTCCCCACACTGATGACCGCGCTGGCCTCAGGCGTCGCATCCGCCAGTGACTGGGAACCGCCATCTCTGCCAGCAAACTCGTCGGTGATCAGCACGGTCTCTATCCCGTACCCCTTCATCTTTTGGCACAGCATCATGAGGTCGGTATCGGGGTTGCCGAAACCTTCGTTGGTGACGATCGCCCCCTGTGCCCCAATGAGTTTCGCCAGGTTGCTGGCATAGTCTGAAGCTCTCTCCTTGCCCGCCAGCGTGACCATTAAATTGGTGATGACCACCCCGATGAAATTCAGATCCTGGCCATGTCTCCGATAGAGCTCGTGGATGACCGCGTTGTTCACGTGATGGTAGGTGGTGTGCTTGTCGCAAGCGGAGACACAGTTGCCGCTCACGATGGCCCCATCCATCACCTCATTCGGATGGATCAAGGTGGGCAGGATCTTTTTGGCGTCAACCCCGTAGAGATAGGTGTCGTGCAACAAGCCCTGTGCCAACAGCGGGTGAACGTAGGCGACGCGGGGAAGGGCGGCGTCGGTAACCGGACTCAGTTCATAGACCTCCACCTCATCAGGGGCGACGTCCTTGCCCGCTTCACCCAGGTAGGCCGCGGCCCTCAGCCCGGCGAGGCGCAGGGCCTCCTCGTGGGCATGGGGGGCCAACCCAGCGGTGGGGTGCAGGATCAACGCCACATTGTTGGTCCGGGAGAACGGCGAATACGGGGCTCCAGGCCCGCTCATGTCGATGAGCCCCTCCTGAAAGCCCACGATGCGGCCCACGGTCACCAGCGCTGCCCCCCTCAGGACGTTGGTGCTGCCCGACCCCACGGTCCCCACTTTGCCGATCATCCCGGGAAAAATCTCGCCGGGTCCGCTGACCTTGACCCTGGGTTCGATCACGTCCTTGACCGGGATGATCCGTACCCCCTCTCCCGGCCGCGCCAACTCGACGTCCGCTGCGGCCAATCTATCATCCTGCAGGGCCAGGTCAATCAGCTCCTCCTTGTTCACAAAGAGGGTGCCGCCCTCGACCCTGGTCTCATCGCCAAACTGCACGTCGTCGATCTCGATTATCCCTAGCTCTAGGCGCATCTTGGACCCCCTTTCCAAGACATATTCTCCTGGCAGATCGTGGTTACTCCTGGATCAGTTGATCCAGCTTTTCGACGATCGCCTCCTCGGTCACGTCCTCCCCCATCAATTTGTCCACCACCTCCCCGTCCCGATAGAACCAGAATCCAGGCAGGCGCAACCCCATGTGCCCAACCCTGAGGCTGGCGATCAGGCGCCGGTTCTTGGGGCAATCCACTTTGCCAAACCTCACTTTGCCGCTGTACGCCTGCTCCAACCTCTCTACATCAGGCATGAGATCCATGCACTTGTCGCAGCGGATACTCCAGAAATCTACCAAGACAGGCAGATCGGACTCGAGCACCTCCTTCTGATAGGTTTCTTTTGTCAGTTCCAACATGGCTCTTGCCTCCTTATCGCTGGTTGTGCTGTAAAAAGCGAGCCCCGTTCCTCCTAGCCCCCTGCTGAGGCATTGTCACGTATCTTTTTGGTGGCTGTGGCGATCCCCTCTGCATCCAGCGCCAGCTCCATCAGAGCTACCTGCTCTTCGTAGACCTCTGGCGGGATGTATGCCTTGACTTCAGGCTCCAAGATGTGGTAGACGGCAAGTCCCAACTGGACTTCGGTCAACGGACCTGCGTAGCTGGGGTCTCCGGTGGTCACCGTCTCTGCAACCAACTCCGAACTGTCCGGATCTGCAGCCCCCAGCACCACGATCAAGCTCTTGTTTCCGTACTGCTCCGCCAACTGCTTGATCCTGGCCTGATTTTCCAGGTCCATTGCCCCTGCTGCCGTTCAGACCACGCACTCGGTGACGGTAAAGACCACGTTCGCCCCTGCCGCAGCCAGGCATTTTGCTATGGCCGGGCCCTGAACTCCGTCCCGCTCGCCGAATGCCACGACGTTCTTTCCAGCAAACATTTAATCACCTCCTTTTAGCGCGGGATTTCTCTCCAGGATGACGGAAACCCCATCGGACAGGTTGGTCATCCGGGCCAGGAAAAGACTCCCTTTGCCCACGAACATGGCGTTCTCTATCTCCCCGCCCACGATCATGTCCCTGGCATGACCCATGAATGGGATCGCCGAGGGGATGTGACCCTGAGTCGGAGAGAACCCGGGCATGCCGTGTTTCCTCACAAAATCATCGAGCTCCCCCCTTCCTATCTCCCCCCTCAAGACAGCCAAGGCGCCCAATGCCCGGTAGTTGATCAGGGGGGTATCTGGACGCCCAGCGGATACGGTTATCTCTGGGTTGTGAAATTCAGTCGCATACTTGTCGATGTCGATGATCCTCTTTCCCAGCTTGTCCAAAGGCTTGACCACCACCTCCTCATATACCTCTCTGGCGGAGGAGCCAGCACCAATACGGTGCATCCCGATGGCATCCGTCCTGATCACGGGGCTAACACCATCATCCTCCCCCACCAGGATCGCGATCGCACCCAGCGTGTCCTCCAGGATGGGCATGTCCTTCTTGATGTGGAACTGAAACTTCATCCCCAACTTGGCCAAAGAACCGCCCCCCACCAACGCAATCTTTTGAAAGATGCCGGCCTGAACCAGGGCCGCACCACAGGTCACAGCGTGGATCGGCGCGCAGCAGAACGCTTTGACATCGACGCCGCTGGCGTTCAAACAGCCTGCCATCTCGCCAACCGCCTTGGCCATGTTCCCACCACCACGCTGATACCGATCGCCGATGGCCTCTTCACCAAAGTCAAGCAGGTAATCGACGTCCCGGGGATCGGTTGGGCTCACCCTCGCCAGGAGGTGTCTCAAGGCCAGGAAGGCCGAAGCCTTTACGGCCAACCCCTCCAGGATGACCTCGGCCCTCAGGTCCTCGTCTTCCTCGTGGGCCCTGCATACACAGCCGACCAACTCTCCACGTAGATTGAGGGGCAAGGCCTCCTGACGGTCCAGCTTCCCCTTGATCTCGGAGATGGCCTTGCCACCCTCCAACCCTTCCAGGTCCCCCAGCAAGGGATGGCTTTGGAGCTTGGCCGCCACTCGAGACAGAAACCCCTCCTCTAGCCAGATCAGGTCAAAGACGTCCGCAGCCTTCATCAGGCCATAGAACTCGTCCTCGGGCATGATCTCACCGTAGGGCCCTTCCCGAGCGGCACCTTCCATGGGGTGCTCATACCAGGGCTTTCCCACGTCGGCCAGCCTGTCGGGCCTGATGTTCCCGATGAACGCCTGATTGGGGGGATATGCCACAGCCTCCTCGTGGCTCCTCAGGTGGGCCATGCACTCCTCATACAGGCCATCAAATCGGGGGATCTCCCTGGTTGGCTTGGAGCCCAGGAGAACCAGGTCCGGGGTGTGGGCCAGTATGGAAGCTGCCCCTTTGACAACCGCGCGCATCATCGCCTCCCTCCGAGAATTCCACTCGATCCTGTCATCCCAGGATTCCTCTCCAAAACGAACGAGACAGCGTCAGACAGGTCGGTCATCCGGGCCAGGAAAACGCTTGCTTTTGCCACGAACATGGCGTTCTCTATCTCCCCGCCCACGATCATGTCCCTGGCGTGACCCATGAATGGGATGGCCTCAGGGATGTGGCCCTGAGTCGGAGAGAACCCGGGCATGCCGTGTTTGCTCACAAAATCATCGATCTCCCCCCTTCCTATCTCCCCCCTTAGAGCAGCCAAAGCGCCCAATGCCCTGTAGTTGATCGAGGGGGCATCTGGGCGCCTGGCGGGTACGGTGATCTCCGGGTTATGCATCTGTGTGGCATACTTGTCTACGTCGATGATCCTCTTTCCGAGCTTGTCTAAAGGCCTGACCACCACCTCCTCGTATATCTCTCTGGCGGAGGAACCAGCACCGATACGGTGCATCCCGATGGCATCCGTCCTGATGACCGGGCTAACACCGTCATCCTCCCCCACCAGGATCGCGATCGCAGCCAGGACATCCTCCAGGATGGGCATATCCTGCCTGACGTGGGATTGCAAGTTCATCCCCAACTTGGCCAGAGAACCGCCCCCCACCAGCGCAATCTCATAAAAGATCCCGGCCTGAACCAGGGCTGCGGCACTGACTATGGCGTGACTGGCCCCACAGCAGAATCCCTTGATGTCAACGCCGCTCGCGTTTACGCAACCCGCCATCTCGGCGGTAGCCCTGGCCAGATTCCCTCCCCCCCTCTGATACCGATCACCTACGGCCTCTTCAGAGAAGGAGAGGAGGTAGTCGATGTCCTGGGGATCGGTCGGGCTCACCCTCCCCAGGAGGTGTCTCAGGGCCAAGAAAGCCGAAGCCTTGGTGGCCAATCCCTCCAGGATGACTCTGGCCCTCAGGGCGTCATCCTCCTGGTGAGCCCTGCGGACACAGCCAACCACCTCCCCATCGAAGTTGAGGGGCAAGGCCTCCCCCCGATCCACCTTCTCTTTGATCTCGGAGAACGACCTCCCTCCATCCAGTCCCTCGAGACCCTCCAACAGAGGATGCTTCCTGAGCCTGTCCCTCACGCTGGAAAGAAAACCTGCCTCCAACCAGACCAGGTCGAAGACATCGGCTGCCTTCAACAGGCCATAGAACTCGTCCTCGGGCACGAGCTCACCGTAGGGCCCTTCACGAGGTGCATCGCCTATCGGATGCTCATACCAGGGCTTTTCCAGGCCTGCCAACGCGTCCGGCCTGACGTTGCCGATGAACACCTGATTGGGGGGATAGGCTACCGCCTCACGGTAGCTCCGCAAGTGGGCTGCGTATTCCTCACATAGCCCCCCGGACTTTAACTCGGTGGTTGGTTTGGAGCCTAAGGGGACCAGGTCCGGCGTGTGGGCCAGTATCGAAGAAGTCCCTTTAACGACTGCGCGCATCATCGCCTCTCAAGCAAAAAGGGGAACGATAGCAGTAATCGACGACTGCCCACCGTTCCCCCTGTACTTCTTACCTGAGAGATTCGCCCCGAGCTATCGCGCAATGCACCTCGAGACTTGCCCCTTCGGTGCTTTTAGTCGCTCTCCAGGGAGGTTAAAGACATGCGGTCCTTTTACCTGAGAGTTTCGCCGATAGAAGGATGGAGGGCTCCTACCAGTTTGCCCCTTCGGTGCCCTTGACGGGTCTCTCCCGCATGCCTGTTTTATGTTTTGCGTAGTATATAATGACTCCAGGAGAATGTCAAGCGGACCCAGGCCAGGAGGCCAGGGTTTGCGAAGCAAGTCAACATCCGGTGCCCGGCAACCCTGATGCTAGATCACGCCTGTTGACCGACCGGCTCGCTCGATCACCTCAAGGCAGCGTTCGATGTCCTCGGGTGTATGGGCGGCAGTCACGATGCACCGCAGCCGCGCCGTGCCTTGGGGGACAACGGGCCATGGGATCCCTTGAACAAACAACCCCTCATCCTGGCACAGCTTGGCCATGGTCCAGGCCTTTTCGTCCTCACGGCAAATGACCGGCACGATGGCCGACTCGGTGTTCAACGTGTCGAAGCCGAGTGCCTGCAAGCGGTCTCTGAAATAGGCCATGTGGTGCTGCAACGACGCAACCCGCTCCGGCTCCTGCTCGATCACGTCGAAGGCAGCCAGCGCCGCCCCGACCTGTGCGGGGGGCAGGGCCGCCGAGAAAATAAAGCCCCGCGCCTGATGCTTGAGTAGCTCGATCAATTTGGCGCTGCCGGCTATATAGCCACCCACACTGGGAATCGTCTTGCTCAGCGTGCCCATTTTCACGTCCACCGCCTCGGGCGGCAGGCCAAAGTGTTCCTCGATCCCATGCCCAGCCTGGCCAAGCACGCCGAGGGAATGCGCCTCGTCCACCATCAACAACGCCCCGTATTGCCGGCATAGCCGGCTCACCTCGGGCAGGTTGATGATGTCACCGTCCATGCTGAACACGGCATCGACTGCCACCAGCTTGTTGGCTCCTGGATCGGCCTGAGCCAGGCGCTGCTCCAGGTGCTCCATATCGTTGTGACGGAAGCGAAGGAACCTGGCACCAGACAGCAGACACCCATCGACGATACTGGCGTGGTTGAGCTTGTCGCAGATTACCAGGTCACCCCGGCGGACCAGGGTGGAGATCGTCGACAGGTTGGTGACGTAGCCGCTCGAGTAGACGACGGCGGCCTCAGCGTCCTTGAAACGAGCGATCCGCTGTTCCAGTTCATTGTGCAGGGTCAGCGTGCCAGCGAGCAGACGCACCCCATGCGTACCGGTGCTGAAGCGATCGATCGCCTCCTTGGCCGCCGCCTCGATTTGCGGATGGCCCAGCAGGCCGAGGTATGAGTAGGAGCTGAGCATGATCATCTCCCCCCGCCCCTCGACCACTACCCGTCCGTCGCGCAGTTCTTTGACCGGCTCCAGATAAAAGTACAGTCCCCGCTCCCTGGCCCACTCAACGGGCCATAGCATCTCGGGAAGTTGGAACATCCGCTGGGTCGTCGTTTTTTCCATCGCTCTCCCTCCCTTTGTGTTGTACAGCCACCAAAACCCTTCCTGGCTTTGACGATTTATGCGGTCCAAACACGGATTAGCAGGATTAAGACGGATAGGAGAGTTGAGGATACCGTCTTACGACTTGCACAACCTGTTCCATTGCAGCCCTCCTCCCAGGTTCGTGGGTAAAAACACGCTCCCGGACACGGCGTTGCGCTTGTGCTCGGAAAGCGGTGCAGACCGGACAGCGAGCAACCGGACCAGCCGTGCGGGGGCGCACCTTCCCGAAAGCTTCACAAACGATCCAGGCACGTCAAAAGCGCGGCCAAGAAGCGCCCAACCGCCCGCGGGCACGCCGGTGCAGCTTTCGGGAAGGTGAAATGCTTAGCCGGGATGCATCGTCGTCGTGCGCCCGCAGAGCCACAGGACCGCCGTCGAGCCCAGCGCGTACAACCCGGCGCAGGCCAGGTACACCCCCGGCAACCCAATCCACGCCAGCGACGCGTACGCCACGACCGGCCCGGCCGCCCTGCCCAGGTCGCCGCTGACGTTCAGCACGCCGATGGCGCGCCCCCGTTGCGCCGCGCTGACCAGGTCGCCGGTGAGCGTGGCGAGCAGCGCCCGGACGCTGGCACCACACAGCGCACCCAACACGATGCCGGCGAATGCGACCACCGGCGTACTGGACGCCACCAGCACCATGCTGACGATACCGGCGACGAGCCCGCCGAGGGTCACAGGCCAGCGTTTGCCTAATCTGTCTGAGAGTGTTCCTGCCAGCGGGGCGGTAGCCATGGCGAGAAGCAAGCGCGTGGCCCCCAGCGCGCCGGTCGCCGTCGCCACGCCCAGGGCCAGGTTGGTGGCGGGTAGCAGGTGTTGCACCAGCAACGCTATCGTTCCGGCGACGACACCGTTGGTGATGAACTCGTTGATCGCCTGGATCAGCAGGACGGTCTGCAACGCGCGGTCGGTGTGCCATGGGAGCGGGGTTTCTCTCACGGCAGATGATCGCCGGTGGGACCGGGCGGCACGGGTCTCTGGCAGCAGGAACAGCGCGGGCAGGCTGCCCAGGGCCGCCACCGTGGCCGCGATCCCCATCGTGGCGCGGTAGCCCACCCGGTCGGTGAGTAGGCCGCCACCAAACGTCCCCAACGCCAGGCCCAGGAAGAACCCAATCTGGTACAGGCCCACCCAGCGCCCGCGATCCTGGTCCGTCGTCACGTCCAGGATGACCGTCGTCCCGCCGATCCAGATGCCCGACCAGGCCAGCCCCCACAGCAGCCGCGCCGCCAGCAAGGGCCAGAAGCCGTGCGTGGTGGCATACAGGATTGTGGGTGCCACACCGACAAAGAGCGCGGGCACGAACAGCCACCGCCGAGGCCAGCGGTCATAGGCCAGCCCCATCGGGCCGTTGAGCAGCAACCGTATGGCCCGATTGGCGCTAAGGAGGATGCCCACCACGCCCAGGGTGATGCCCGCTTCGGCCGTGTGCGTCGGCAAGACAGTATACAGTTGCACCGTAAGACGTTGTGCTTCTCCAAGGAGCGGAAGTACCTGGTCTACCACCTGCACCTGGCACTGACCTACTACCACTTCACGAGATACCACGCCAGCTTGCGTGTCGAACTGCCAGAACCGATTCCGACGCGTGGCAGTGGCTCACCCAAAAAGTGGCAGCAGCGCACACCGGCCATGGCCGCTGGCCTGACCGATCACCGCTGGTCTCTGAGAGAGTTGTTAACGTGCCCGATGCTTGCGGTGCCAGGATAGGCACCGCCTAGCACCGCTCTATAGACTCACATGCCCACGCGCTCAGGCCTCGCGTTTCTGGCAGCGTGGAGGATAATGGCATTCTGAGCCTGTTTGAACAGTGTTTCGGACACTCTGTGGAGTGTCCAGTTGGCCCTTTCGCTATTTATCTCAACTGTTGAGGGACACTACCATGTCACACATTACAGACCATAACAATGAGCACGGCAACAGCCACCTTGCCGTGCTCATTCTATGAGCTTACAGGACACCGCTTCCGAATGCACCTACGGTACTACTACTTGCCTCCAGGTCTGGCGAAAGACGGCGATCCTATGGACCACCCGCAACCAATGCAGCGATGAAGAACTCGAAATCCGGCGTCGGAGTTCCAAGGCAAGCCCAACAAGCCAAACAGTAAGCACAATCAGACGCCACTTGGGAAATACCGAGAAACGCTGGCAACTGCATTTCAAGCCTCCTTATATGTGATATACTCACTGGACTTTCCGGCGACGCTAGCAATTCTACCACATCTGAGGCAGTTTGTCTTGAGCCGCTGGTACTGTTTTCCCGTCCGCGTCGAGGCGATCCAGGATCGGCGTCTCGCCGTCCAGCCCGCCGACAGGCCAATCCACGACGCCAGCGCCTTCTGCCAGCACCATGGCCTGACCGGCGGACGGCACGTCCACCAGCAAGGTCCGCCCGCCAGTGAAACGCGGCTGGTCGTGGCCCTCAACCTCAACGTAGGCCAGGTGGCTGCCGCCGGGGCTGAAGCGGGCACCAGCCACCCGGTCGCCGTTGCCATCGGAGACGTGCCTCTCGTCGCCGCTATCCAGCTCGCGCAGATAGAGCGCACCGTCCTCGTCATCGTGGTGGTAGGCCACCCAGCGACCGTCGGGCGAGACGCCGGCCACGCGGAACCAGCAGTCGGGCCGTTCGTCCAGGGGTATGACCTGGTTGACCTCGCCCGTCTCCACGTCGAGCCGGTAGAGGTTACTATAACGGCCCTGGAACGCCGGGAGTACTGCGCCGCCGCCTTCTACGACCAGCCATCGCCGTGCGAAGAAGAGCGCATCGCCGGCAGGCGTCCAGGCGACGAGCAGGATGTGATACAGGTCGTCGTAGTGCTCGTCCAGCACTTTACACTGCTCGCCGATGCCGAACACAGCGCCGCCACCCAGTGGTAGCCCACGCCGCGCACAGGGGCATCGGGATCGCTGTACACAACGACAAGGTGCGGGAGTGGTGCTCGGGGCTGTGCGGCTGAGGGGAAAATAGTTTCAGGTCGCAGAATCTCGGGTTCCAGGTTGGTCGGCGTCTCACCAAGGAGCGCCTGTTCTGCCATGCCCCGCTACGGGTGGCCTCGACGAGGATTTCCGGCTCGGCAGTCTGGACAATGTACGGCTCCATCCAGTCCGGGATTGACCCGCGCTATAGTTGCAACGAGGGCCCTACACGAGCCAGCGTGCAGGCCCTCGAAAGTCAATCTAGCCTACGGCGCGATCTAGTCTCCGGCTAACCTCTCGCTCCGCGTCTGAGCACTTGCGCTCATCGCCAACAAGTAACCAGTCTTCTGGGAGATGACGTAGGTGACGCCGTGGGTTTCGTCACACCCTTGTTGTTCAGAACCCTCATCAGGAATCCCCCCCGGCATGCTGAGACAGGCTTTGCCCTTGATCCTCACGACCCATACCGGCTCCGACATCACCTCTGGCTCAGTCCAAGTGCCAAAACCATACACATCCGACGCTTCCTGCCGCGTGGCGTAGCGTTCGACGATTACCATATCGGGATTAGCAGCGAGCATCTCCTTCGTCAACGATTGCTCGCGCGCAGCCAATCCGGAATCCACCAACAGAGCACGTTGGATGGCCTCGTCACGATTCCTTACAGGCTCTCCCCCTTCTGGTTTATACGGCGCAGCAGTGGGTGGAGGGCCCGGGGTCGGAGGAGGAGGTGGGGTTTGGGACCACGGAACCCAGCGACCGGCACCCGCCACGATTATCGTAGCTGCTAGAGTAATAAGTAGTACTAAAACAGTAATGATAAACGAGTAGCGTACGGCTTTCGACTTCATCGAACACCTCCTATGGTCCTGATCATTGTCTTGATGGTAGGGAAACACTACGTGGCGACTCGGTCAAGGTTGACCTCATGGCCCCCAAGCACCGTAGCCAAAGTCGTAGGCGTGCTGGATGTGGCCCCCTCCAGCGGTCTGTGAACTAGTATAATTATACAACGTCCAGCTTCCTCCCCACTTGACGTATTCCGGGTGCCAGCCCCACACGCCCATCCAACCCTGATCGTCGTTGTTTTCGCTCCCTGCGGCCAACCTACAACCCTTCTTCCACCCCAAGTCGTAAGGCTGGTACCACACAACATCGCTGAAACGCCACGCCTCCCAACGATCGGCTGATTTGCTGTACATCACCTTGACCTGATACCATGTGTTCTCGGAAAGGTTGCCTTTGCCCCCCTCCCAGTGCCAAGTCCCGTTGATATCTGTGTAGCCCACATACTGTTGCAGGACATCTCCGAGGGGCTGGCCTGTCGAATCTGAGATCATTCCCTTGATCCATCCCGTTTCGGCTTTCTTGCCAGCACACGGACACAGCTCACACATGGCCACCGGAGCTGCGGTCCAAGTCAGTCCGTTTGGGGGAGTCCCGGTCCAAACGTAAACCCTATGTCCCTTCAAGTCGGTGGTCCAGTTTGCATACCCAAATGCGTAGGCTGCTCCTACTGCTCGCGCGATGCTCACCACTGATATGAGCAAGGTTACCACCAACACGGCAAGCAAAACCGTCTTAGCCACATTCATTCTCTTACCGATTTTCCGAAACATAAGTCCACCTCCTACAAACTTGGGTCTTTTGGTGCTCGCCTACTGTTGACTTGGTGTCAAGATCTTTCACCAATATATTATACCACACCTCCCCCCACTTTTTGCATCAGAATCGTACCCGTTTTATATCCGTTTCGTATCAGCCCCCCGGCCCCTCGTTCTCCGGCAGCGTCCGGCTCAACGGCGCCACCCAGCGGTAGCCCACGCTGCGTACGGTGGCGATGTAGCGAGGCGCGTTGGCGTCGTCCCCCAGTTTCGCCCGCAGCCGCCGCACCGCGTTGCGCACCTGCGCCGAGTTGCCCGCCTCCGGCGGGTAGCCCCACACTTCGTCCAGCAGTTCATCAAAGGTGACCACCCTGTCCGCATTTCGCAGCAGGTATGTCAGCAGGTCATATTCCAGCGACGTCAGGTCCACCTGTTCCTGCCAGGTGCGCACCTCTCGTGTCGCCAGGTTGAGCGCCAGGTCGCCAACGCGCAGGAGGCCAGCCGGTATGCGCAGCAGGCGGTGTGCCCGCAGCCACACCTCGGCCGGTGTCCACGGCGCGACTACCACGTCATCGGCCCCGGCCACCAGGCAGTGCTCGGCCGTCTCGCAGTCCGGCGCTAGGCCCAACGCCGGAGCCAGCCAAGTACGGCGGAGTCCGGCTATCCGGGCCACTGCCTCCGGCTCAGCCGTCACGTCCAACACCAGCAGGTCAGGGTATTCTCCGCGGCGCACCCTGCCGGGTGAGGGCAATTGAGCCAGGCCAGCGAAGCAGCGTGTCACTTTTTGCACGCGGGGTGGTATAGCCGCCCGTAGCGCTTCCGCCAGCGGGCCGATGATCCAAACGATGCCCGTTCTATCCCTCCTCTATCCTTTGTTCACTCAAGAGGGCCGTTTCATCTGACCTTATCCTGCGTCCCGCCGGGCAGAAGAACCGCGCCGCCTTCCTCGACCAGCACGACTTCTCCGCTCGGGCGGGCTTCGAATCGCCACCAGTGGCACCTGTCGGGTGGGCAGTCGTCGGAATCCGAGCCAGGGCCAAGCAGTGGTTCGTCCCAGCGGTACGTGAGCGTGACCACGACAGTCTCACCCTGCACCTGTTGCCTGTGTGATCCGGACGACAATTTCCTCCAAGCCGCTCAGATCTTGCCGCTCGTGCTCGGGGCCGTACTGTTCCGCTGGGAGATGGGGCCCGCCGCTGAAGTGGACCAGAACGACGTACGCACCTCCATCAGGGATCTGCCCAAGGACACTCCTGGGGCTGTACGTCGCACTCGTCGCCGTCGTGACCTCTGGAGCCCAGAAGCCGCCTTCCCCCCAACTGTTGAACGCCACCAGGCCGGTGAACGGTCGCGCCAGATACTCTGGGCCTTCGGCGCCCGCCCATCCTGGAGGCGGGGTGACTTCCAGATGGAATTGGTCTGAACGAAAAGGTGTTTCTTCTGTCACCTCTGGGGTGCTGCAAGCCGCCAGTAGCACGCTCAGAAGAATGATGAAAATCCGGTGTCGCATAGCAACCCTTCTTTCCGTGAATCTCGCTCTTCACGGCAGCCGCAGGCTTTCTGCCACTGCGTCGAACATGCGGCCATCGCCCTGACCGCGCGAGACGTAGCCTCGCGTCCCGTCCAGTACCACCAGCACCTGGTTGACGATCCCCAAGTCGCCCATTGTTTCCAGCCGTACCGCCGGCCGGTTGTCTACCGTCCGCTCTTGCTGATCGAAGGCCGTCAGGACGCGGTTCTTGCCGGCGCAGTCCATTTCCAGGACCTGACCGGGACCGGACAAGGCCAGCGTCTCGGCCAGCAAGGTCTCCAGGTCGCCGGGCGGTGCCTCCACCACCTGGACGGCGATAAGCGCCTGGCTGCCGAAAGGGCCCAGGTCGGACGGCGTGCCATCCGGCGGGTAGGAGGTGAGCGTGAGCATCTCCTGCCAACCGATCAGGCTCTGCCAGCCCTGACTCAGGTGCCAGCCGGCTGGGTAGCGCAACGTGTAGCCGTAGGTCGGGTCCGTGTAGGTCTCGGTCAGCGGCAGCACTGTCTCTCTGGGGGCCTCGGGGCGGTAGGCCACCAGATCGTCCCAGTCCGACTGGCCGTAGTAACCCACGGCCCCGAGGGCAGGCCGGCGCGAGCCCTCGACTACCTGGGCCTGGCCCGTGGCCGGGTCGGCGGCCATCAGCGCCATGGTATCCTCCTCGCGCTGGACGTAGTACAGGATCGCGCCGTCGTCGCTCCAGGTGGGGGCATCCTGGAAGGTCTCGGTGTCGTTCAGTCGCCGGTGCCGGCCGGTCGCCGGATCCAGCAAGTAGACCCGCCGCCCGGCGATGGCGGGGTTCTCAAAGACCATCCAGCCGGCTAGGTCTGTGGCGGTCTCTGCGGCCAGCACCGCAGCGTAGGCGATCAGGTCCCCCCGAGGCGACCAGGCCACGATGCCGGGGATTTGTTCCGTCTCGCTCACCACCGTCGTCACCTGGCTGGAGGCCACGTCGAACAGGTTGAGCCACTTGTTCGCCTGGGCGGACCGGCCTCCCCCAGCGGTGAAGAGCAGAGCGGAGCCGTCCGGTACCCAGCTCTGATACCTAGGGTTGAGCAAAGCCCCCCCGGCCAGGGGGATGGCTTCGCCGGCCTGAGTGTCCAAAGCCCACATCGTCAGGCCGTCGGCCAGGACGGGCGCTCCCAGTAGGCCGGACCAGAAGAGCACGTAGCGGTTGTTGAACGACCACGAGCCCCAAACGATTTGCTCCGGTGTGAAGGTACCCGGCTCGTCCGGCTGAGTTGGGGACTGGAAGACCAGGCGGGGTGGCCCAGGCTGATCGTCTTCCAGGCGAATCTGCCAGATTTCTATCGGCCCATCCACCTGAATGGCTGGGCCCGATGGGAAGCACCGCCAATGGGTGCGTACCACGAGCAGGTGGCGGCTGTCGGGCGACCAGTTGACGTTGACTGGGTCCACGGTGCTGCCCGCAGGGAAAACGGTGATGGTCTCGCCCTCTGCGCTTTGCAGGTCTAGGCTGCCGGCGGTCTCATTGACCACGACTGTCCATCGGCCATTGGGCGCTGGAACACGGCGTAACTGATCAGTCTCACTTGGCATCGCCGTGGTCCCCGGCGTGACCGTTCTGGCCGGTGGTAGCGTGGCGGTCGGAGCCAGCGTGTTGCCTGGTGGCCGGTGTGGGTACTACCGTGGCCGGTGTGCAGCCAGTCAGCAGCCACACTGCCGCGAGCAGCCCAGCTAATCCAGGACAGAAGCGATCATTTTTCGTCTGCATCGTTCCCCGTTTAGTGTCTTTTCCACCCCGTCCAGCCGGCCAGCGCCAACGGGATCAGGTTCCAGAGCAGCGTTCCGGCGCACGGGTTGCCCACCGGGGCGGATGGGTTGCCTGGAAGCAGCCGCGCCGCCAGCAAAGGCCAGAAGCCGCGCATTGTGGCGTACAGGATTGTGGGCGCCACGCCGACGAAGAGCGCGGGCACGAACAACCACCGCCGCGGCCAGTGGTCATAGGCCAGCCCCATCGGCCCGCCCGGTACGTCCGTATGCCTCGGCCAGCAGTAGAAGCAATCTTGGACGGGTTGCGCCCATAGCCTGCATAGCAGCCAGGCCACGACGCATTTGTGTGATTGCCCCTTCGATCCCTCGACAGGCTCGGGACGACGCAAGCTCAGGCCAACCGCCTTCGACTGCCTCCTCAGAGCCTGGGCCGAGACTTGTCGCAGTTGCAACTTGCTCGTAGCCCTGGTGAACCATCTCCCCCGCCTCGTATAACGGCACGCTTTTCCCGGCTGCCAGGTGCAGCGAGGCCGAGGTATGCTCTCGCGCTGCCTGGACGTCACGGCGCAGCAGGTGGAAATTAGAACCAGCGACGGCCAGGGCAAGGGCGTGATCCAGCGCTTGCGCCAGCGCCAGCGCCTCCTGGCTCCATGCCAGAGCCTGCTCCGGATAGCCTAGTGCCCACAGAGTACAGGCCAGCCGTCCCCGGCAGAGGACGCCTACGTCCGTTACGGAGGCCAGGCGCAAGAAGCGGTGCCGTTGGGGATCGTAGCCGGCATTTGCCCGCTCAAGATACTCACGGGCCAGGACGAATTCTCCGCGGTAGTAATGGCTTGCCCCCAGCGTCCAGTGGGCCGCGACGAGGTACGCGGGATCTTGAGCCTGCCAGGCCAGTCCGAGGGGCTGTTCCCCCAAATCAAGAGACTTTTCGAACGCTCCCTGCGCTCGACTGGAGCCTGCCAGCGCGCACAGCGCCGACAAGAGTGACGTCGCCTCGCCGATTTCCCGGCCCAGTTCGTAGGCTCGGGCACAGGCGCGTATTCGTTCTGGAACCCCCCAGCCCCGCGCAGCTAATAGCGGAGCCCCCAGAGCCAGTTGCAGGCCGAGCTCACGCCGGAAACGCTCGGGCGACTCCGGCAGGGTCTCGAGCAACGCCAGCCCCCGGGTAAAGTGCGCGATGGCCTCTTCGTTGGCGGACAGTTGGAACGCCTGCCTTCCGGTCTGGAGCAGGTAGCCCACTGCCCGGTCCGCCAGCCCCGCCGCTTCAAAGTGGTACGCCAACTGGACCGCCACCTCGGCCGCGCCCTCCCCGTACAGCGCCTCCACCTCCTTCCCCACCGCCTCGTGCAGGCGCGCCCGCTCCACCGCGTCCAGCCTGCCGTACAGGTACTTTTGGAACAGGTAATGGTGGAAGCGATAGCGCGAAAGGCGCAGCCCGCCCGTGCCCAACCGCTCCAGGCTGTGGGCGCGCACCAGGCGGTGCTGCTTGCTCAAGGGGCCACTCAAGCGCCGGACGACCTCCTCCCCGTCGAGACCCTGCACGCGGGCCACCACCTCGGCCGCAAACACCTCACCCTGCACGCTGGCCGTGGCCAGCGTCTCCTGCCACTCAGGCGGCAGCCGGCCGATGCGCTCGGCGATGACCGCCTCCACCCGCGCCGGCAGCGTCTCCCAGTCCAAGGCCGGCCCGGCCTCCCACCGGCCGGCCTCATCCCGCACCAGGTCGCCGCGCTCCTGCAAGCCCCGCAGCAACTCGACCGTGAACAGCGGGTTTCCGCCGGTGTGGCGGGTGAGCGTCTCGCGGAAGGCAGCGCCCAGGCGATTGGGCTCGCTGTCCAGCAGCGCCTCCACGAACGGCCGCCCCCCGGCCCGGTCCAGGTCCACGTGGATGTCCCCGAGGTCGCGTCGAAGCTCGTGGACGACGGGGGCCAGGGGATGCCGCTCCTCAGACCCCACACCAGACCCTAAGGGTTTTCCGAAACCCTTAGGGTCTGGGCGGGCAAGCGCCACCTCCCCCGGCCGGTAGGCGCCGACGACCAGCATGCGGCTGCCCGCCAGCCGGCGCCCCAGGTGGAACAGCAGGCTGACGGAGCCAGCGTCCGCCCACTGCAGGTCGTCCAGCACCAGGATCAACGGGTGCCGGCGCGCCAGGGATTGCAGGGCCCGGGTGAGCTGCTCGAACAGATCCGCCTGGTGCAGGGCGACCTCGCCACCCTCTTCGGCGAACTTGGGTTTTGCCAGTTCCTCCAGCCGGGTGCGCCAGACGGCGCCCCTGGGGGCCAAAACCTCGGCGCGCATGGCCAGCGCCGCCCCCGGCACGAAGCGGCCTACCAGGTC
>Ga0307377_10002467_pt1 | contig 21835 bp, 20 predicted proteins | sample TR3MG_FD_202535 | JGI IMG/M metagenome (GOLD analysis project Ga0307377, IMG submission 202535) | Soil microbial communities from Risofladan, Vaasa, Finland - TR-3 | ecosystem: Environmental > Terrestrial > Soil > Coastal area > Acid sulfate soil | place: Finland: Risofladan, Vaasa | collected...
TGTAGTTGTTTTTTATGGAGGAGGACTTGATATTCACCATTATGGTGATATGGAAAATCAGACAATTTTTTGGGGTCCATTTATAGATAAAAGAATGATATTTCCTATTTATTATGATGGTGGAGAATGGATAGTAGAAGCAGAAAATGGAAGAGAAGTATTTAAGTCTGATTATATAAATAGTGCTGTTGATTATGTAATCTTAAATTGGAAAATGCTTTATGACATTAGAACCAAAGAGAAAAGAGTTTAAAAAACTTTGGAGGTAAATATGGATTGGTATAAGTTGGCTCAACAAATGACTCTTGAAAATGCTTGGTCATTATTAGCATTGCCAAAAAATAAAATAAATACTCCTGATGCTTTAGATTTAGCAAAAAGGCAATATAGAAAATTAATAAGAAGATATCATCCAGATATTTATAAGGGTGAGGCAGATGCTCAAGAGTTAAGTAGAAAGTTTAATGCTGCATGGAAAGTAATTGAGGAATATTTTGCCAATCCGCATTTGCATCCTCAACCTGCTACTGTAAGAACCAAGCCCCAAGATGCTTGGATAGATCCAAGTGGGTGGAGAGATTTTCGGGATTTCTTTAGAGGACGAGATCCACAAGAAGCACAAAGAAACAGAGCAAGAGCAAGGGCTCAAGAAGAGGCACAAGAGAAAGCAGAACATTCATATTTTACAGAACAGAAATATCAGGATTATATAAATTATATTTTTGGTAGTAAAAAAGAGCCCCCATTTGCGAGAATATATGCTGATGGAGAAAGGGTTAGATATGAGCCACTAAAAGGCTTTGTTTTTGAAAGTAATACTCTAAACCATCTGGAGCAAAGAGGATTTTCTTGGGAACATTTTTTCAACTTATTGATAAACAGAATGCAAGAGGTAGCTGACGTAAGTAGTGGGGTTTTTGAACTTTCAGAAGTTTTTGAGTTTGTTCGTGCAGTTAATCTAGCTAAGAGTCAAGGATTTTCTTTGAAGGAAATAATAGAACATGCAAAACAAGAACTTCAAAATACTTATCAAAGTAGCCTAAAAAGAAGAAGAAAAAAAAGAAAATAAAGAGGGTTAATATATGAATTGGTATAAACAATCTGAGCAAGATTTATGGCCACCTATTCCTTGGGCAAAAAATAATGGTAGAGAAATGTTACATCAATGTTTTTGGTGTGGTGGCTTTATTTTGCCAAATGGAAATGTTATATATCCACCATTATTTGATAAATTGCAATATGCTGAAGGCGAACAAATCAGAGATGAAGTGGAAAAATATATTTCCTTAGATATTAAAAAACAAACTATCAGTCATGGTGTTTGTGATATATGTAAACCCTATTTCATTAAGTGGCGTGATAATATATGAATTGGTATAAAATAGCAGCTATGTCAACTTCTGAGGCATATGATATTCTTGGTGTTTCACCTGGAATTGATCCTAACATGTTTAAGCAAACATTAAAAAGAAAAAGAAAAGAATTACACCCTGATGTTAGTGATGATCCCGAAGCTCTTCTGAAATTTCAACTCATGGAACAGGCAGCTAAAATAATTTTAAATGATATTCAGGGATATGATACAACTAAAGATGTTCCATATTCTTCTGCAACATTTATGTTTTCTGATTTTCAATTAGATCGGGCTTGGCATAAAATATTAGAAAATTCAGGAGATATTGTTAGCCAAATATTTTCTGCTTCAATTGATAAATCACAAATTAATAACAAAATAAAAACCAATGATGGAATGGTATATCTTGATTGGAATGCTTTATTTGAAGATTATAATTTTGCTGGATTTTTTGATTTTATATCTGATCGTTCAACAAGAAGTCAAACATTTAATGAGGTTTTGTTGAGTCAAAATGGACAAATAGTAGCCTCCGTTTATATAGGGGGAGTCTTTGAAGAAATAGAAAATGAGCCATTAATAGATGCTATAAATAATTTTTATTCTCTCATAATGAAATATGATGAAGACAACCGACTTTCTGTGGATGACAGAAGAACTTTAGAGGAATTAGTAGGAGGAGATTTTGAATTATATCTTTTAGATAATTATCTATTTGATACATTTTTACCGAGGAATCAATCAGATAGTGTGCATTTTCTATTAATTACTTATGCTCCCCTAAAATTATTGCCCAAGAGTTGGAAGGAATGGGGTGGGAATTCAAGATTTTATATTATTCCTGAAAATATGAGTTTAGCTCAATTTAAATCTATTTTTGAAGCAGCACAGAGATTAAATATTCAAGAAGCTTTTGATTATTTAATAGCAAATAATATTTATATATCACAGGATATTTATGACATAACTGCTGAGGATGCTTATGAATGGATCAAGGGATGGGAAGAATATCTAAAACAAACTGATTTCAATGAATATGAAACTCTAGAAGCTTGGTATAGAAAGATGTCATATATTCAAAAGTCAGATAATAAAACTCCTATTAGGAGCAAATAAATGAATTGGTATAAAAAAGCACAAAATAGTTGGGAAGATTTCCAATGGGATGTTTCAGGATTTAAATATAAGCAATGTTATAATTGTGGGATTTTCTTTTTACCTGATGGTAGATTTGCTTATCCACCTGATTATGATCCAAAATTAGATATTTACCCTAGCATGAATAGTGTTTTCAAGCAACTATCTCCTGATTTAATTCAGGAATATTTAGTTAATAAAAATACTATTAGCCATGGATTATGCCCTAAATGTTTCATTGAAATAATGAGGCAGGATAGTTTTGATGAACAGACCATTAATGAATTATTGGAGCCACAACAGAGAAATGGTAAATGGCAAGATTTATATATTAGTTAGGAAGTGATAATATGCCCAAAGATAATGACAGGCTTATTTTTAAGGAAAAAAACAAGCAATATAAAATTGCCCAAAAAGAGGAAGATAAGTCTGACTTATTGAAGTTTATTAATAGAAATTTAGCTAAAGTAAAAATGAAAAAAATTCCTACTATTCCTCCTATAAATTATGGGCATGGACCATATGCTTGGATGAGAGAATATACAACCGCATCAGAAAAATTTATTTCTAGTTCTACTAGAGACCAAATTCTTGCTGTTGCTATGAGATTTTGGGATAAATATTTAGCATTAAAAGAACAATTTAAGAATCCTCCAGTTCAATTTAATTTGTTTTCTCAACGGATGGTGAATTCTATGACAGATGAGCAAAAAATTGAAATAAGTAGTGAATGTGCTAAAGCTTCCAATAGTTTAAGAAAAATTGGCCTGATTAAATCTGCACAAGTTATGGAAGGGAATAGACAAAAGTTTTTATCAGTTAAAGATAAACTGACAAGAGATACTATTACAGATCTTCTTAGGGATGTAGAAGTTATTAAAGGTAAAATCAATGTATTAAAAACTATGGTAGCAGGAGCTAATTTAGATAGTGAAACACTCATAAGTGTTCAGAAAGAGATGTATGATGCTATTGAGAAAATAGGAGTTCTATATAGAAAACTATCTTCCATTTATCAATCAGTGTTTTCACAAACACAAGAATAATATTATAAGATTTTTTTTAGATTGGTTTGGTTTGAAAGCTATTTTGAAGTGTTGGTTGAATTGTTTACCTTGTTGTATAAACTTAAAGGAGGTGCAATTCAATGGCTAGGCAAATAGGTCAAAGAACACTAATTTATGATCAGGGAGACAGCTTACTCAGAAAGAGAGTGAGATGGCCTGCAGGATCAACAGGGAGTATTCAAATTGGAGGCGTAAATTTAGCCCCTGGAGCAACTTGGGATTTCACAATTAGTGAACTTTTATCAGCAGGATTATTGGCTGCTAATTTTAATGCTATAGAAACAGCCAATTCTCTATTCTATGTAGGTATGGCACTACATCCTGATTTGGGAACCGTAATTGGAGACTACGATGATGGAACAGGTAGTGGAGCCGCCGCTGCTGGTACTACTACTTCAGAAGTTTCTGGTACAGGTAAGTAATAGTTTCTGGTACGGGTAAGTAATAGACAACTGAATAATTCTTGGGTGTGGATAAAATCCACACCCAAGAACAAAGTTGTATATTGGACTGATTATTTTATGCCAAAAAAGAAAACTTTAGGAGATGCACAACAATTAGCGGAAATAAGAAATGGGCAATGTCTTTCTTTAGAGATTGTAAAAGATAGGATATTATTGATTGCTTAATTTGATTAGGAGATTGAAATGATTTTTTCATATATTGTTTTGATTTTATTTGTAGCCATAGTGGTTTTATTTGGCATTTTAATTAAATTAAAAAATAAAGAAATTTTTTTATTGGGTGAAATAGCAGGCTGCTTAAGAAGGCTTGATTTTTCCACTGTTAAAAATATTAATTCTTCTCATATTTTCAAAAGTACTGAAAACACCAATGGTTTACATCAAGATTTTCCAAATTTTGAAGAAGTGGATGAAAACTTAGTTTTGTCCACTCTTTACAATATCGGCAAGAAGGAATTAAAAAGCAATTTTAAAAGTGTTGGAATAACTGATATGAAAGATTCAGAAAATATAGAAGATTCTGTTAGTAAATTAAAAGGAATCGGTGAAAATGTGGAGAATAAGAAATAAAACTGCAAATATTGTTTTGATTGATGATTTGGGTATCTCTTTAAAGGCATATCAGGATTTTGATTTAGATTTATTGGGGAGAGATAAATCAGAGAATTCTTCACAATTAGCCTCTTTTTTAAACAGGGGTATTATAGAAAATATACACAAGGAAAAAAGAGAGGTTGAAACAAATTCATCAATAGAAATAAATTCTTTAATTACTAATTCTGTCAGGGATGCAATGACTGCTTTTACACAAGAATTTTTTTCTAAAATGTCTGAGGATGTTTCACAGGGAATTATTAATGGTTTTACAGGAGTTTTAAAAGAAAAATTTTTAGAGAATTTGTCTATAGAATTACCTAATTTAAATAATGATGTTGGTTTTGATGAGATTTCTGTATATGAAACTCAAGCAGCAATACTTAAGGGTAAGGAAGATTTATCTTCTAATTTTGAACAAATAGGGCAAAAACAAGAAATAGATAGTTCTGATGATATTGCAGAACAATTAAGAAAGATAAAAAAAGAAAGGAAAAACAAATAAGGATAAAGAATATTAATTAAATGATAGAATGTGTAAAAAATATGAAAAGGAGGAGAGGGAATGAGTTAATTCCTTCATTGAATTGCTATGAATAAGAAAATGATAGGTCTTGATGTTGGGACAAGCTTTTTGATAGCTTCAACTAAAAAAAACAATAAAGAAGTTTATAATATTCAAAGAGATTGTTACTTTATTATTCCTGAGGGAAATAAAAGAGCAATCAAAATAGCAGAAAGTTCTGGAGGTAACTTTATTTACAATAAAGATAGGGGAGAATATTATCTTATAGGGCAGGATGCTATTAACTTTGCTAATTTATTGAGTACTTTTTTAGATAAAGATGAAGTTGACAGAAATGCAGAAATACAGTTAAAAAGGCCCATGTCCCAAGGAGTTCTAAACCCCAAGGATAAATTAGGGGCACAGATGTTGGAGATTTTGTTAGAGGGGGTCATAGAGGGAGTAGTGGATGATGTTTTAGCCACTGGAGAGGGTGTAGTTTTCTTCTCTGTTCCTGCAGATCCTGTAGATGGGGATTACAATACAATTTTTCATAGTTCTAGAATAGAACAAAAATTAGAAGCATTGGGCTATGAACCCCATTCGTTAAATGAAGGATTAGCTGTTATTTACAGTGAAGCACCAAGTGTAATAGTGGATGGCGAGGAAATTCCTTTTTCAGGGCTAGGAATGTCGTTCGGTGGTGGTATGATAAACGTTTGTTTTGCCTATAGAGGCATGTCTCTTCTTGAATATTCCACTTCAAGAGCTGGAGATTGGATTGATGAACAGGTTGCTAAGGTTACCAATACTCCAATTTCAGTTATAACTAAATATAAAGAGGATAATTTGGATTTAGCTACTGAAGATCTAACTTCTAATGAGATGCTTAATGCACTTCATATATTTTATGATAATTTAATTAAATATGTTTTGCACCATTTGAAGCGAGAACTATCTGGCATGGATGAAAGAATTTCTTATGAGGTTCCCATAGTGGTTGCAGGTGGTACTTCTAGACCTAAAGGTTTTGTAGAGTTATTTAAAACAAGAGCAGAAAAGGAAGATTTACCATTTACTATTAAAGAGATTATAATTCCTAAAGAACCTTCTTATGCAGTTTCCAAAGGATGTTTAGTAGCTGCATTAGCAGAAGGGGAAGAAGAGGAAGAGGAAGAGATTGTTAATAAACCCTCTATAGATGAGGAAGATTCTTCTTAAAAAATATCAGGTGATAAAATGGCCATTTTAAGTCCTCAAGAAAAAGCAGCTTTAGTAATATGGGTGCTTATGAATCAGGCAAATCTAAATGCTAACGTTGTTAAATTCTATAGTGACATTGCTGCAGTCAAACTCAGTGAAGAAGAAAAAGTAAATCTACAAAAAATGGTTGCTTCTATTTTGTTTGGTCAGTCTGTAAATCAAGATGAGAATTCTCCCTTTTTGGGACATTTAGATAATTCAATTATGCAACATACTACACCTGAAAGTGGTCCAGGTAATTCTTCAATTCAACCCAATTTAGGAGATATGGGGTTTGGACATGGTATAACCACAGGAGAATCCCCCCAAAGTGTGGCACAAAATCAAAATAAAATTATTAAGCAAGCACAAAATTTAAGTGTGTTAGAAAATAGTCTTAGGACTATAGTGGATTTTTTTCCACAGTTGCAGTCCTTAGAAGAACTTGGAAGAAATATGAATTTAGAAGAGTTGGCACAAATTATGCCAACTATTCAAGGTATTTTAGATAACTTGCCTGAATTACAAAGTATATTAGGCCAACAAATGGCCTCTAAAGAAGAAGGAGGTAGAAAAATGGCTCAAGACAATTCATTTAAGCAGGTCATTGCTGCGTTAGAAAAGGAAGCCATAAAAGCTGATTTGAAAGGAGATGGGGTTTTGTCAGAGAAGATTAAAAATACCCTTGTTTATACACAATATCTATCTAAAAAAGCTCAAGCTGCACAATTGAGTACAGAGATAGTTAAGGCTGAGCTTAAGGGTGACCAAGAAGTTGTTGCCAATTTGGAAGAAAAGTTAGCAGAGATCAGAGACGGTATTAGATATTTAGATCGGGATTGGGATGCATTTAGTAAATTTGATGTTTTCCCTGAGCAGGTAGAAGAAGTGGTAACTATGGGGTATGCTAAGCCTGAGTATAATATGGGTGAAGAACATATTGTTAATCCCATGAATGTTTTAGAACCTAGTGGTAAAATTCCTGACATGGAACAATTCCCTTCTGGTAATGACCCAAGAGTAAAGGACTTCAAGGATGCTAAACCAGGTGTTCCTATGGCTGAGGATGGTAAAGGAAATAGTTCAATTAGCAAGGTCGTTGAAGAGATAGAAACTGTTAAGGTCTTAGATGAGGTGGAAGATGTACATCAAAAACCCCAAACTTCAGTTCCAGATAATTTGCCTAAAATAGCTTCTGTTGAAAAAGAAGCACAATTACAGGTCATGTTAAGAAGTTTGCCTGCAATAATTGCAGCATTACCTGCTTTAATTGAAAATGCTGACCAAATTCAAGAATTATTAAATAGCTTTGATGTTGATATTAATTTAACTTCCATATTACCAGTTTTAACACAATTGTCAGAATTATTACCTCAACTAACGGCTGCACAGAATGCATTAGTAGCTTCTAAAAAAAAATATGTTATTAAAATAGCAGGCAAATATGAAAAAATAGATGCTGATAATATTGTTTTTGAAGCTACTGAAGAAGATCCAGATGGTCATTTCCCAGTTAATACAAGAGCTAGAGCAGTAAACGCTTTAGCTAGAGTAAATCAATATAGTAAAGTTCCTGCTTGGGCTAAAAAGAGAGGTATAAAATCTCTCAAAGCTTTAGTTAATAGAGTAGTAAGAAAGGTTCAGCAAAAAGCAAAAGAAAATGGTTGGGATATAAATATTTCTGAGGCAAGTAAAATTCCTAAACTACAACAAAAATAAGCCTAAAATGTTAGAAGTAAGATTGTGAGGAGCTACTTTAAATATGGATAGAAGATATTGTACAGTAGAAGATGTTGTATCTTTAATGCCTCCTGATATATTTAATATTGGGACATCCATGACTGATACTATTACTACAACAGAAGTAAAAGAATTAATTTCTTTAGCTACTAGTGATATGGAATCTCAATTAGCTTCATTTTATGCTATTCCTTTAACAGAGGTCAAATTGGGTAGTATTTCTGTTTCTGCAGATGCAGAATATCCTCCACCCATTCCTTATATTTGTGCAAGAAAAACTGTTGGATTAATTTATGATAGATATTTTGCCTCAACTGCCGGTGCTAGTGATGCTTCTGGTTATGTGCAAGCCTTATCAGATGATGCAGAAAAAAGTTTTCAAATGATTATAGATGGTAGAAGAAGATTGTTAGGGCAAAGATTGGTGGGCAGAAGATTTTGTCGGCAAACCCTATTGGAAACCCCATATGCTCCAAGAGGAGAATCCGGGGGAATTAGGTAATGGAAAAAACATTTGAATTTTTACACAAATTTTTTATACAAAAAACAACTGAAGCTACATTGTTGGCTGATACTTCCCAAAAATTAGTTAATCAAACTAATCGTCTTGAGGGGGAGGAATATAATTCTGAGTTAGATAATATGAGAGTGAAGAACATGGGTTGGGGCACCTTGGATATGGCAAATATTGCTGGGGGTGTAGAGGAGAATAGGGATTTAACTTCAGGAGAGATTATTTCTTTCTATAAGAGTTTGGCTGAATTTTTGGGTGAGTAATTATGATGCGTTATTTAGTAAAAACTATTAAACATATTTTAGAGGGTGAACTACCCTCTGTGCGTAATATTCCTATTAGGGGATATTATATAGGTGATAGAGCTAGAGTTTTTAGATCACCCTATATAATTATTGATCCTGAAGCAAAAAGCATAGATTGGATGACCATTAGATATACAACTGATGAAATGACTGTGAGTGTCTATGGTTATATTCAGGCAGCTAGTCGAGAAGATGATGATATAGTTGAATCTTTAACTTTGTTGTCAACAGATTTTGGAGAAGATTTACGTAAAGTTCTTATGCGGCATATTCAGTTTTATCTTTTTGCTCCTTCTGAAATAGATGGAAGAGAATTTTATAGCCCACAATTTTTAGAGGATAATTATGGCTTAACAGTTGGGGAATATTATGAAGACTATCCTGGGACAAATGAATTACCCTCAACTATCTTTCTTTATGATGGAAGAGTTTCTAATGTGCAATATCAATATGTCAAAAAAGAAGGAACTTTTTTAAGGGGAGCTAAAGTAGATTGTTTTTGGAAACATGCTACACCAATTACAAATATAGGTCCAAGCAATGTTGATCCAAATTATTAATTTTTTGAAAAATATATAGGGATTTTTATATTAATTGAAGAATATTAATAAAAAAGAAAAGATAATTGCAATGTCATGTTGAAATATAAATTTGTAATGTGTTGTACAAAGAAAAGCTTTTATAGGAGGTGCTTTTAACATGGCATTACCAGCACGAACTGGGTTTAAGGAGGTAGTAGATGTGGGTACAACTGTTACCTATCCCATTACTAGTCCTACTAATCCATTAAGATGTTCAGATGTTTCTATTACACCACAACAAGCAGTAGCTCTTCCAGATCTGATTCAGGGTGGAGTAGATAGAACAGCATATCAAATTGCACAAAGGATTATAGAAGGTGGTTTGACATTCCCTTTGGTGGCCAATGTTGGCTCAGCCTCTACGGTAGGTACACCACCTGGTAGCACTACCGATTTTACTACAGTTGATGATGGTGTAGATACTATTTTTGCTAATGCCATTTCTAATGCTAATGATATATCTACATTATATAACACCTTTGAGGTTGGGACCACTTATCATGGTATTTTCAAAAATTGCATGATTAATGATGTTGGCATAGCAGGTGAAGAGGGCGGGCCTATTACTATTTCTACTACAGTTTGGCCTACACATATTGGTGGTGATGTATCTGGAGAAACTGCTACTGAGGGTGATGCCCCTAGCGATTTCTTTGACTTAGAAGAAGTAGAAGTAATTATGTTCTATAATGTAAGAATTAATAGTGGAAGTGATATAGCAATTGGGTCTTGGAGTTTGGATCCTGATCTTATCAGGTCTTTTAATCTGAATGTTGCCAATAATCTCATGAGAAATTTCACCTATAATCAGAGTGAATCTGCTCATGATATTACTTTTGGATTAAGACAAGTGAGTGGAGATTTTACCTTCCAAATTAATTGGGATACAACCAATAATCCATCAGGAGGTAGATTTCCAAGATTTGCTGACATTATGAGTAAAGCTGCAGGAGTTCCACAAATGACTTTTGAATGTGGTGGAGGTTCAGTTCCTGGTTTTACTTACACATTTGCTGTTCAAAATCCAGTATTTGAAGCAACTAATCAGCCAATCTCTGTAGGAGTATTGACTCAAACTGTAAATTTCTATGCTGTTGCAGATGCTAGTGATTATGCTATTTTATATTCTACATCATAATAGTTTTTGAATTGAATTTGAAGGAGGAATGAATATGTCTATTTTTGTTACTGATAAGAAATTGCTAGAGGGTGAGGTTTTTTATATTTATATGAAGACAGAAAGTGGGGATGAAAAACCAATTCCAATATTTGTTGAGGAAGAAAAGGAAAAACATGCAGATCAACTATTATCTTTCAAGGTTTATTTTAGAAAGCCTAATTATAAGATATTTAATACCATTTTAAAAGATGCAATTGTTACTCAATTTGATGGGACAATGGTAACACATCCTACTGCTATTAGGGAGGCACAATTAAAAAATCTTTTAGTAAAATGGGACATAGAAGATGAAGAAACAGGAAAAGTAATTCCAGTTTCTCCAGAACTTCTAGATAATTTGCATCCTGAAATAGCCACAGCCATTTTATCAGAATATGATAGATTAACTTCTGCTGAAATGGATTTTTCAGATTTAACAGGAGCTAATTTTGAGGATATTTTACAAGAAGATTTAGATATTGAAGAAACTGTTGAACCAACAGAATCAATTGAATCAGCAGAACTAGTAGAGAATCCAAATTTATCTGATAAAGAAGATTAAGGTGGAATTTTTATGGCTGATATTTGCATAAAATTACACTATCTTACACATCGTAATGATCTTGGTTTTGAGGATGTTATAGTCATAGAAGAAATAGAAGATGAAGCCAAGAAAAAAGCTTTGTTAGAAAATGAAAGTACAGTTTGTCTTAAGGCTTTTTTTAAGCAGTTAGGTTGGAGTAACTATAATAATGATAAAGAGAAATTTTTATCATATAATGGGCATACCAATATGTTCGAAGTAGATACTATAGAATTATTAAATTATGAGTTTACCAAGTTGTTTGCTTATGTGGAGGATGGTAATAATAGAATAGAAATGAATCCTGAACTTGTAGAGGATTTGCATCCTAAAATTGCTAATTATTTAATGCATCAATTTTCTCAGAATATGTCAATTAGCAATGAGGATTTATATAAATTATCTAATGCTGTAGCAATGTTTTATGATCAAAGTAAGAACAAAAAAGATTTACGTCATGTTCCATCAGAGGTTATAGAAATAGAGCTTGCCGAAAAATTTGGTTGGACTTTAAATGATATTAGAAACATTAATGTTCAAGACATGGAAAGATTATTAGCAACATTAAATCAAAAGGGATATCAAGAACAAAATATGCAGGGAAAAATGAATATGGAATCAGATGATATTGTAGATCAAAAAACCGGCATGAGAATTATAGGGGGAAAATATGCCTCTGCTGAAATGAAGGATGCTATAGCTCATAGAATTAAAAAATAATTTTTCAGAGGATTACTCATGACTGCTTCAAGAGCTGGTTTTTTAGAATTTGTTCGGTTTGCCGAGGATGAATCAGCATCTCCTACTAATGGTTATTGTATAAAGGTCTCAGATTTCAAGGTGGATTTTGAACAAAATGCTAAATTTAAAGATTATTCAGAAAAGGGTGTAGATACAACAGTATATACTTTGAGTGGGACTAGTTTATCAGCATCTTTTTCCTCACCATTAAAAGAGATTGAGGTTGGTCTTTATAAATTATTAGCGATAGGTTTAGCACAATTTAATGAAAGGACTTCTGTAGCACCAACTACTTTTAGTTTATATTCTACTTATTATGGGACATTACATGGTTGTGTAATAGAAGAAATTAGTATAGATGCAAATGAAGGTGGGCCTATTGATATTAATTTTACTTTGTCAGCTAGATATTTAGATTTTACTACAAGAGAGATAACACAATTAAGTTTGGGATTTTTAGATTTACCTGAGACAAGAACTTTTATGTTTTATGATATTTCTTTAGCAATGGACCCAAGTTATGTTAATTTCAATATGCCAAGCTTAGCAGATTTTTCTTCTTATATAAAAACTTTTTCTTTGAAAATTACTAATGTTATTCAGGTTAATTGGACCCTAGCTGAGCAAACAGATATTAGCAGTAATTTATCTCCACAAAATATTGTAGCTCCCAAAGATATAACAATGGGAGGAAGAACTGTTGAGGGAAATATTGGCTATATAATGCCCCATACCGATTTATTTGGTTTTTTTAAGGTTTTACAAAATGTTGGTCCTTTAGAATTTATTGTTTTTGATAGCTTGGGTGGGGATGGAACCTACATGACTATAGATATTAATAATCCAGTTTTTTTGTTGCCTGACAGGGCAAACGAAATTGGGGTTTTACAACAAACAGCAAGCTTCAGAGGTTTGAGAAGTCAAGTTGCAACTGGTTATAGTGGTGCCATAAATTATTCACATAGATATGAGTGAAAAAACTAAGGAGTGATTGAAATGAAAAGTAATTTTTTGGTTGACAAGAAAAGTTTTTATTCTAAAAGTTTTTTTTGTTATATAAAAGCAAATGGGGAAGTTATAGTTCCTGATGAAGAAGAAACTTATAATCCTGATGAAAAGGATGAGAAGTTTGAAGTCCAATTTAAATTTAGAGCCTTAAATCATGTAGAAACAACAAATATTTATTCTCAAAGCATTGCATTAGAAGGAGAATCCGTTAGGGTAGATGTAGCAGTTTTTAATGATTTAAGATTAAGAGCTACTATTAGAGAATGGAATTTAACTGATGATGAGGGAGAAATTTTGCCTATTAATAATAGATCTGTAGATAATTTAAATCCTATTATTACCACAAATATGATTAATATTATTAATGAAACCTTAGGATTAGGAATGGGTGCCTAATTAGATGTTTTTATTATTTTAAATCTAATTAAAAGATGAGGAAAATATTTTCCTCATCTTTTTTTGATAAAGGGGAACTAATTATTCAAAAAGAATAGTAGAAAAGAAGTTGTTTATTTTGGGAGTTTAATATGGCCATAGATCAAAACAACTTAAATATGTTGAATGAACAACTTGAAGAGATGCGTAAACGTCTTGATAAGACTACTACTTCTCTTGGTTCAACTCGTAAGGTAGTTAATCAATTAGATAAAGATTTGGCTGCCATTACCAATTCAGTTAAAAAATGGGCTGCTCAAATTAGTGGACCGCTAGTTGCTGCTTTTGGTCTCAAAGAAATCATTAATCAATTTGGACAATTAGCAAGAGCTAGCACTGAATATATGAAGGTTGCTGCATCTTTGGAAAATAGTATAACAGATGTTACTAAGGGTATTGGAAAGCTAAAAGATGCCTCTGTTTATTATAGTGATATTGCTGGGGCTAAAATAATAGCTACTTTACTTTCTCAATCTCAGGCTTTACGCCAAAACATGAATGATGTAACTGGATTAGCTAAAGATTTGAAACAATTGTATTTGACTACAGAGGATGCTACACAAGCTGCAGTTAAATATAGTGGCATTTTAAGTAGAATGCCTAGATTTATTAGTGCTATCAGAAGTGAAGCAGTTAAAGCTAGTGAAGTTCTTGGAATGCTTTTATCTGCTGATTCAATGGGAGTAGATCCCACAGGGATGTTGGAGGCTATTCAAGAGCAATTAGCTTTGGGCATAGAAGATGACTTAACAACATTTACTGGTGCCTCTAGAGTTTTAGTTAGAGAATGGAATAACTTTAAAGAGTCCTTAATAGATGTTACATTAATTTTAGCTAGAGCCCTTGGTAATGAACAGTTTGTAAAAAGCCTAGTTAAGGCTTTACACACATTGGTGGAATTAGCATTACGATTTGCTAAGAACGTAGCCGATTTTATTAATGCACAAGATTGGAATAAAATTACACAAGTTTTGGATGTTTGGATTGATAAATTCAAAGTTGTAGGAAAATGGTTAGTTGATCATTGGAAGTTAGTAGTGGGTCTCATTGGGGCATGGAAGATTTTGGGTGGAGTTGCTGGTGCTTTTGGGGGCGGTTTGGCGGCAGGCGCAGGTCGGGCAGTGGGTGGGATGATTGGTGGGGGAGGGGCTGGTGGGGCTGGTGGGTTAGGGGGTGCTGCAGTAGGCGGAATAGCAAAAGTTGCTGCTGGATTATCCCCAGCAGCAATACAAGGTATCATAACAGCTACCGTTCTTACTGGTGGTGTACTTGCTGCTGTTGTAACTGCAGTGGGGCTTTATATAGGAACAGGGGCAGCAGGGGCTGTTGGGCAAGAAGCTAGAAAAGCTAGAGAAATGGGTATGCAATCAGGTGGTTGGTGGTCTGATAGATTGGAGGGAATTAAAGGGGCTTTTGGTGGTCAAACAAGAGCAAGAACTTATATAGAAGCAGAAGCGGCTAAAGCATCTACACCTGAAGAAGCTAGAGCAGGATTAGCTCAAATGAGGGCTGAAAAGGGTGGAACTCCTAAAGAATTGGCTGTTAGAGCACAGATGGCAGAAAGGCAGGCACAAGCAGAAAAGGCATTAGCAAAAGCAAGAGCAGAAGCATTAATGGCAGCCCAAAGAGCATATTATATGATTGTAGAACAAGTTAGGCAAACAGAAGCTATGTTGCAAATGTTACAATCTCAAAAGAATTTGTTAGAAATTAATTATGATATCTCTAAGGATTTAGCCTTAAGTTTTAATGGGATGAGAACTGCAACTCATGGACAGGTTCAAAATCTTGAGAAGCAAGTAAGAAATACAGACTATCTTATGTCCTTAAGTCAACAAAGGTTAGCTTCAATGAGACAGCAATTAGCTCATGAAGATGATGCATTAGAGGCTGCAAGAATCCAAGCAGGTATGGCTAAAGAATCTGCAAATCTAATTTCTTTGCAAGTCAACAAAGAAAGAATGAGATTGGAACAAATTCAATTAATAGTTAAAAACATTACTGATGAACTTGCATTAAGAAGAGAAATTATTGGAGTTGCAGTTGATACCATTAAAGCACAAATGGATATTAATAAAGCTATATCAAGTGGTATGCAATTAACCACACAGCAAAGAGGGCAATATCTTAATCAATTGCAAGCGGGATTAGATTTAGAAAAACAATCTTTGGCTGCGGCTAGAGCTAGGGCAGAAAGTGAAATTGATCCTGAAAGAAGAAGAAGACTAACGTTAGATTTGCAAAAACAAGAAGTAGATTTAACAAGTAGACAGGCAGAAATTATTAGAGCAAGGGTTCAAGAGGTAGAAGAATATTATAGTAGTTTTGCCAAATATGCACAAACAGCTATGCAATCTTATCAATCACAATATGAATATCAGGAAAAAATTAATGCAGGTTTGAGTTTTTCTACACAAGAAAGAATAACCAATGTTAGGGCTCAGGAACGAATGTTAAACCTTGAGATACAAAGGTCACAACAACAGGTTGTGCTTGCTCGACAGCAATCTCAAATTACTGGGGATATAGAACCTCTTAGGGTTGCTCAGGAAACACTCAATGCATTGTTGGGAGAAAGAGTTTCTATGATGGACAGGGAGCTTAATGCATTAAGCTCATATTATGATCAATTGTCTAGAGCCTTAGGAGCCAATTTAGGAATAGCTGAAGCCAATCTTGACTTAATGGAAAAAGCTAACCTTGGTTTGGGTGTTAATATACAACAGAGAATGCAAGTTTATGCTCTTGAAAAACAAACAATAGATGCAAGACAGGCTGAGTTAGATAGAAGACAACAAATTATTTCTACCTTTGCAGATGAAAGAGTACGTAGAGAGGCAATGATTAAACTTCAAGAAGATCAGGCTAATCTAACTAGGGATCAGGCTGCTCTTATAGATAAGATGAAAATTAGTATGGAAGATTATTTGGATGCATTTTCTGCTGCAAGTGCTGGTTCTGCTGAAGCTTTTAGTAAGGTGTTAGACCCATTACAAGATGCAGACAGATTAATGCAGCAATTTAGTGGTGGTGTAGGTTCTCTTGCCAGGGGTATGACAGGAGGTAATATGGCAAGAGAAATGCAGTCAGCGGCCATGGGTAATGTTAGAGCCCAATTCCAAGTTGGTGGATTTGCAAGACAACAACAATTAGCTGGTGGTGGAGCCTATGTTCCAGCTGAAATGATGAGTGTTGGTGCAGCCTTGGGCACAGCAGCAGCCAGTGGTCCAATGGTTGGTGGACAATATTGGGGGCAGGATTTAACCGGAGCAGGGCTAACACCAGGAGGACCAGGAATGCAGGGTATGGGGCCTGTAGCTAGTAATCTTTTTCCTGGAGGGGTTATGCCTGGTCAGCAAATTTATGGGAATATGGGGTCTCCTACACAATATGGTTATGGTGCTATTGCAGGTGCTGTAGGAAGAAATGCCAATTTGCAAGGAGCTAATCCTATTAGTTTAGGGGCTGAAGTTATGCGAGGTGGTGCTTCAGGAGGCATGAGCACATTGGTGTTTCACATATATGGTAATAGAGGTGATATAGAAAGTAAGGTAATTAATGTTATTCGTGAGAATTTCAATCCTGGTGGTGCTCCAACTAGTAGGGGAAGATAGTTAGGTGAATTAAAATGGCTAAATGGACAGATTGGGCTTTGGCTTGGGATGGTAGGGCAGCATATAAAGAAAAATTGCCTATTGCTCCTGAACAATTACCTGCTAATTGGATTCAATGGCGCTATAGATATCAAATTAATACTGGTTTTGCTCAAGATGATGCAGTTGGCTCAGTGCAGACTTTTTTAGGACTAATAGGAGCAGGAGTAGCTAGTATGGCTGTAGGGCAATTTAATGGTAAAGAATTTCAACAGAAAGTTATTTTTGATATTATTGATATTGCTAAATGGGAAATAACGACAAAATTTACTGTGGTCTCTATTGCCTATCAGATAGGTGCTGGAGGTTTTGCTTTTTATACTTGGTATTCTTCAAGACAAGAGTTGATAACTTATTTGCCTGGGACTGGTAATACGTTGGGTTTGGAAAATGGCTCTGCAAGTGTTGTGAGGGCTAGAGAATTAGATAAATATCATCCAGTAGCTAATGTTGTTACTAGCACTTCTGGAGAAAGTTATCCTTGGATAGAAAGCGAAGCAGAAGTAACTGGTGACCCATTGACCACACTAGGGGCTCAAGGACTTATTGTAACACAAGATAGCACTTCTGGTATTGGTTATCCCAATGATGTTCAGTTTTATGGTTGGTTTATAGGACCTATGTATAATTTGTATGTACCTACAGGGGCTCTTATAGACATTAAATTTCATAATATAGGAGTTCCTGTTGGAGATAGATGGGCATACATAGAAACACGGACCTCAGCCGCACTTGGTAGTCCTGGTGCCATTCCTAAAACAACATCATTCCAAGGAGATAATCTTGGAACTGAGGCTGATAAAAATTTTAAGCCTCAAGATGGTAAAAACTCCGATTTGAAAAATGCCTTTTTTGCTGCAGGAGCTACAGATAATATTGGTAGATCAGAGATTTATTATCCTGATGCTACCAACAATATTTTACGTCAATTTTTAGGAGTTACTGATTTTGAGGAAACTAGAGATAAATATAGCAAGGCAATAGTTATGGGTAATGGTTCAGGTACAGATATTACATTTCCTAGTGGAACTACTCCTGTTGATACATCAAGCATTATGGGGAATGCTCCTGAATTTATCAAAAACCAACAGGGAGTATCAAGTTTGTTTTATCATATGGAACTGTCAGGTAAATTGTTGCAGGTAAGTGCTTTATATAGGTCTTTGATGAGTGGGGTTGCTCTTCAAACAAAAAGTGATTTTTCTAATTTGGCTACAGGGAAAATTAAAATTATTTTTGGATCAAGTGGTTCTTATACTATTCAAGAAATAGATGCTGGGACTTCTAATTTTATAGAAAAAATTATTATTTATAATAATAGATTAGCAGAGAACAAAACTTATGAGTTTACTATATCTTCCCAAGAATCTAATAATATAACTTATTTTTTCATTGCAAATGATGATCAAAAAAAAGCTATATATTATGTTCAAAGTAGTGATGAGGGAGAAACTTGGGAAAGAAATTTAGGGAATATAGAAAATGCAAACAATTATAATAATGGAAATTTGACCATTGGTGGTGAAACTGTTTCAGGTATCCAAACCAATCCTAATTATGATCCTCTGTTGATTGCTGAAAATGAAAGCTTTCCAATTTCCATTAAAGATGATGAGATTGCTAATACCAAGTTGTTCACTATAAGGAATACTAAAGAAAATTATAATCTCATTGCTAGAAATTATGGGGATATAGATATTTATTCTCAAAGGGTAAGCGAAGCTCAAACTAGAGATGAAACCATAGAAAATACTCAAGCTATGCTTATTGGGGGAAGTTTGACACCCAATATTCATCAAGGTATTTTAGATAATATTTTGTATTCTTATATAGGTGCATTACAATTAAAAAACATAGATTATAATCCAAATTCTATTTTATTAGATAAGCAATATTATGTTTGTCTTGCAGGGGGTTGTTTAGGTAATATGGCTTTTTTGGAGTATAGAAATAGTGGTACAGGCAATGATGATGTAGAAGATTTAGATAAAAAGTATGATCAAATTATATATAAGTGTGATGTTTGTTCTATAGAATATGATTTAATAGCACTTTTTGGCAGAGAATTGATGGTTGAGCAACCTATTTCTGTAGTAAAGCTTCCAACTGGAGAAAATAGACTTTTTTATATTATAGGTCCCCAGGATTGGGAATTAGAAACTAATTATATTAACATTACAAGTGCTAGTAGCTATGATTATATTCCATTTTTAGAGGGTTTTGAAATTACTTTAAATAATACCATACAAGATAGCACTTGGAATATATATGTCAATGAAAAAGGAGCCATAACATATACAGTCGACCCAACTGAAGCATCCACTTCTGTTTTATCTATGAGTGCTGAAAACAATAAGATGATTTGGTCCAACAGTTTCAGTTTTGCTTTAAGAAACACATCAGGAGGCACAAAAATATTTTCTATTCCAAATAATGTTTTAATTAGTAGATATACACAGGATGGGGATTCTTATATTTATGATAAACAGCTTAATCGTAGTATGATGAATTTTGGACATTCAGCTATTTTAGCTAAATATAGTTATGAATCAAATATTATGAAGATATTTTCCTATAAGGATGGGGCTTTATTATTAAATGAATATCCACAAACTATATTAAATTCCCTTCAAAAGAATAGAAAAGATAGAGGTTTATTGAAATTATCCGAAGAAGAATTAAAAGAGAATGTTGGTATGGCACAAAATAAGCAGGTCTTTTTTATTATAGGTCAAGTTAAAAAAGATTACCAAGAAAACATTAACAATTTGCCCAATAAATATTTTTTGGCTAATTTTAGCTTTAAAAAGAATGCCTATGAAGAGGGTAAAATTAAACAATATTATTGTTGCCCTGAAGAAATTGACGGAAATATTTGCTCAGGTTTAATGTTTTTTGATAGTTATAATTCTGATGATGAAGTTATTTATAGATGTGATACCACTGATAATGAACTTAACTTAACTCAATTGACTGCTAATAATGTAATTACAGAACAAATTATATCTTATAATGAGACTACACAGGGGGTAGAAAGGATATATTATCAAAAAAATGGAAAGAATATTATTGTTACAACAGATAGTGTTCATACAGATATTTATAATGGATTTACTGTTACTTTTGGGGAACTTCAAGAGGGCTGGGTTTCTATAGTTTTTAATAATACAATTCAGCAGGGAGATTTAATTGTTAAAGGTACGGCTAGTAATTCTATAGCTTCTGTCACTATAGAAGAATCTTATTTGGCAAATAGAGAAATTAGATTTACCATAGTTGAATCTGATGGGGAATATACAGTTACAACAGAAGCTTCTCCAGCAGTTTTGGTTTATAAAAACAATAAATGGACAGAGGATAGTAGAAATATTTAGGTGATTTGTGTGGGTTTTGTTGGTTATCCTCAAATTAAACTTCTAACAAAAGATCCTTATTATTATAAGGAATATATTAACAGTTTTTCTATTATAGCTGCCGAATCAGAAGATAGCCTTATGAAAAGGCCCTCTATAGAGGACATGATGAGTGGAGATTATTATAGGGATTTTAATTTCCTTCATTTTGATCCTTTAATTGGAGCAAATGGAGCAGTTATGTTGCCTCCTGTTTATGATGAGGAGAACACTCTTTTAACTATGCAATACAAAGTGGATACAGGGGAACCCCTGAGAGAATTAACAGGCACAGGTTATAGTGCCCAAGATGTTTTTGACAATTCTATTCCTGATGATATAGATGAAATTATAGGAGTGAATTCTGGAGAAAGATACCAACCCTATACTGGTGTTTTAGATGGCATTGATTATAGTAGATCAAGTCAGCACTGGGAAGAAGTCTGGGCAGAAAGAGAGACCCCAAGAGAAAGGCCAATTACAGATGATGAAGAAGAAGCTACTGAATACTATATAGATAATTATAGAGTTAAGGTTCACCAAGATAGAATCAAGGAAGATACAGACATAGAGGATCCAGTTATTGATCCACCTGAAAATGAGGATGAAACTGCTACTAATCCTGATTTGCATTTTTGCCTAAGACGTACGGTTAATTATCCAGCCATGCCTGCTGGATTAAATGAAGATGGAGAAGTTGATGGACTACAAGTTTTTTGGGTAGAGTTTACTAGAGGTCCGGCTACTCCTTCACAGCAAACTCAAACAACAGAAACTACTTATCCTGTTGACGAGAATTATACTGAAGTACAATGGGAAATATTTGACCCAGTAACAGAAGAACCATTTGTTTCTATAGGGTTTGGTTCAGCTTCTAATAACAGAAGAATAGAAATAGTTTTTCCTACAACCAAGGTTCCTTATGCAGCTATTTGGTATCAAGATGAATCTAGTGCTTCAAGAACAAATAATGTTATCTATCCATTAACTAATGCTGTTCCAGTTATGGCAGCAGGATTTAATGTTTTTATCTATGTTATGTTAGGTGAAATTGCCATTAGAGTGACTAATGCTGATATGACTGCAGTTATTTGGGAGGATAAAATAGTAGATAGGGGACAGAGTGACAATGAAAAAAGATATGTTAAAACTGTAGGTGCTGCTCCTTATGTCAGGGGTAAAAACATGAGATGCACTGTGGGGCTTTCTAGATTAAGATTTGAAAAGGCTGGTGTTGCTTATACTCCAAGCATTCAAACACATGTCGATGCTGTTGAGGCTGATGTGGAATATAATTTACATGGATCATATTCTTCTCAATATATTTTTCCTGTTACTGTCACTAGTGTTGAAGATGCTAC
>Ga0307377_10002470_pt1 | contig 21817 bp, 10 predicted proteins | sample TR3MG_FD_202535 | JGI IMG/M metagenome (GOLD analysis project Ga0307377, IMG submission 202535) | Soil microbial communities from Risofladan, Vaasa, Finland - TR-3 | ecosystem: Environmental > Terrestrial > Soil > Coastal area > Acid sulfate soil | place: Finland: Risofladan, Vaasa | collected...
GTAGTCGTGACTCGGGTTCTGCACCGTATCGGTGCCGGTGTCGCCGAACGTCCAGTCCCACGAGGTTGGGTTGTTGCTGGTCAAGTCGGTGAACAGCACGGTGAGCGGTGCATTTCCGCTCGTCGGGTTGCCGGAGAAGTCGGCGACCGGGGGCTGCGGGCCGCCGCCACCATACTCATGCGCGCCGCGATCGGTCGTGCCGTTCGCAGGCACCGAATTGCCCCAGTAGTCCAGCCCGCCGTTGCCAGGGACTTCCATGCCGGAGTCGATGGCCGGCGAGCCGGCGGCGAGCTTGTATCCGTCCACGCTGTCACGTCCGATCCCGCCGCTGCCGGGGTCGACCATGAGTTGAGGCAGCAGCGATCCAGGGGGGCTGTCGATGATCTTGTGGGCATCATTGGGCTCGCCGGGGTTGCCCGGTTCCCCAGTCGGATGGACGCCATAGAATACATTGTAGTCGAAGAGCACGCTCGTCTTCGCCTCGCCCTCGAGGTCGTAGACCGCGTTCGGGTTCGTGATGTAGAAGATGTTGTTGAGGTACTGGGCATCCGCCCCCGATCCGCCGTTGTGCTCCAGAATGATGTCGGCATCACCCTCGGCCACGTAGAACGTATTGTTGTAGACCTTGTGACCGGTCATGTCGTAGCCGCTCCAGCGGAACAGCTTGTTGTGATCGTGCTGGCTGATGTTGTACCTGATGGCACTGTCGGTGTTGAAGCCGAATCTGCTGTTGCATACCAGCATGAAGCCCCCGACGTTGTCATGGCTGTAGTTGTACTGAATGACAGTGCGGTATTGGTAGTCATCGATATCGAAGCCCTGTCCGTCTTCCGTAGTCTGCGTCAAGTATGCCTCGTTGCACTGGAAGACGGCGTCCTCGATATCCCAGCCCCACATCGCGACGTTGGGACTGTTGGCCCGGTTGTTGCAGTAGCTGGCGACGTTGTGCTCCACCAGCGGCGCCTGAGTCATGCAGGGGACGATGCCGTCGCCGCCGATGTCGTCCAGCACGTTGCTCCTGATCACCACGTTCGTATGCGGCTCCCAGGTTGCGCCCTTGTACCGGCTCCAGTTGGACCAGAACTTGATGCCGGTCCTGTCCACGAAGTGGATGTAGCAGCCCTCGATCAGCACATCGTTGAAGCTGGTCCGGGTGCTGCCGAGAGCGTCGAAGAGAATGCCGCCAGTCGTCTTCGCCTTGTCTCGGATCGAGCGGCTGGAGAGTGCTCCGTTCACATCGTGAATGTCGAGGTCCTTCAGGTGAATGTGATTGAGGACTCCCACATCTTCCCCGATCACGCGCACACCGTTCTGATCGTCCGCATCGCCGGTGGTCCAGTTGGTCAGCTCCAGGTTGCTGATCTCCCAGTACTCCTGGTTGTAGAGGTACACGGCGCCGGCGTGCACGAAGTCGCAGTTGATGAGCGGCTCCGCTCCCGTGTCGTACGTGTCGACGATTATCGGGTTGCCGTCCGTCCCCGATCCCTTTGGCCACAGGTGCTGACCATTCCAGACCGATCCGGCCTTCAGCAGGATCTGGTCGCCGGGTGCGAACGTCACCGTGTTGACCTTGGTCAGGTTCTGCCAGGCCGCGCTGGGACTCGTTCCATCCCAGCTGTCGTTTCCGCCCACCGAGTCTACATAGTAAGTCGTCGCCAGCGCGGCAGAGGCCGACGCCAGCGCGAAACAGGCTGCCAGCACCAGCACCAACAGCCCTTTCCCGCCTCTGCTTCTCATCACACTATCCCTCCGAATGTGATTTCCTACAGCGGCCCATCGGTCAGCTTCAGGGCCCTCGGCCGCGGGGTTCCAGCTCGACCGGACCGAACCCGGCCGAGGTCCGCCGGTTCAGCACGTGTTCGCGGCTCTAGCACCTCCATTCAGCAGGCAATTGCCGGGCTTTGCGGGGCCCTATCAGGCCGGGGCCCCGCTCTCCCGCTGCATCGGTGCGAGGAGGCTACGACGCAGCCGTTATCCTCACCATGTCGATGTAGTGGTCCCAGGCGCTGCTGGTATTGTCGCCGGTCCGCACTCTAATCTTGACTTCACCGGTTGGTGAGATGTAGTCAGCCGGGTCGGCTACCGGGGTCACCGTCGTCTGGTCGCTGGTGCTGTTCAACATGTCGTCACCGACATCCGGACCCCAGTTGCCGGCGCTGTAGTCCCACACGCGGATGCGCTGCCGCTGCGGGGCCAACGTCGGGTGCGACTCCAGACTGATCGTCAGGCTCGACAGGCTGGTGAGGTCCGTGTCGACGGTGTAGACCATGTAGGTGCACTTCTTGCCGCCCAGCTTCTCGGCCTGGATCACCAGATAGCCGTCATCGGAGGCGCCGAGATCGGCCACACCGCCGGAGACATAGGTCCCATCCAGAATCTCGCAGGAGGACGGGAAGTAGTCTCCACCACCGCCGCTGGTGGCGGTGATGTAGTCGGTCTTCGTCTCGGTGTCCGAGCCGGCGGAGTTCGTCGCCGTCAGAGACACAGTGAACGTGCCCTCCGCATAGGTGTGGCTCGGGTTCTGCACCGTGTCGCTGCCGGTGTCGCCGAAGTCCCAGTCCCACGACGTCGGGCTGTTCGTGGACTGATCGGTGAAGTCCACAGCCAATGGCGCCGGGCCGCTTGTCGGAACGCCCACGAAGTCCGCGACCGGAGGCTGCGGACCGGACGTCGCAGTGATGTAGTCGGTCTTCGTCTCACTGTCCGAGCCAGCGGAGTTGGTGGCCGTCAGAGACACAGTGAACGTGCCCTCCGCATAGGTGTGGCTCGGGTTCTGCACCGTGTCCGTGCTGCCATCGCCGAACGTCCAGTCCCACGACGTCGGGCTGTTCGTGGACAGATCGGTGAAGCTCACGTCCAGAGGCGCTTCACCGCTCGTCGGCACGCCCTCGAACTCCGCCACCGGAGGCTGCGGTCCGGGCGGGTCCACGTGGATGTAGTTGGTCTTCGTCTCCGTGTCGGACCCGCCGGCATTCTCTGCCGTCAGCGACACCGTGTAGTCGCCCGCGCTCGTGTAGTCGTGGCTCGGGTTCTGACCCGTAGCGCTGCCGCTATCGCCGAAAGTCCAATCCCATGACGTCGGGTTGTTCGTGGATAGATCAGTGAACATCACCGTCAGCGGCGCCTCGCCGCTCGTCGGGTTCCCGGAGAAGTCGGCCACCGGCGGATCGGGTGGCCCGCCGGTGCTCTCGTGCGCGCCCGTGTCGGGCGTGCCCGACGGATACGGCAGCGAGTTACCGAAGTAGTCCTGGGCGCCGTGATCCGCGCCGATCGGACCCGGGTGATCGGCGAGCGCCATCAGGATCGGGTCATCGCTCCAGATGCCGTAGTCGACCGCCGGCGATCCCGCCTGGAGTTGATAGCCGCCGCAGGTGTCCCGGCCGATGCCGCCGCTGCCCGGATTGGCGAGCTGGGGATTGACGCCCCACTGGTTGTCGGGGAAATCGCCGGTCCACTTGCTGTAGTCCGAATCGCCGTAGACGATGTTCTTGTGGAATGCAAAGCCTTGGTTGATGCCCTTGTCCGGCTGGAGGAAGTTGCCTCCGCCCCAGGTCTCGAAGATGTTGTTGTAGACGTGGCTATTGTAGGAGTTTGACAGCCGCAGCACATCCTCCAAGGGCGAAGCCCCGCCACTCGGAGAGTAGTAGAAGACGTTGTTGTAGAGATCGGTGTGGTGGGGTTCGCCGGCGAACTTGATGATCTCCTCGCCGTCGTCCTGGCTGATGTTATAGCGGACGATGTTGTGGTCGGCGGTGGCACACTGACTCCGCTCCTGTGGGATGCAGATGATCAGCATGAACCCGCCGACATTGTCGTGGCTGTAGTTGTATTGGACGATGGTGCGAAGGGTGTAGTCGTCGATGTCGAAGCCCTGGCCATCGGACATGGTCTGGGTGTTGTAGGCCTCGTTGAACTGCATCACTGTGTCGTACGACTCGTAGTTCCAGATCGCCACATAGGGGTCGCTCGGCTTCATGTGTGACCAACTCACCACGTTGTACTCGATCAGTGCGTCTTCGGTCATCGCAGTGCAGATGCCGTCGCCGTCGATGTGGTCCAGGACGTTGTTGCGAATCGTGAAGTTGGTGCCATAGGTGGTGGGATCATGGCACTTCCAGTTGTGTTGATCGCTCCACGTCTTGATACCGGTCGCACCGCAATCGTAGATGTAACAGCCTTCGACCAGACAGTCGTTGAACTGTGTGCCGGCGACTAGGGCGCCGAAGACGTCGAAGCAGATGCCGCCGTTGTTCTTCCCCTTGTCTCTGCCGGTGCCGCGCCCGACTCGAGCGTTCACATCGTGGAGGTCGAGGTTCTGCAGGTAGATGTGGTCGTGTACCTGCCCGGTCTCCTCGGCCGTGACGTAGACGCCGTGGGTGTCGTTTTGCTGCTCGCCTCCTGGCTGGCCATTCATGACGTCCAGGTTGCTGATCTCCCAATGCTCCTGGTTGTAGAGGAAGATCGAGGTGGAGACATTCTCCTCGCCCATGACCAGATTGTAGGTCTTGTCAGCGTTGATCAGAGGCTTGCTGCCCGTCCCATACATGTCGATGACAATCGGATTGCCGGCCGTGCCCGATCCCTTTGGATACAGCAGGCCGCCCGCCCCCTGCCAAACCGATCCCGCCTTCAGCAGGATCTGGTCGCCTGGCGAGAAGGTCGTGGCGTTCACCTTGGCCAGGGTCTGCCAGGCCGCGGACGGACTGGTACCGTCCCAACTGTCGTTCCCCCCTGCGGAGTCGACGTAGTACGTCGTCGCCACTGCGGCCGACGCGATGCACAAACAGAGTAAGGCCGCCAGCATCAGCGTTGCCGATGTCAGCCGCCTCCCGTGACCACAGCTACTCATTGCCTACCCCCCTGAACTCAGGATTGCCGGCGCCCTGACAGCGGCATCGTTGGATGCCGGACCCGTTGTTTGCAGCGCCGTGCGGGAGTGGACGCGGCGCATCCTTAACTCCTGCCCTGCACCTCCGTCACCATCACCTCCCTCCTGCTCCTGGGGCAGTCTGCCCTCGCCACGTCCCCGATTAGAATACTCCCTCGACGCCGAGGAATCACTGTACGGACCCCCGGGATTCCGGTAGAATCTGACTATGGAGCGCGACCTGGCCGGTCGAATCCGCGTCGAGCATGAGGTTGAGGACCAGTTCGCCAGCCGTGCTGACGCTGCTGACTGGCGCGGCCCGAGCTACGCGCTCGCCTACTCGTTCACGACAAAATACCCTCAGGGATCGCTGGACGGGCACGTCCACCCCGGCATGGAATTGGGCATGGTCCTCACCGGCGATATCGACTTCTATGTCGCCGAGTCCGAGTTCAAGTGCGGACCGGGCGATGTCTGGCTCTGCTCCATGTGGGAGCCGCACGCCTGGCGGGTCAACCATGCCGGTACCACGAACATCGCCCTCATCTTCCTGCCCGATCTCCTCGGAGAGCGGACGAACAGCGATCCGCGCTACTTCGATCTCTTCGCGGCGCCGCCGGAGTCACGGCCACGCGCATCCGGTACGGACGCGCGGCGTCGTCTGCTCGAGATCGGTCGCGACGTGTACCGCGAGGTCGAGCAGAAACGCCCCTTCTGGCAGACGGCCATTCGGCTCGGCCTTCTCCAGATCCTCACCGAACTCAGCCGGAGCCGCGACGCCGCGCATCCCGAGATTGCGGGACCAATCATGGGTCGGGATCATGGCGCTCTCTCTCGGGTCATGCCGGCGCTGAGGCTCATCCACGACCAGCCCTGGAGCCGGATGAGCGCCGCCGATGCCGCCATCGCCTGCTCGCTCAGCAGGTCGCACTTCGGGCACCTGTTCCGGTCCGCAATGGGCGTGAGCTTCGGCAAGTTCTGCCAGCGAATGCGTCTGGGGTTCGTTGCGCACCGCCTCCTGTACACCAACGATACCGTCGAGGCGATCGCCGAGCAGGCCGGCTTCGTCGACGTTAGCCATCTTTCACGGATGTTCGCCAAGCACTACCACTGTACGCCCAGCGAGTACCGGAAGCGTCGAGGGTAGGAGATGGCAGCCCGGCGCGGGTGAGCGCAGCAACTAGGCACGATGGTGAACGGGAAGACACGGACCCCCGTAGTGCACCAAAACTAATCTGAGGCATCCAGGAGGCCAGGGCCATCGATTCCCGGACATCGTCGGGGTGGACTTCTCGACGACCGTAGGGTCGTAGGGTGACCTTCTCCGCCAGCACCTCCGCGTGGTCGCCGCAAGCACTCGCCGCCTGCTCCAGTCCCGGCTGGCGTGCCCGGCCCGCCCAGCGGGCACTTAGCAGCACGGCCTTCAGCACCAGACGAACAGAAGCCCCAGCTCCTTCCACGTGGGTTCGTCCTCCAGCGAAATCGAACGCCCACGATACAGCAGAGAGCCCGTCAGAGCAGGGTTAGGGCGGTTCTGCGGCGAAGTAACCACTACAATAGGATTCATCATGGCTCCCGAACCCATTCGGCAGGTTGTGTCTGACCTGCTCCCCCTGGTGCGGCAGTTCGCCCGGGGGGAGTATGCGATCGCGTTGGGCGGCTCCTACGCGAAGGGGACGGCCGACGACGAGGCCGACGTCGATCTGTATCTCTTCGCACACGATGTGTCGCCCGGCGACGGGAGGACGCGAGTCGCCTCTGCCTTCTCGTCCGAGATAGAGAGCATTGTCTCGTGGGGCGACGGTGTACCGTTCCGGAACGCGGGGACCGATTTCCGATTCCGCGGATACAATGTCGAATGCTGGCTCAGAGACATCGGGCACATAGAGCGGAGCATCGCTGAGTGTCGGCAAGGTGTGGTGAAGCGGGAGTTCGTAACCTGGACCACGACCGGCTTCTACAACCACTGCTGCCTCTCCGACCTATCGGTGATGGTCCCGCTCGACGACCCCTCCGACATCATAGTGCGATGGAAGTCAGAGGTCGCGACCTACCCGCCGAAACTTCGCGAGGCGATCGTGGACCATCACCTTGCCGCGGCCGAGTTCTGGCCCGACAACTTCCACTACCTGAGCGCCATCGAACGGCAGGACGTGATCTACGCCACGGGCATCGTCCAGCAAGTCGTCCACAATCTGGTGCAGGTGCTCTTTGCCCTGAACGAGGTCTACTTCCCGGGCGACAAGCAACTCGACGTAGCCATGGCGCACCTCCCGAAGCAGCCGCCTAAGAGCGTCTATCAAAACCGCTTGCGCTCCGCAATCAGAGCCGCTCATGTGCCACCAGAGGCCGGGGCCGGCGGTTTTGATAGCGGTTCTAAGCTGTGCGAGCGGATCCGCGCGCTGCTGTTCCCAGGAACACCTTTGACCGCAGACGTGCTTCGCGGGCAACGCGAGGCGCTACGGTCACTCCTGCGCGACGTCAGAGATATGGCCGCACAGGCCGGTGCCGACGAGGGCTAAGGATCTCTAACGAAACCCCTTCGGGGGATAGCTGCGCAGCAGAGAGACCCGCCGCAAACGGCGGAAGGCGGGGTTTTGTTAGAGTCTCTAAGGCTGCCGATCCTGTCACCGTCCGCGCAGCCGGCTGTCCCTGCCAACCGCCCGTGGAGCCGGGCTGGGAGCCTTGGAAGAACGACGGGCGGAGGCGCCGCCCAAAGGTCCTACGTGGTGGAATGCCCGGGACTCATAGGTAAGCCTGCAGGGCTGTCAGCGGTGTCCCAAAGCCATTTAACATGGGCAAGCCGTGTCTGTTCCGAGTTGGCTGCCGGACTAGGGCTCGAACCTAGGACCTCCTGATCCAGAGTCAGGCGCTCTTCCAACTGAGCTATCCGGCATACCACACGAAGACTATCATGCTCCGAACGAAGAGTCAACATCGAGGGGGGGCGCCGAGAGCTGACAGAGCCTACCGCTTCTTCATTGCTTTCTCGATCTTGGCCCACGAGTCGCGAAGCGTCGCCGTTCGGTTAAAGCAGAGCCGCTCCGGAGTAGAGTCGCGGTCCACGCAGAAGTAGCCCAGTCGCTCAAACTGGTAGCATGTGCCCGCCTGAGCCCCGATCACGCTCGGCTCCACATAGCAGGGGACCACTTCCAGCGAGTTCGGGTTCAGGTTCGAGATGTAGTCCTGCCCCTCATCCACGTCATCCGGGTTCGGCCTGAGGAAGAGATGGTCGTACAATCGGGCCTCGGCCTGGACCGCGCACGCGGCCGACACCCAATGCAGTGTCGCTTTCACTTTTCGACCATCGGGCGCGTCCCCACCGCGAGTCTCCGGGTCGTAGGTGCAGTGGATCTCGGCAATCTCGCCCTGTGCGTTCTTGACAATCCCCGTGCATGTGATGAAGTACGCGTTCCGCAGTCGGACCTCCCGGCCCGGGGCCAGGCGGTAGTACTTCGGTGGCGGGTCCTCGCGGAAATCGTCGCGCTCGATGTACAGCTCTCTCCCGAACGGCACCTTGCGCGTTCCGGCGCCCGAGTCCTCCGGGTTGTTGATGACGTCCAACTCCTCCACCTGACCCTCGGGGTAGTTGGTCAGGACGACCTTCACCGGCCTCATCACCGCCATCACGCGCGGTGCTCGCCGATTCAGATCGTCACGGATGCAGTCCTCCAACACCGCGACGTCCACGATGTTGTCGATCTTCGCAACCCCGGCCCTCCGGCAGAACTCACGGATCGATTCCGGCGTGTACCCGCGTCGGCGCAGACCCGCCAGCGTTGGCAGCCGCGGATCGTCATACCCCCGGACATGACCCCCCTCGACAAGATCGATGAACCGGCGCTTGCTCATGACCGTGTGCGTCATGTTCATCCGCGCGAACTCGATCTGGCGCGGATGGTAGATGCCGAGTCGATCCAGGAACCAGTCGTACAGCGGGCGATGGTTCTCGTATTCCAGCGAACAGAGCGAATGCGTGATCCCCTCGATCGAATCCTGCAGACCGTGCGCCCAGTCGTACATCGGGTAGATGCACCACTTGGAGCCCTGGCGGTGGTGCTCGGCATGTCGGATCCGGTACATGACGGGATCGCGCAGGAGCAAGTTGGGCGAGGCCATGTCGATCTTCGCGCGGAGCGTACGCGCCCCATCCGGGAATTCACCGGCGCGCATCCGCTGGAACAGGTCCAGGTTCTCCTCCACGCTGCGGCTGCGGTAAGGGCTTTCCACCCCCGGCTTGGTCAGCGTGCCGCGCGTCTCAATGAGCTCATCGGGCGAGAGGTCACAGACGTAGGCATTGCCCTGTCTGACGAGTTGCAGTGCCCACTCATACTGCTGTTCGAAGTAGTCGGAGCCGAAGAACAGCCGCTCGTCCCAGTCCACCCCCAGCCAGCGGACATCATCGATGATCGCCTCGACGAACTCCTGCTCCTCCCTGGTGGGGTTGGTGTCATCGAACCTCAGGTTGAAGAGGCCGCCGAATTCCTGGGCGATGCCGTAGTTGATCCAGACAGCCTTCGCGTGTCCGATATGAAGGTAGGCGTTGGGCTCCGGAGGGAAGCGCGTGTGGACGCCGGCGAATCGCCCGGAACGCAGATCCTCGATGACGGCCCGGCGGATGAAGTTCATCGGCGTCTGCGGGTGCCCGAACCTGTCTTCTTCAATATGCTCTTCTTCGATGTGCGACGAGCCCATGACAGTGTAGCTCCATTCCCTTTGTGTCCGGCCTCAGCGCTCTTGGGAAATGAGATAGCCGGGCGAACTGAGACACCCGGCGCGTGTTCCTGCCTCTATCTTCCAGTGCCCCAGCACCGGCCTCCGCTGGCTCTCCCACCCGGCAACCAAAGCGCGGACGTCCCAAACCCTTCGCCGAGCCGGTAGGGCGTCCCTCCTGTGGTGGTCTCCATAAGACGGCTGTGTCAAGATCACCCGTAGTGTCCCCAAACTAATCTGAGGCATCCAGGAGGCCAGGGGCATCGATTCCCGGACATCGTCGGGGTGGACTTCTCGATGACCGTAGGGTCGGAGGGTGACGTTCTCCGCCAGCACCTCCGCCTGGTCGCCAGAAGCACTCGCCGCCTGCTCCAGTCCCGGCTGGCGTGCCCGGCCCGCCCAGCGGGCACTTAGCAGCACGGCCTTCATCACCAGACGAACACAGGTCCCCGCTGCCTCCACGTGGGTTCGCTTTCCAGGGAATGGAGAGCCCACGATACAGCCGAAAGCCCGTCAGAGCAAGGTTGGGCCGGCATCGGGGCGAATAACCAGCAGAAGCAGGAAGAAGGGTTGGGCTCATGGCGAAGACACTCATCGTTGCCGGCTTCGTGCTGTTTCTGTGCTGTTGCACGGCGGGAGCGGAGAACGCTGTGAAGGAAGACCTAGACTGGCTGCGCGCCGCCCGCATCACCACACCGGAAGGGACCGAGGACCTTCCAGCCGTACAGAGAGACGGCGTCAACGTGGTGTTGTTCCATGTCAATGGGCTGCCGGATGTGGACGTGCCCCCAGGCGTGCTCTATCCGGACCTGGCGGAACTGAGAAAGCAGTACCCGGACCTGAAGATCGTCATCTATATCGCCCCTCTGGAGGTCCAGACCCTGGGCGCGGACAAGGACGGGGACGGCAAGCTCGATCCGGGTCAGCAGACCTTCTTCACCGAACACCCCGAATCAGTCCAGGTGGGTATCGGGGGCCAGCCGATAGTCAGCTACGGCCAGGCGGCCTTCTGGGTGGAGCCAGGCGCTGAGGATGTCTGGGTGACTCCCACCAGCCCATATGTCAGGGAGCGGGCCATCGCTCTGGTGAAGAGGATCGCCTCCGATGGCGCCGACGGCATCTGGTTCGATGTCCCGCACTTCGTCATGTGGTGGGCCCGCTCTGGCCCCCACTGGGCGAGCTTCGACCGCTTCTCTCTCGAGAAGTTCAAGGCGGAAACTGGCTTTGAAGCTCCCCGAGAGGTCAACTGGGAAGACCCCGCCTGGAAAGCCTGGGTCCGCTGGCGGCAGGACACGATGGCCGAGTTCGTGAGCACCCTGAGGGAGGCCGCCCGGTCGGTGTCGCCCAAGCTGAGATTCGGCGTGGAACACTATGGCGGCTTCGACTGGAGCGGGCCTGCCGAGGCTAAGGCAGCTACCAAGTTGCAGAGGGTGACTGACTACCTGGCCCACGAGTATGGCTCGGCGGCGCGTTCTTCCGGCCGCGCCCGCTACTACAGTTGGCTGTATGACAATGCTGTCTATGCCTTCTACCGGGGCGTTGACCGCGACCATCCCACCTGGATACTCTCCTACGGGGACAGCGGGGACGCGCAGCGGCTGAATGCCGCCACCCAGATAAGCCACAGCTGCTGCTTCTACGAAAACGAACCCCCTGGTATGAGCGGCTCCGCCGACTATGGCGCCCGCAGGCAGATCTTTTCCTACATCGGCTCCCACCAGGAGCTCTACTACCATCCCGACCTGCGGCCGATGCGCAAGCTGGGCCTCTATTTCTCCCAGCAGACGATTGACCGGGTGGACCTGCCGGCCCAAGAGGATGTTTTCGCTTCTGAGTTCCTCGGGGTGGCGATGATGCTCCTGGAATCCAATCTTCCCTTTGAAGTGTTCACCGAAGACAGCCTGGGCTCGCTGGAGGGTATCGAGCTGCTCATACTCCCTGGAGCAAGATGCGTGGGAGCAACAGAAGTCTCCCATCTCCGCGCGTTCCTGCAAAAGGGCGGCAAGATCCTCGCCCTCGGCGAGAACGCCACCATGGATGAGAACGGCTCCCTTACCCCGGAAACAGCGAAAGCGCTCTTGGCCGGCCAGCTATCGGGCCCGCCTCTGGGCGCCCAATACCTGCAGCTCACCCGCCCCGGTCGTCGCTGGCGGCGGGAGAGGGACCGCACGAGCGAAGAGGACCCAGATCCGGAGCAGACCCAGGGCGAGCCGATGCGCCAGCAGTTGTTGGCCCTGTTGCAGCAGGCCGACATCCAACAGCCTCTGCAGACCGATGCTCCCCGCAGAGTCCTCTTGCTGCCTTACTGCTCCGATAATCACATCATCGTCCGAGCAACCAACTACTCCGGTGTCGCACCAGGCCAGCCAGTCCCCACGCCCATATCGAACATCGCCCTCCAGATCTCTCTGCCAGCAGGAAAGCGCGTCGTCGGCGCGCGGCAGGTAGACTACCCAACCGGAGAGGCGAAACGCCTGCCCGCCCAGGTTAGCAATGGTGTAGTGAGCACCACTTTCGGCCTCGCCACCCACGCGGTGTTAGTCTTTGAGCTTGAACCTGGATAGACGATGTGCAGTGGCGAAGGCGTGGTGAGACCAGCCCAGTAGGTCCGTATCGCTCCTTCCTGACAGCTCTGACCACTTCTGGAACCCTACCGGTACTGTCAACCTACTCCGCCCCCCCCGCTCAGAAGCCCAGGTCCTCCCCCACGTGAAACGCCATCCCGATTCCCTCCGGCTCATCCCGCCGGCCGTTGTACCAGAGCCGCCACACGTCACTCGGCTCGTCGTACAGGGCAAACGGCTTATAGCACGCGTCGTGGTCCCAGGACCCCTCGGTCGGCGAAATGATGGGGTTGCTCGGGTTGCGTTTCCATCCTGTTATCCCATCCCGGGATCGGGCCACGCCTACCTGCGCGTGGTCCACGTCCCGGAAGCCGATGTAGAACATGACATGCCAGCCGCGGTGCTTGAGCACTTGGCACGCCGTCACCTTGTGCTGTTCCCAGGAGAGGCTCTCGTCCGAGCTGAAGATCGGGTTCTCCGGATGCTTGCCCCAGGTGATCCCATCGGGGCTCGTGGCGTACCCAATCGCGTCCGGCTCGTACTGCTCGCCTGCCGAGTACCACATGCGGAAAAGGCCCGCCTCCTCGTCCCAGATCACATGGGGGCACATCACATTGGTCGTCTCCCACGGCTGGTCGGGTGAGAGCACCGGCCTGTCGCCGTGCCTCTTCCACGTCGCCCCATCGGCGCTCCGCGCATATCCGATCTCCGAACGGCCCGAAATCTGCCCCGTGTACCACATGTGATAGCCGTCCTCGCGCCTAACCACGATCTGGCGGTTCAGGTCATCCTCCCATCCGCTCTCGGGCCTGGCCTCCAGACAGATGACCGGGTCGCTCCAATGGACCCCGTCCTCCCCTTCGACCAGCGCCACCAGCTTCCGCGGCCGCCAGGAAAACCACATGCGGAACTTCCCGCCCTCCCTCAGCAGCGTCGGCTCGAAGCACGTCCCTATCTCACCCCCGCCCAGCACCGATCCGAGCGGCCACTTGACCCAGCCGCCGGCCTTCGCCGCCGGGATTCCCTTCTCGAGAGCTTCCGGTGGAAGTTGCGCGCTCATGCCACAGCTCCTTTCCGGCCCGTCACCTCTTCGCCGTCCGCGAAGATGCGAAGGCCGGCGCCTTTGTGATAAGTCTCCCCCGTCCTGTCGTACACCACGGTGAGCGTGCGACCGCGATACGGCACGCCCTCCAGGCAGAAGGAATCCCACGTCCCCTCGGGCAGCAGCGGATTGACCTCGATCACATCATCGGAGCGCGGCCGAAGCCCCGCCAAACCGCTGATGATCAGATCGCAGTAGCCCGAGTGGTTGTAGTGCTCCCCGCGGTCCGCCTGCTTGTCCGGGCGCTGCCACTCCAGCATGATCGCGCGGGCGAGCCACTCCCCGGTATCCGGATGGAGATTCTCGTCGATCCACGGTATCACCCTCCCATCCCCCAGCCGCATATGCTGCGACTTCGCATAGATCTTCAGCAGCTCGAAGTAATCACTCTTCCCCAGGTACGGCTGCTCGTATTCGTTCAGCAAGTTCGCCAGTCCGACCAGTGTCTGCGTCGTGGCATAGGGCCAGCTCGGCCCGTTCCACAGGCACTCGTGGTCGTGCTCGAACATGAACCGGGGATGCCGGCGCTCGGCCGTCGTCGGCCCGAACTTCGCATAGAAGCCCGCCGGATCCACGAGCTGCTTCCACGCCTCCTCGTAGCCGGGATCGGGCAGGTTGAAGTACCAGGGAACGTACCCGTGCAGCTCCCGTACATCGGCCAGCCCCAGTTCCCCTCTATTCTCGTCCATCTGGAGGACTTTGAAGAACCGGGCTTCCTCATCCCAGAGCCTTCTCTGTACGAGCCCCTTGATCTCCGCCGCCTTCTCACGGTACTCCGCCGCGAGATCATCCTCCCCAGCCAGCGCCGCGATGCGGGAGATCGCCACTGCATCCCCATACATGTACGAGTTGATCGTCGCACGGTACCCGTGCCCGGCGATCGAGAACTCCATCCCGTCTAGCTCATCCATCTGCCAGAAGAGCCTGTTGGCCCCCCGGTTCGACACCTCCCACGCCTCGTAGTTCTTCACGAGGTCCGGTAGCATGTCCAGCAGGAAGTCACGGCCGTGCTGAACCAGGTAGAAGCCCCAGAGCGCGTCCGCGGCCCAGAAGCTGTACCTGCGCTGTTCGCCGCTGCCGCGAAGCCAGAAGCGCGCGTAGTCCTCCAGATGTCTGCCGTTCCTCAGCCACCGCCCCTCGTAGAAATGATGGCCCGCCGCGCAGTTGATAGTGTTATACGTGCCAGCCCAATCCACGGGCGGAAGGAACTCGGTGACGACGAACCCTTCGGGCGTCTTCTTGATGTGCTTCCGGTACGCCCACCAGCGGTAGTAGTAGACCTCCTCCACTTCCTTGTCCGGACATTCGAACCAGGGGATATTCTCCTTCATCCAGCTCCAGGCGTGTTGGTTGTCGATGTGGTTGACGACCTTCTCGTCGTCGTGCCGGTTGAACGCTTCGACGTAGTGCCGGAACGTGTCGGGGTTCAGGATCATCGCGGCAGTCTCTCCGCCCATCTCTCGCACACCTCCCTCCCAGTCGGCGCCCCTCACACCCACGCTCTCAACGCGTAGTGCATCGAAGCTCATCTACGGATTCTCTTGCATTACGGTTACGACCGTAATGCAAGAGAATCTGCTGTGTGGGCCTCACGCCGCGCGCTGTAGAGTTTCCTGCATTATGGGTGCTCCTAACCATAATGCAAGAAACTCTATAGGTCCGGTTTGTTGCTTCGGTAGCGTGCTGCCGAAGCCTACCTCCCAAGCCCCTCCACTTCCCCTCCATCCCCCTCAGCCGCTTCACTCTCTCGTCAAGCGGCGGGTGGGTGCTGAACAACGAGTTCAGCTTCCCGCGATATTCCGCCAGCGGGTTGATGATGTAGAGATGGGCGGTGGCCTTATTCGCGACCTCCAGCGGTTCCTTGTCCGCGGTCAGCTTCTCCAGCGCGCTCGCAAGCCCCTCCGGATACCGCGTCAGCAGCGCCCCCGACGCATCTGCCGGAAACTCCCGCTGTCGCGACAGGGCAGACCTCATCAGCCTGGCTATAATCGGCGACAGGATCACGAAGACCAGCCCGATCAGTACCAGCGGATTGCCGCCACCGCGCCCCGCCGATCTGCGCCGCCTGCGACCCCCGTACCACAGACCGCGCATCATCCAGTCGGACAGCGGCACCACCGTCCCCACAAGCACCGTCACCAGAGTCATCAGTCGGATGTCGTAGCTCTGCACGTGCGCCATCTCGTGAGCGACGACACCCTCCAGCTCCAGCCCGTTGAGCTTGTCGAGCAGGCCCCGCGTTACCGCGATCGCTGCGTGCTGCGGGTCGCGCCCCGTCGCAAAGGCATTCGGCGCGCTGTCCTCGATGATATAGGGCCGCGGCATGGGCAGCCCGGCGGCGATGCTCAACCCCTCCGAGACCCACCTGCATATCCGGCCGGGCCGCAGGCCCTTCCTTCAATCTGCCGAATCCATGTCCGAATGAGTTCTGGAACACTACGACGGGAATGCCAGCGCTTCACTGTCTCATGCCTCATCAGATGTGCCGGTTCCTCCCAACGGTCCAGCACCTTGGAGAGCGCCACCCAGAGGAGGCGAAAGGCTGGGGTGAACTGGCGGCGTCGCCTCCCGCTTCCACCAGATCGGTTCAGCTCTACAGCCAGCTCCCTTTCTGCCGCCAGCACACGCGCGGCGAGCAAGGCCTTTGGCACCAGCAGCGCCCACCCGAAACCGAGCGCGTAGCGGGCGAATTCGCAAAGGGCGGGAAGGATACATCCAGCAGTGAAGAAGAAGGACGAAACCGTACTCATGAGCGGCAGGATACCATCTGCTCACAAGGGAGCGAAATGCCCCAGGAGCGCCCGGATAGGATTATTGGGGGGCACAACGGTTCGCGGAGGGAAGAATCGCAGGCGGCGGAGGCCGCGCGGGGGGCGGCCGGGATAGCGGCAGCGCGGGGGGCGGCCGGGAGAGCGGCCGCACGGGTGGGGCAGGCGCGCGTGTGGAGGGGGTTCGCGGTGGGGCTGGCGCTGCTGCCCTTCAATACGCTCTGGGTCTTCTACATGGAGGAGGTCGGAGGGCACGGGCCGTTCGTCTCTACGATCTCGCTTTTCTTCAACGTGATCTTCATCCTGACGTTCCTCGCCCTCGCCAACCTGGCCGTCCGACGGCTGCGGCCGGCGCTGGCGCTGAACCGCGCGGAAATGGTGATCGTCTATGTGATGCTGACGGTGAGCACGTCGATCATGTCGCACGACATGCTCCAGGTCCTGATCTCGATGATGACCACCGGGTACTGGTATGCGACGCCGCAGAACCGGTGGGAGCTGATGCTGAACGGGACGACGCCGAGCTGGCTGGTGATCTCGGATCAGGACGTGCTGTATGGGTACTGGAACGGGAACACGACGTTATACCAGGGCGTGGTGCTGGAGGCATGGATCCGGCCGATGCTGTGGTGGCTGGGGTTCCTGGTGGTGCTCGTGTTCGCGCTCATCTGTATCTCGGTGGTGTTCCGGCCACTGTGGTCGGATCGAGAGCGGCTGACGTTTCCGATCATTCAGCTTCCGCTGGAGCTGACCGATCCGGAGACGGCCCTGTTTCGCAATCCGCTGATGTGGATCGCGTTCGGGATCGGGGCGTTCGTGAACATCCTGAACGGGCTGGCGCAGATCTATCCGGCAGTGCCGTCGATTCCACTGTACATCGATCTGGCGAGCTACATCCGCAACGATCCCTGGACGGGGTCGGGGTGGTTTCCGATGACGTTCAACCCGTCGCTCATCGGGCTGTCGTTTCTGATGCCGCTCGATCTGCTGTTCTCGTGCACGTTCTTCTATCTGTACTGGAAGGGCATGTTCGTGATTGCGAGGGCGACGGGGGTGAGCGAGGGGTATGGCTGGGGCGGGCCGAGCACGTCGCTGTTTCCGTGGTCGAACGAGCAGATGTTCGGCGGGTTCATCGCCATCGCGCTGGGGTCGGCGCTGCTGGGGCGGCAGTATTTCAGGCAGGTGTGGCAGCGGGTGGTGGGGCGGCCGTCGGAGGTGGATGACTCAAGCGAGGGGCTGAGCTTCCGGGTGGCCTTCGTGGGGGCGCTGATCGCGGTCGGGCTGCTGGTGGCGTTCGCCATTCACGGGGGGCTGAGGCCGGGGCTGGCGGCGGCGTTCTTCGCGATCTACTTCCTGCTGGCGGTGGCGGTGGCGAGGGTGCGGGGGGAGTTTGGCTCGCCGGTGCACGATTTCCACTTCGCGGGGCCGGACTACACGCTGGCGCACCTGCTGGGGACGGTCAATCTGCGGCAGCGCGATATGGGGATGTTCCACCAGCTCTATTGGTTCAACCGGGCGTATCGCGCGCATCCGGTGGCGAGCACGATCGAGGGGCTTCAGATGAGCGCGCGGTTGCGGTTCCGAGGGCGGCCGGTGGTGTACGCGATCATGGTGGCGGTGGTGGCGACGGTGGTCACGGGGTTCTGGGGGTGGCTGTACTGCGCGTACAAGCTGGGGGCGACGTCGGGGTGGGGGTATGGGGCGAACTGGTTCGGGGAGGAGGCGTATAACCGGCTTCAGTCCTGGATCGAGAACCCGAAGCCGGCGAACTTGACGGCTCCCATCGCGATGGCGGCGGGCTTTGCGATCTCGCTGGCGCTGGCGGCGGCGCGGACGCGGTTCGTGGGGTGGCCGTTGCATCCGGTGGCCTACGCGCTGTCGGCGAGCTGGTCCATCAACTGGGTGTGGATGCCAATGCTGATCGCCTGGGTGTTGAAGAGCGCAGTGCTGCGGTACGGGGGGCTGCGGCTGTACCGGCGGGCGCTGCCGTTCTTCTTCGGGCTGATCCTGGGGGAGTGCATACCGGGGGTGACGTGGCCGCTGATCGGGCTGGTGTTCCACGTGCCGAGCTATAGCTTCTTCGGGTCGTAGGGCAAGCTGCGTATGTCACGCAGCTTTGGGACTGTCCCCCCTAATGGATGTCGCCCAAAGAAGTAACGGGCGACATCCATCAGAAAGCCAGGGAATGCCTGAAGAAAGACGTTCGCGCAATGTTACTTCATTGCGCGAACGTCGGTAGAAAGTCTATCCGGGCGTTCTGAGAGCTCTCGGGCGTGTCCCATCGCCATGTAACAAGCGCACAAGGCGCGCTAAACCACCATTCTGGGTGGGTCAATATTGGCCGCCGATGGTGGGTCAGTTTTGGATGCCGATTGACAGATGTGCCTCAGAGCCGTCAGAACACCCGTCTTATAGAGGAGGACGGGTGTCGGCCCCCCACGCTTTTTCGGCCCAGGCTTCGAGGGTGTCGAATTTCTCTTGCCAACTGGTGTGCATCGCGCCGACGATGCCAGGTATGCCCTCGACGGCATTGAGCCAGGCGGCGATGGCGCTGCCGTCCTCGTCGTAGTCGTAGTAACCGCATAGCACTTGCTGGTGACCGCGGTCGGCGAACCAGCGGCAGTTCTTGCCCTTGAGATGGCCGGCCCAGTTGGCGATTCCGATGTCGGGGTCGGCCCCTTCCCAGGAGCCTTCCCAGGAGCCCTCGACGAAGTAGTAGGGACCGTCTTTGGCATTGTGGTAGGGGTCAACCATATCGGACCAGAGCCAAACCTTGGCGTCGGGGCGAAGCTCGCGGAGGATCTGGGCGGACTTGCGGATGCTGTCGGCCATGAGCTGACCCGGAGTGAGGTTGCGAGAGAGGCAGGAGACGTCGCGGTTGGCCGTTCGCATTTCATCCTGGGACATGAGGTAGGCGTCGGGGTGGAGCAGCTCGTCGAGCCGAATGACCTGCTCGCGCATCACTTCATAGACCTTCGGATCGCTCAGGCAGGCGCATACTTGGTCGCCATAGATGAAGAGAGGGTGGTAGTAGCTGATGCGCACGACGGCGCCCTCGGGGATGCGGGTGTCGGCCGTCGGCTTTACGGTTGGCGGGGTGTGGTAGAGCTCCATGGGGTCGAGCAGGGGATCGACGATCGGCAGGAAGTCGCGCCCTTCTTCGTACGCCGCGCCGTCTTCGCCGCGGACGCTGACGGGGCAGCCGTCGCGACGCAGCACGTTCACGAGCGCGGTTTCCTGGATCGAGATATCGGACCACCAAACGGTGCCGGTCCCTTCGCTGGAGGTGCCGATGCCCACCAGGACCTCCTCGAACTGGAAGCTGTTGAACACGGCGTGTTGCTCGCGCCAGTCGCTGCTCGGCAGCCCGCGCAGGCAGGCGTAGTTCAGCCGCCGCGGGCGACCCTCGGCATCGGTCGCGCGCACGACGATCTCTCCGCCCTCGCGGTTATCCATGTCTTGAATCTTGGTGCGGACGGTCACGAGGTAGTGTCGGAAGGGCTTGAGCTTGACGCGCTGCGCCAGCCGGCAGGGCTGGTCGGTTATCTCGGTGCGCACGGCCAGGCCGCCGTCGGGCGCGGCGCCCGGTTCCATGAACAAGGTGGCGCCCAAGCCGGTCTGCACTTCCCAGTCGTCGAAACGCTGGCCGTCGGAGGAGGCGAAGGTGCCGTTGACCAGCGATACCGGCGGGTCCTGCTCGAAGCGCAGCTCGCCCCCACGGGCGACGAAGCGGGCATCTCTGGCGGGGACGCCCTCGGCGAGGTTGGGGTCGTAGGCGAGAATGGAGCCGGCGTATCCGACGGGCACGCAACCGGCGAGCAGTCGGAAGCCGTGGTCGCGGATGGCGTCCCGCAGCCGCGCGAGGCCCTGCCGGTAGGAGTCGGGCATGCGGTCGATGGTGAGGAGGTGATTATCGCCGAGGAGGATGGCATTGAAGCCAGCCGCCTTGGCCCGCGGCAAAAGGGCAATGGTCTTCTCTATGTTCTCGGGAATGGCGTGATCTCGGAATACGAACAGCCAGCGCTCGGTTAAGGCCGTCATGATAGCTGTCCTTTCTAGAAAGCCCGTCCCGGCGCCGTGAAGCTTGGGCCGGATGCATGATAGCACACACACGGGAACACTGGGTGATTCTCTCGGGAAGCCCTGATTCGCTCTCGAGGCACGGAGTGGCCATGTCTGATTGCGCCGCCGGCAGGTCGCGAGTGCTTCGCCCGACTGCTGCGCGGCGACTCGGCAGCAGCGGTGATGCAGACCACCCACGACCGCTAGTGAGACGAAATCCCCTTCGCCTTCCATAGCTGTCAGGGCCGGCATCTCCCCGCCCAAGCCCTGGTGAGGCCGGAGGTCGTTGTCGGGCGTCCATGAGACCGCTCTAAGGGCACCTCAGGTCACGGATGAGTTCGTGGGCAGCACGCGTTCAGAAGCATCGCCTGCACCGGCAGGGAAACAGCTAGCGGGAATACCTTCATCTGAGCTCCCTCCACAAGGAGGAGCGGCGCCGAAGGCGCCGCCCAAAGGTCTCAGATGATAGGATGCTCAGGGGAGTGGCGCAAGCGCACAAGCCCAGCAGAGCGGTTTCACGAAGGCCCGACAACGACCGGCGGACGCACCACCAGCACCACCCCATCCACCCGCTCCACCAGGACCGATGTGCCGGCCTCGACAGTTCCGCCTTCGCTACGGGCCGACCATGCCTCCCCGCCGATGCGTACCGTACCTCGGGGATCGAGCCGGCTCACCACCTCGGCCGTCTTCCCCACCAGCGCCCCCGGGCCGGTCTGGAGAGCCAGCCGCTGAGCAGCCCACACTCGCTGCCCCACAAGCATGAGCGTCCCCGCGAACAGCACTGTCATCGTGCCCACCAGCCACAAGCTCACTCCCACCCGCGGCGCCGCCGGCGAGGCCGGCGTCACTGGAACGAACAGCAGAAGCGACCCCAGTATGAACGCGATGAGCGAGCCCACCCCGAACGCGCCAAAGCCCGGAGCATGGAGCTCGGCCAGCAGCAGCGCCACCGCCAGCACCAGGAGACCAACCCCTGCCCAGCCGACCGGCAGCGTCCCCAGGGAAGCGAAGCCGAGGAGCAGGCAAATCGCTCCCGTCACACCCGGGAAGATACCCCCGGGGTGGTAAAGCTCCACCATCAGCCCAATCGTTCCAAGGCTGAGCAGGATGTAGGCGATGTTCGGGTCCGCGATGAGTTGCAGCAGGCTCTCGATGAATGACATCGGCACCTCCTGCACCTGCCCGCCTTTCAAGCGAAGGATGGTCTCGCCGGCCGGGGTAGCTACCTTCCGGCCATCGGCCTGCTCGAGCAGATCTTGCAGGTCCCGCGCGATGATGTCGATTACGCCCGTCTCTTTCGCCTCTGTCTCCGTAATGGAGACGCTCTCTCTCACAGAGGCCTCCGCCCACTCCACGTTGCGCTCCCGATGCGCCGCTATCGCCCGTGCCGTTGCAGCCGCATCCTCCGTGACCTTCTTGGCAACGGTCTTGTCGCCTTCCTTGGAGCCCGTAAGACTGACCGGGTGGGCGGCCCCAATGTTCGTCCCAGGCGCCATCGCGGCAACATGGGCGGCAAGGGTGATGAACATCCCCGCGGAGGCCGCGCGCGCCCCCGACGGAGAAACGTAGACGATCACGGGCGCGTGTGAGTTCAGCATCGCCTTCATCATCGCCCGCATCGCCGTATCGAGACCCCCCGGCGTGTCCAGCTCCAGCACCAGAGCCGCCGCGCCCTCCCGCTCCGTCTCCCTGATCGCGCGCTCCAGATACCGCGCGCTGAACGGGTTGATCACTCCCT
>Ga0307377_10002471_pt1 | contig 21809 bp, 19 predicted proteins | sample TR3MG_FD_202535 | JGI IMG/M metagenome (GOLD analysis project Ga0307377, IMG submission 202535) | Soil microbial communities from Risofladan, Vaasa, Finland - TR-3 | ecosystem: Environmental > Terrestrial > Soil > Coastal area > Acid sulfate soil | place: Finland: Risofladan, Vaasa | collected...
AGATATTGGAATAGCAGATTTAGATTTAAAACTCACATTTCAATCACCTCCCGAAATTGGATATTCTGAAACATTATTTACAGAAACAAAGGTGTTCTCGAATATTACATGCATTTGGGACCTCCCTTCAACGATAATAGCATCGACCAGTTTAACTATTGCTGGACAAGTTGTTTCGAAGACTGATCCAACATTACCTATTAATGATAGACTCATTGATATTTATTATAATGGGACTCTAGTGAGAAGTAATGTTCAAACTGGTTCAAACGGAGAGTTTTCCGTACCACATCTACTTAATAGCAGTACAGGTTTGACTTTTATCACTATTCGATTACAGAACAATCTAGCTAAAAATCTAGTTACTCGATACTACATAACAGTTCAACCCCCCCAATCAACTCCAATAGGTAATGGACCTCAAATTCCCCCTTTCTTAATGTTTTTTTCCATTTTTCTTCCAATTTTAGCAGTTGTTGTTGGAGGGTTAGCTTTTTTTGGTTATCGTTATTATAAAAAACAAGATAAACTTTCAAAAGTAGTTAATTTACCTCTTGAGAACAAAATAATTAATCTTAAAATTTTAAAAGAAACGGGAAGGTTAGAAGAATCATTATCTTACCTTTTCAATGCAATTTACATGGATTTGATCAATGCAAAGTTTGGAAGAACTCGAAAGATTAACGAGACAATCAGAGATTTTGCTATTATATCTGTCAAAGAATTAAGCTTAACACCTGCTAGAATTTATCCATTTATACAAAAAGTAGAGGAAATTGTTTATGCAAAACCGTATCAAATTACGGACAAAGAGTTTTACAGTACGATTGATTTATTTTCTCCAATTTATTTTGAATTAACAGGTTATAATTTTGTATTAAAATTTTAAGAATGTTAGAAAAATCAGAAAATAGTATATTGAGAAATTTGTAGAAAAAATAATAAGGTCAAAGAAATTATAATAAAAACGATGTAAAAAAAGGAAGTAGGTAAAGAAAATGGCAAAAAAGAAAAAATCAAAAAAAGAACATGAAACTGAAATCGATATTAGCCAAAAAATAGAAAATGTAAAAGTACTAGTTAGCTCGAATAGGGCTAAAGAGGCAATAGCGTATATTTATCTTATTTACAACGATATAATAACGAAAAAGTTCAAGAAACCAAGGCTCGCTTACCAAACTATAAGGGAATACGCTATTACATGCGTTAATGAGTTAGGTCAAAAACCAGAGTCTATCTATCCATTCATCAAGAAAATCGAGGATATCATCTATGGAGGAATTGAACCAACAGGAAAGGAATTAAACTTTGCAGTTCAGTTATTCTCAAATTTATACAATGATATAACAGGAAAAGCGTTACCAACAGTAAGCTTTTAGTTAGATAACACTAATCTAATAACACTAAAAATCGAGCTTCAGTATTAAAAAAAATGTCAAATGTTGGAAAATCAAACGGAAAAAATGTCCCATTTTCAAAGGGTTTAATCATAGGATTTTTCACGGTTTTTCTCATAATTTATGGGATTTTTATAAGCAGTTTCATTGAGGATTACCCCAAGTATAATATAGGGGAATTTCTTCCAATGTTTATGAATTATATTCCTCTTGTTTGTTATATCGGAGCGATATTTTTAGGATTTGCCTTGGTAATTTTCATTCGAAATACTACTGTTCAAAAATCGAGAGAAATACAATCTCGTAAAAAATCAAAAACAGGTTCTGCCTATAGAGAGGCGCTCTTTTTAGTGATTTTTTTTGTCACATTTATACCTTTATTTGGCCCAATTTTTGATCAAGGAGTAAATGATCAGAATTTTTCCGTTTATAACGAGAAATGGAATGGTGCATCTGATTTTAAGACCGCAATTGAAGGTGATGGATATAACGTTATGACGATTCAATCCAGCTTGAGTGCTACGGAGCGATTAGATAAATCTATCTTACTAATCTTACTAGGTCCTAATTTGTTTTACAATCCAATATTTGAAATACCATATTTCATGGATTTTTTCGATAATACCACAAGAAATTCTTTATTTATATGCCATGACCATGGAAGCACGAGTACATTATTATGGGAGATTTTTATCGCAAGTGCTTTAGACCCTCACCTTCAAGGAACAATACCAGTTACTATTTTTGCTAATGGAATATTACGTGATAACGGTTCATATTATGTTGCTCCAGATTTTCCTGTGATTCAATCGTTTTCCGCTCATCCCACTACGGTGGGGATTAGTGATGTTATTTTATCTGAAGCATCTGCAGTAGTAGGTGGTCCCTTCCTATCGTTTTTCGGATGGGATTTAGTAGGATCAAGTACTGAATATGGGTATGTTGATAAAGATGGTGATCATATGTATAATTTTGATTACGATTTTGTTGATTTAAGCTTAATTGGCGGCGCGCTTCCTGGTTTTCCAAGTAAATGGCCTTTAGGTGGATATTCTCAAGGAGTTTTTATGGCTAAGGATGCTATTACTTCAAGGGTTTTTGTATCAGCTGATGCGAGTTTGTTTAATAACGAACTCATAGCGCAACCGGGTTATGATAATCTTCAATTCGGACTAAATATAGTAAATTGGTTAACATATGGTGAACCTAAAGAGGACTGGATTATTGTTTTCGATGAAGCTCACATTCGACCTGAATTTTCTCGGGATTTGACATCGGCAGGTATCTTTGGGTTTATTACACAGTATATTATTCATTTAAGTACTAATCCAATTACAGCTTGGATTTATCCTATTTTAGCAATTTATTCCTTGAAAAAATATTTACCTAAAAAAGACGAAAAATCGGCAAAAAAGAAAGCTGATAAACAAGATAAAAAAGAAGAAAGAGAAAAATTTAGAACTTCTTCATTTTTCGCAGAAAAAATTGAATGGTATCGAGAGAAAAGCAGATATGGTAAAGCATTAACTTTGCTTTATAGGAGATTAGAGAGAAAATTAAATGCTCTTTTACGAGGTCAAAAAATTACAACCAAAAATGTAATAGCTTTGGTAATATCTAAAGAACCAAAGACATCCAAAATTAAAATCAAAAGGATCTCTAAATTTATGGATACAATTATAGCTATTAAAGAGGGGAAAAGCAAAGTGAAAAATGAACAAGAATTTGAAAACCTTTACTTCGAGATGGAGTGGGTTGTAAACAATGTATAAGAATTAATCACAGTAATCAATTTTAATAAAAAAAAAAAAAGAAAAAATCAAATACAAAATAAAAAAAAAAATGAGAGAAGTGATAATAAATGGAATCCCATAATAAAGCAAAGTATTACGATAGGGAAGAATTAAATGTAGAACCAATTAGAGATATAGCACAAGAAGTACTATCAGAGGTTAGTCGAGTTATTGTAGGTTACGGCGATATCTTGCAGCAACTTTTCATAGCACTACTTGTTAATGGCCATGTCCTCCTTGAAGGAGTACCTGGTTTAGGGAAAACCGTTATGGCAAAGACATTCGCAAAAACGCTCGGTATATCCTTTAGAAGAGTTCAATTTACTCCTGATTTACTACCATCAGATATTACAGGAACAAAAATATTTGATCAAAACGAAGGAGCGTTTGTACTCCAAAAGGGCCCCTTATTTGCAAATATTGTATTAGCAGACGAAATCAATCGAAGTGCTCCCAAAACTCAAGCTGCGCTCCTTGAAGCTATGGCAGAAAGACAAATAACTATTGAAGGAGATACTCTTCCGCTTGATAAACCTTTTATGGTTGTTGCTACAGAGAACCCAGTCGAAATGGAGGGAACTTACCCCTTACCTGAAGCGCAACTTGATCGATTTGTCATGAAGCTCTGGTTAGAATATCCAGAAAAAGAAGAAGAAGTTGATATAATGAGAAGACAGATATCAGGCGATTCTCCATCAGTCGAGGCTATTACCAATGGGGAAGAAATACTCGCGGCTCAAAAATTAATGAACATGGTATACATTGATGATAGGATATTGAAATACATTAGAGATATTGTATTAAAAACTCGAAGTCATCCTCAGATCGGTCTTGGGTGTGGTCCACGAGCATCCCTTGTCTTAATGAAGTGTTCTAAAGCTAGAGCTGCTATTTTAGGGAGAGTATATGTTACACCTGATGATGTGAGAGCGTTAGTTGTTCCAGCGTTAAACCATCGAATACTACTAAAGCCAGAAGCCGAATTAGAGGGTTTAGATATAAAGACAATAATCAAAAACATTATCGAAGATATCCCAATCCCTATTTAAAGTTTTTTATTTGCATTAAAAATAGAGTTAAATTTAAAGGAAAAAAGATATAAATAATTTAGGCAAGGAGGAATAAGATGTTAGGAGGAAAGGGAAGAACTTTAGTATTATTTTCAGTTTTTTTTCTAACAGCAGGTTTTGCGTTTGAAAACTACTTCCTGATTTATTTCGCCATACTTTTAATATTTAGCACAGTTGTAAGTTTACCATTATTCTATTACCAGATGAATATCGAAGATTTAAGAGTTCATAGAGAACTTGAAAAAGAGAAAGTGTTCAGAGACGATTTCGTTCATGTTAAAGTAATCATTGAAAACACTGGGAAAAATGGTTTTGATTTTCTTGAAATTAGAGATTACTACAATCCTCAACTCTTTAGGTTAGTATTAGGAGAAAATTTTATTTCAACTAGAATTGGTCCAAAGAAAAAAATAAAGTTCAGCTATATTCTCGAGCCAAAAGTAAGAGGCGAGTATCCTTTGGGTCCTCTTTCTCTAATAGTCAAAGATAGGTTAGGATTTAACTCTGTAGAAAGAGTTGTTCCGGATAGTGTATCTGATATCTTAGTTTATCCCCCTTACGAGGATATTAAAAGAATTGAAATTTTAGGTTCTAAACGCTCTTTAAACTTAAATTACGGACAACAACGATCTAAACAAAAAGGACTTGGATCTGAATTCTATGGAATGAGAAAATATGTATTTGGAGATCAATTTAGATTGATTGACTGGAAAGCAAGTGCTCGGACTCAAAAATTAATTGTTAAAGAATTTGAAAGTGACAGAGATGTTACCGTTATGATCTTGGTAGACTCGTCTAATTCTATGGCAGGTGGTGCTATTGAAAACACAAAATTCGAGTATGCGATTAGAGCCTGCATGCTTTTAACTAAAGTCGCATTATCTCGCAAAGACAATGTGGGCGTTTTTACATTTTCAGATAGGGAAAATTTCAAATTTTTAAAACCTGGGAGTGGAGAAGATCATTTTTATCAGGTGTTAGATTTTGTTGCAAGAATAAAACCACAAGGTAAGTCGAGATTCGTTGAAGCGATGGGTGTTTTAAACAAGCGCTTTCAAAAACGTAGTTTACTTTTCATTATATCGGATTTAGAAGCAAATGTTAAAGAAATAGGACAAGCAATCAGAAAACTAGTACCTTTCAACCATACTATTATTTTAATCAATCCATTCAGTCCATGGTTTGAAATTCATGAAATTGATTTATCATCTACAGATAAGGCTCTTGCAGAAGCTATCAGCGAAGAAATGATGGAGCATATTATAGCATTAAAGCAAGAAGTAAGAAATTTAGGAGTAAACATCATAACAGTTGGACCTGATGATATGATGAACCAAGTTTTAGCGAAATATGTGGAAGCAAAGAAAAAGGGGAGTGCGTATTAAAAGATGACGAGATATTACCTTATGATTCTAAAGGTTATTAATGCACTTGTTTTCCTGTGGATTTTAGTTATTTTTCTATCAATTTTTCATTTTGACGAAGTAATCACAACTACTGATGGAGAACTTGTTTTATCTTCATTTCTGACTAGTTTAAGAAATATTTCGACATATGCTATATTTACAGTAGCATATGGTGTTGCGTTTGTTTGTGTTATGGTGGCCTCTATTCTTTTTTTGGCCGTTCAACCGTCCATACTAACTTTATTAGAGCAATTTTTTCGAGGATTGTTAAGTCTCTGGTTTACCTTTCCGAATGGTACTACACCAGAATTTAGTGAAATTCCAGATCTAATAGGTAAGGAATTCGCAGTATTCAGCGAAAATATCTATTTATTTGCATTTCAAATATTATTCATCATCGCTATCTATTACGCTATCAAAGCATTTCTGAGAACAGATCCAAAAAACGATATACGCGTTGTAGGAGCAATCGTTCTCATGTTGGTTATTCCGCTTATGGTTTTTGGGTTTAAAGATATGCTAGAATTATTCAGTATACCAATTCCATATTTTGATGATCTACCCTATCCTCTAGATCCATCATTAGAGGTGATTCCTATTGACAATATATTTCAATTTTTTGCAAGTCCTGTCATTCTTCTTGCAATTGCTTCTTATATATATTTAGAAATGGCTTTCCAAATAAATTATACATTCACTGTTACTAAACCATCCTTAGAAAGAAGTTATAGGTTAGAAGCTCAGTTAAGTGTGTTACAAAGTGAATCCTATTATATAACCGCAAATATTGACAAAATCAAAGAAGAAGCAAAAAAAAGGAAACAGGAATTAAAAATTGATGAAAAAGCAACTATAGGAAAATTTTTCGCTAAGACAGGAGAGACGTTTTCTTATGTTAAAGAAATGATTGAAAAAAGGAAATTAGAGGACGAAGAAAAGAAATTAATTACCGCTGCTTCTAAGACGAGAAGACTTGGAAGATACATACACCGACTTTTTCAAGAAGATAAAGAAGCACGCGATACTCTAACAGCCAAATCATCAGCACCTAAACCTAAAAGCCTAATAATTTCAACAGTTATCAATTTTATTTTCCGGGTTGGCTTACTGATAATCATTAGCTTTATTATTATCCATCCAAAATGGTTCATGGAAAATGTTTTTAATTTACCACCTGCTATCATAGAAAGTGTTGCAATGTTTTCTCCAGAAGTTATCATAATACTCTTAATTCCATTAATACTAATATTCCCTGTGATTTCAAAGATTATCTCTTCAATAAAACATAGAAATTTAATTATTCGGCTCCAACAAGAAGGTAGGATAAAAGAGATTCTAGCTTCAGTAGGGGATTATGTGAAGAAAGAAGAAATAAAAGAAGAAAAAGAGCTTGAAATTCAGGAAACTACAGCGTGAAACCTACAATATTATATTTCTAAATTAATTGTAAACTTTGCTAATTCTTTCTTTTTTTCTTTTGAGACCATTAAGGTATCAAAACAATAAGTGTTTATATCCATTTCCTTAATTATCGGCTTTAATGCACAATCTTTATTATCAATGATGAAATGGCTTATTATGTCTCTATAATAATGCGCCACTCCAACACAAGAAACTTCGAGTCCCAGATGTTTCATCATTTTATCTGCTGGACCTTTTACTGTTGCCCCTTCTATAATTGGACTTATAGCAATTACTTTTTGCTTGATGTTTTTTAATGTTTTCCTAATTCCCGGAATCATAAGTATAGTTCCAATGGAAACTACAGGATTCGAAGGACAAATTAGAACTCTCTCAGCATGCATTATGTAATCAAGTACACCCTGAACTGGTTTTGCTTTATCAATGCCTTGGAACTTAATATCTAATATTCTTGGTCTACAATTGTATCTAATGAAGAATTCTTCAAAATGCATTTCTTCTGAATCGGTTGTAATTATTGTTTGAACACTCTCATTAGTCATTGGTATGAGATGAGATGTTATCCCCATTTTTTCAGCTATTTTCATAGTGATTTCTGCTTTACTAAATCCCTTCTTAAAAAGATCAGTTCTATATATGTGTGTTGCTAAGTCTTTGTCTCCTAAATTAAACCACTTAAAATCGTAAAATTGTTTTAAAGATTTTAAACAATTAAAAGATTCGTCTTGAAAACCCCATCCTTTTTCTTTATCTACAATTCCCGCCAAAGTGTAAGTTATTATATCAATATCAGGGCAGATTTGTAAACCGTATAATTCTATATCGTCACCAGTATTTATTATGATCTTTAATAAAGCGGGATCAATTACATTCGCCAATCCTTCTATAAATTTAGCCGCTCCTACTCCACCTGCAAGTACTAAATAGTAAAAATCATCCATATTTTAACGCTCATTCTTCTTTACTTATTTTAAAGATAATATCTTTCAATTCTTTACGATATGGTTTTTGAGTTGTTTTAGTTGAATAACCTACTGTAAAAAATGCCATAGGTACGAAAGAACTTGGTAGTTTTAGTACTTCCTTGATAATTTCTTTTGCAAATAAAGGTGCGCAATACCAGCACGCTGATAATCCTTTATTTTCAAATGCAAGAAGTAAATAGGTTGCTGAGGCGCTTACACTCTGGACACCCATAATATACTCATTTAATTCTCGTTTATTATCTGAATAGGTCTCTAAATCGTGTGCATCCATACATAGGAGTATTAAATAAGGTGAATTGAGAAATTGATTTCCTGTTTTATTTATTTTCTTAAAAATATAATTATCTGATTTGCCTTCTGATATCAAGTCTTCTTTCAATTTAGAATTCATCTTCTTAATCAAAGTTTCACGAATCTTTCCCTTTTCAATTATAGTATATCTCCAGAATTGGCCATTGTGAGCACTTGGAGACCATCGAGCTATATCTATACAGTCTTCTATCAGTTTAATACTAATTTCTTTATCATTAAACTCTGATTTATAACTTCTCCGAGATTTAAGAATAGTTTCAAAATTACCATTTATGCATTTCTCTCTAAATAAATCTATCTCGCTTTTTCTTAAAATTTGGTTTATAGAAGCTTTTTCCATTATTGAATATTTATATCCCCTGATTATAACAACTGGTAGACCTTCGTCCGCTTCTCCCATAACCAATTGAGCAGCAGAAGCCAAACTGTCAATCTGCCCGATGATTGTACTCTGTAATTCTTTCCCATATAAATCCTTACTACCTCGCTTGTCCAATATTGGAGATATTCCAGAAACACCTAGGGCTACTCCTACTGCCCCCAATCTAAACGATCTTCCAAACGAGTCTGAAATTAATACAGCAATTTTTTTTTTTGTTAATTTTTGAAGAGAAAACCGGATTTTTTCGGCTTCGTTATCTGAATCTAAAGGGAGCAGAGAAATTACATCCCCTTTTCCGACATTAGATTTATCAATACCTGCATTTGCACATATAAAACCGTGGTTCGTTTCAACAATCATTACATGCTCTGCTTTCAAAACGTGTCTGGATTCATCTAATATTGCTTGAATTAGTTCAGGACTTTTATCAGGTAAATTATTTTTTCTTATCAATGGAGCCATTATATCGTGCAGATCGATAGCCTCTTGACTTGGGATGATATCTTCTATATTTCTTAGTCTTCCCAGACTTTTCGATATTATAGTTTGGGCAATAATCACAATGTCTCCATCTTCTAACGAGATACTGTTTTTTGTTAAAGCATTAAAAATTATTAATGGAATATTGTCTCCGGGTTTTATTAGGGGGATATTTTCTAGTCCGATAATTTCTATATTTCCTCTCATAATCTTAAATCTCCTTGTTTAAAAATTAAATCTTATAATTCTTTAAATCTGAATCCTTGCTTTCTGCGTATTTTTCAAATTTATCTGGAATCGCACAACAAGCTGAGAAGAAATTGAAGACAACTTCAGGATCATTATTTTTTACCCATTTTAATGTATTTTTTGAAGGTATTTCAATTCTATTTATCCCAGCTCTAATTGCATATTTTTCTATCTCTAATTTCACTTCCCCTCTTGGCCTCATACACCCTAAGGAAATTTCTGCGTCTGGGTAGACAAATCTAGTAATCGCAATAATTTTTGCGATATCACTCGGTTGAGGTCTAAGAAAATTATTTCCAGAATTATTTGGAGGGATTAAAGCAATCAATACTATTAAAGAGGGATCTAGTCCCGATTCTTTCAAAAACTTAATTGTTTCCAATTCTTTGTGAATCTTTCCATAAAATAACCCTATGCAAATATGAGGAACGATATTTATTCCATATTTTTGCATGAAACGGATTGCTTTTTTATAATCGTCAATATCTTTGTTTAAATGGTAAATATTGTTTATTACGTCTTTATCCATTGTAACATCAAAAGAAACGATATCAACACCTGCAAGTGCTAATTGTCTAGCAGTTTCTTCACTAAGCAACCCAGTATGAGCGTTGATTATTAAATTAGTTCTCTTCTTGATTTCTTTAATGGTATCTAGAAAGTTTAATAAAGGAACTGAACCATCGGGAAGACATCCTCCCGAAAGTAAAACACCGATTCCACCATTACTATATAATTCTAGCAAATAGGATTTTAATTCGGAATTAGTTAGGATTGGTTTCATACCATCTAGATATTTTTTATTACAATGTTCGCAGTGTAATGAACATTCACTTCCAGTAATACTGATGGCTGGAAACCGTTTATTGGGGATATAAATTTTTAATAGATTTCCACTTTTTTTCTTCTTTAATTTATAAGCAAGATTTAAAATCGGCTCTAATTCTCTATCGTCAAGTTTTAACAATTTTTCATAATCTGACCATGTTTGATTACCTAATTCAAATCTCTTAACTAGATCCTTAATCTCAGTCATATTTTTCCAGCCATTTCTTATTAGAATATTTTTTGGACACAAGTTTATCTGCTAAATTTAATTCATAATCCGTGAAATTTCCATCTATTAATTTAATTCCTAATGTCGCCTCGAAACCAGCTTTAAGATAGAATAAGAATTCCGTTTCATCATATTGGTCTAATCGTTCTTTGATGCCGATGCACTTCGCAAATACAGATTTCACCATTTTAGTTTTCCCTATATTATAAGGTGCTTTTAAAACGGAATACATAAGGTTAGGATCAAGTTCCAATAAAATTGTTCCGTGTTGAAGGAGATACCCCTTCTTTCTTATCTGTGCATTTCCTGAAAATTTCTTTCCATCTAAAAAAATAGCAGGGCAATGAATAACTCCTTTTTGAGGCTGCAAGCCATATTGTGATAAACCATTAACAATACCCGCCTCGATAATCTCAAATTGCTCAATCACATTCTTAGCATTAAGGTTTTCTAGAAATTTCAAAGGACATACAATAGAGTATGTAATTTCACGAGTGCTATCATGGAATACAGCACCCCCTCCAGTTATTCTCCTTACAACATTGAAACCTTTTTCTCTAACTACATTCAAGTCTACTTCGTTAGAAATACTTTGATTTCTTCCAATAGATACAGTTGATGGCTCCCATTTGAAAAACCTTAGAGTGTTAGGAATTTTTTTTTCAATAGCTGCATTTAGTATCGCTTCATCTAAAGCCATATTCCAATATCCATTTCTAGTTTCTAAGGGAAGAAATCTCCATTCTCTCAAGCTATTTACCACTATTTATTATGAACAACATTAATTAAACTTTTAAAAATATCTTCCATCTCATGTGTTAATAATGTTCTAGGATAATTATAAATGGGACCCGAAGGTCTTGATGTATAGTAAGGACGGTTACAACCTGGACAACCCGAAGTTAAAAACGCATCCGTATTACAAATATTATCCCATAACTCCTTCTCATTTAAATTAAATTTTACAATTGCGCCAAAATTATTGAAAGTAAAGTCCTTAAGAGTTCTATTATCGTTCACTAGAAGATATCTTCCTAATTGTATTTTTCTAAAATTTAGTAAATCTGGTTGGCTTAAATTTTCAAGTAATGTCCCTTTTATGGGCATAAATGCAAAAAGGCTTACTCTTATTCTTAAATCGTGAAGTTTTTTAATCATTTTCAAGATTGCAAATGCTGTCTCTCCCAATCCCACGATTAAATGCGTTGTAACATTTCCCTCTCCAAAAATTGTAAGCGCTTCTTTGAGTTTTTGAATGTGGTTATTCCAATTATAAGGTCCTTTTACTACTTTTCCTTTTATGCGTTCAAAAATTTCAGGCGTAGCACCATCAAGAGCTATACCTACCCGATCCACACCGAGAAGTTTTAATCTTTCTAAATTTTCTTTCCCCATAGGCGGTATTGCAATAGATATAGGAATATTGCATTTTTTTCTAATCTGGGAAACAATTTCTATAAGATCTTGAAAATTTTGTAAATAATTTAAGGTTTGAATACAAATTCTTTTAAATCTTTTTGTATGTGGCATGTAATTCAATTTCGTCAAAAAATCTTTAAAACTAAAAACTGGCCAACTAACACGCGATAATAATTCAATGGAACTTCTTGATTCTCTAGCTTGTGGGCAAAAACCACAATTTGCACTGCAATGACCTGCTGTATAGGTCATTATATAGCATGTTGTAGGTACATCTTTAAATTTTTTAGTCTCATATAATCCAAGTAGTGAAGCACTACCTATTGAAACCCTAATCTTTTCAACTGTCACTGGTCATACAAATATTACAGTTACTATAATCTTTTTGATTAAGAATATACCTCATTTCAAAAAAAATTTATTGTATAAATTATTTCAGTTTATATTTTTAACAAGCAAGTTATAAAAGATAATATGATATAAAATGACTTTAAACGAATTCAGCTTTCAAAAAATCGAGAAAAAATGGCAAAAAAAATGGGAAGAAAAGAAAATCTTCGAAGTTAAAGAAGATATGAGTAAAAATGCAAAAGAAAAATACTACATTTTGGAGATGTATCCTTACCCCAGCTCCGAATTACATATGGGACATTTGCGTAATTATTCAATAGGGGACTCATTTGCAAGATATAAGAGAATGAAGGGCTTTAATGTTTTGTATCCAATGGGATACGATAGTTATGGATTGCCTGCTGAAAATGCGGCTATTGATCATGGGGTAGATCCTGAAGAATGGACCGATTTGAATATTGAATCAATTCAAAACCAACAAAAACGTATAGGACTTTCGTATGATTGGACTCGAATGGTATATAGTCACGATCCTAATTACTACAAATGGGATCAATGGTTCTTTTTAAAGATGTACGAGAAAGGCTTAGCATATCGACAAGAGAGTTACGTTAACTGGTGCCCAGATTGTCTTACTGTATTAGCTAACGAGCAAGTACAAGGTGGTAAGTGCTGGCGATGTAGTTCTGATGTAGAACAACAATTTTTAACCCAATGGTTCTTAAAGATCCGCAAATATGCTGAGGAACTTCTTAATGGTTTAGACACGGTAGACTGGCCAGAAAAAGTAAAAATGATGCAAAGAAATTGGATTTCGAGATCTGAAGGGAGCATTATTCGATTTCCCATTGTTGGGGAAGATCGCACAATCGATATTTTCACTACTCGGGCTGATACATTATATGGCGTCACTTTTATGGTTTTCGCACCAGAACATCCTTGGATAAAAGAATGGGTAATGGATACAGAATATAAGGATGTTTTTGATAATTTTTACCTTGAAGTAATGAAACAAGACAAATTTGAAAGAACTAATCTTGACATCGAGAAAAAAGGAATTTTCATTGGTAAACTTGCTATTAATCCCATAACTAAGGAACAAATACCCATATATGTAGGCAATTTTGTCATTTACGAATATGGTGCGGGAGCAGTAATGGCAGTTCCTGGACATGATCAGCGAGATTTTGAATTTGCTAAAGAATATGATATTCCAATAAAAATTGTTATTCAACCATTTGACTATGAATTAAATGTGAATAAGATGACAAGAGCTTACGAAGGGGATGGAATTTTAGTTAATTCTGATGAATTTAACGGTATGGATAATCGATCCACTATAAAATCAATTTCTAAAAAGTTAGAATCCATTAATATGGGAGAAGAAACTGTCAATTATAAGTTAAGAGATTGGTTGATTTCTCGACAACGGTATTGGGGTTGTCCCATACCAGTGATTTATTGCGATAATTGTGGAACACTTCCTGTACCATTTAAAGATCTACCAGTAGTACTTCCAAAAGATGTGCAGTTCACGGGAAAAGGAAATCCTCTTAATACTAGTAAGAATTTTATTAATGTGCCTTGTCCAAAATGCGGGAAACAAGCAAAAAGAGAAACTGATACGATGGATACCTTTGTTGACAGTTCCTGGTATTTCTTTAGATTTTGTGATCCATATGAAAAAGAGTTGCCCTATAAAAAAGAAATAGCAGATTATTGGATGAATGTCGATCAATACATTGGTGGGATAGAACATGCGATAATGCACCTACTCTACGCTCGTTTTTTCACTAAAGTAGCTCGTGATATTGGTCTTCAATCATATAGTGAGCCGTTTCAACGATTACTTACTCAAGGAATGATAAATAAAGCTCATCCTTTCTGTTCTGAATGTGAAACCTTCGCAATGAAAGCAGAAATGCACGATAAAAGTTGTAAACGGTGTGGAACTGAATTCATTTTAAAAAGTGTAAAAATGAGCAAGAGCCTTGGTAACACAGTTGATCCCATCGGCATTATGAATAAATATGGAGCGGATGCCGCGAGGTTTTTTATTTTATTTGGAGCGAGTCCTAAATCAGGATTAGAATGGTCTGATGAAGGTGTAGATTTTGCTTTCAAATATGTAAAAAACACATTTACATTATTAACAGAACCCCCAGAAACCGTCAGAAATGAAAAAATAATTAGAGATACGCTTATTGAATATTACCTTAATAAAACAATAAAAATCGTAAGCGAGTCGTTAAGTATATTGTCAATTAGAGATGCCATTAACGAAATCATCCAATTTACTTCCGAACTAAATAGGTATAAGTCTGAGGGAGTTTATAAGGAAGTTTTTGACAAATGTAAAGAGAATTTAGCATTATTACTTCATCCGTTTATACCTCATATGACTGAGGAAGTATGGGAGCAAATGGGAAAAAAGGGCTTTTTAAGTTTAGCCCTTTGGCCTAAATACGATAAAAATATCCTTTCTGTTGAAAATGATTACAAATGGAATTTAATGAATAATACTATTGACTCAATTAATCATATAATTCAAATTATTAAGAAAGAAAAACTGAATGAGATGATGATTATTATTGCAGCTGAATGGAAATTCGATTTAATGCTGAAACTTCTCTCATTAGCAGAAAAATCAAAGGATCAAAGAGAAATAATTGGAAAATTAATGGAAAATAAAGAATTTAAACCAAAGGGGAATTTTGTTTCTCAAACAGTCATTAAAGTATTGAAGAATCTTGGGAAATATGTTAAATCACCAATAAATGCCATAGATGAATTTAATTTCTTTTTTGAGATTAAAAATATTTATGAAAAGAAATATAAATGTAAAGTAAGTATCATCCCCGAAAATGAATCGCAAGAAAACAAAGCGGCTCAAGGGTTACCTGGGAAACCTACGATAATAATAAAATAAGAAATTTAACTCTGTTTTTTCTCTTTTATATTCTCGGAAGTTTTATTAGTTTTTTTAAATGAAACTATGTTATTAACTCAATTAATTTAAATATATATTACCAAATCTATAATTATGATTTAATTATATTTCAATCTTCAAATTTTTCTTAGATTAATAATTAATATGACATTTTATGAGTTATCTGTTATTACCAATACAGGCTTTCCATATTATAATTTAATTTTAAATACTCCTCCAAGTGGAGTGAATTTAACTTTAAGATTTTTTGACTTCACGCAACAGAATTTAGAACCATTGACGAAATTAGATCCCGTTAGCTCATTTGAACTCAATGCAGGATTAGTTTCCGCACTATTTGAGTTTGCTAGAAATATTGATAAAAAAATTGAAATGTTAGAATTTAAATCAAGAAAAAAAAAACCTGATAGTTCCGATGACAATCAATATAAAGGGGATGTACTAATCACGACTCAAACTGAGCCATATCTCCTTCAAAAGTCTGTTAATGCAAAAATCAAAAATATTTATAATTTAGTTATCGCAGATAAAATTCCTCTTGATGCAGCTCTAGAATTGCTACAAAATGAAGAGGATAAAATTATCGAAATCCTAACTGATAAAGAAGCTAGAAGCCGCGTCGAAGCGCAAAAAGAAGCGATTACTAGTTTAGCAGGTGATTTTTTAAAAGAAATGAGTAGTTATGGGCTTAGAGGTATATGTATAACATCGTTTGATCTTTCACCAATCATGAGTTTCGGGATATTATATTCATTGGCAGATATAGACTCTATTTTAAGAAACATTAACGTATTTCCGAATATTTCAACGCTTGAATGGATTTACCGACAATCTTATTTTTCAAATGAACAGTTATGGGTCTATATAATAAAATCAGGAGTTGGTCCAACTATTAATGACCTGTTTGAGCCTTATTTTTATTTACTTTTTGCAGATCCACAATCATATTTAGGTGAATTTCCAGGAAAACTTGCATCTAGGTTTGATCAAATTTTAGGATAAACTAAGTAAAAGCGTGTTAGATATTAAAAAGGAGAATTATTTGCAGCTTCAATTATTTCACTAAATGACTCAGCTTGGAGGGAAGCGCCCCCAACTAAACCTCCATCAATGTTTTCCTTTTTGAAAATATCTTTTGCATTACTAGGTTTTATAGAACCTCCATATTGGATTCTGACGGCATTTGCAGTTTTACTATCATAAACATTTGTAATCAAATCGCGTATAAAAATATGAATTTCTTCAGCTTGTTCCGGAGTAGCAGTCCTTCCCGTCCCTATCGCCCAAATTGGCTCATAAGCTATAACTGTTTTTCGTATTTCTTCACCACTCAAATCTTTAAAAGAAAGTCTAAATTGTTTCTCTATATATTCTTTTGTTTTATGTGTTTCTCTCTCCTTCAAGTGTTCTCCAATACATACAATAGGTTTCAGGTTAAAATTCAAAGCCTTTTTCAGTTTTTTATTTACAATTTCATCGGTTTCCTTTAGAATATCTCTTCTTTCACTATGACCCAAAATAACATAGCTACATCCTAATTCTTTTAAGAAAACAGGAGAGATTTCGCCAGTAAAGGCACCTTTTTCCTCGAAATACATATTTTGTGCTCCTATCATTATGTTCGTATTTTTAGTTAATTCAATCATAGGAAATAAAACAGTATATGGTGGAGTAATTACAATATCGACATTGTCTATGTTTTTCACTAGTGGAATCAACTTTTTCAGCATTTCTGCAGCCTCGAAAGGTATACCTTTATTCATCTTCCAATTCCCACCGATTATTGGTCTTCTCATCAAAAATTCACATATTAATATTTTTATATACTATAGATTAAGCTCATCTACTATTTCAATTTAAGCTTTATTAACTTAAGGGGATGTTAATTCCCTGATAATTTTTTTAAAAAAGAGTAATGAAGAAGATTATTCTTCTTTTTTAATTTTATCCTCTAACTTTGTAGCTCCTAATAGTTTTTTTACTTCTTCTACATCTGGAGGAATTACTTTTGGCAATCCGAGTTGATCTCTTCTTCTTTCTATAGCAGGTTGCATTGGAATGGCTTTACCGTTTTCTAAAATAGTGGAAGCTTGTGTTGTATAGTAGTCTGGTGCTTCACCTTTTTCAACGCTAATATTTTTCAAAATGGTAAAAATTTCTGTGAGCTCCACTTTTTGAGGACATACCTCATCGCAAGTATCACATACTGTGCATCCCCATATATTAAAAGCATTTTCTTTACCAAAAATTTTCTCTTTTAACCCAAGAAGCGCATCTAAAATAAGCCTTCTAGGATTATATCGACCATTTGTTATTTGTGCTACAGGACACGCTCCACTGCAAGTAGCACATTGATAGCAATAAGCTAGCGTATTACCAATGTCGGATTGGATAATTTGATTTCGAAATTCAAAATCTATTGTTGCCATAATTGTTGATTTAGTTTTATTATTACTTACTATCATAAATCTATCTTTAATTTTTAATTATTTCTTTTTAATAACATTCAAAAAATATAAGGTGGTTAAATCCTATTTAAAAAAAATAGATTTTTAACCATTTTATGAACAAAAAAAATAAAATATATGTTATAGGGGTTTACTTTGGATGCTGTAATTGTAGTTTAAACAATACTAACTTAATTCATTTTTCCAACAATTTCTCTAATAGTATTTTCATTTGCCGCTCCAATCATTATCCCGTTCCTAACAAGCGGTTGACCTTGAATTTCAATAATCCCATCAAATAGATCTCCATTTTTGAAGAAAAGAAGAGTCGGAATAGCGGTTATACCAAATTTATTACCGAGGGGTCTATTTTCGTCAAGATCAATTTTAATTAACTCAAATAGGCCTTCATTATTAAGTTTCTCCAAAATTGGAGACAAGAATTTACATGGACCGCACCATTGAGTGAAAACATCTATAATCACATTTCCTTCCTTCATATTATCAGCAATTTCGATCCCATAATCTTTTAGTTCTTCGATTCTTGTCATGATAAATCAGTTTGATAATCTCAATATTTTTAAAAGTAGATTGTAAGTGTGTATGTTTAATATTAGTCAGAATAAATATTTAATTGCTTTTATTAGTATCAATTATAAAGCATTAATATACATCTTAGAAAAGGCGTGTATTTTTTTCACAGCTAAAAGAATTGGAAAAATATCAATTCTACTATATTTAAAATTAGTAATCGCGGAAATTTTAGTAATTATGAAGTAAATGAATGTTTATTTTTAATTGCTTTCAATTCAGCAATTAACCAACATAATTCTTCGTATGTAGAAGAAGACTTAAAGATTTCTAGAGTTTTTTTTTCTATATCCTTCTTTAACATGCTTTTTGAATCTTTTAATAAATTAAGCTGCAATTGGGCTAATATACTACACAACTCTTTATACGATTTGTTTTCTTGAGAAAGCTTATGCGCTGCAATTGTGATTTCTGCCTCTAAATCTGGATTTATTCCAGCATCAATAAGCTCTACAGTTTCTTCATATTGTATTTCTAATTCTGGTCTTCTATCTAAATCCTGCTTAGGGTTTATACCTTTCTGTAATAAATCTTTTATATCTAAAAATGAACCAAATTCTTTATTTTGGTTTACGATTTGAATACTAACGGGTATTTCCTTTTTATTGTTCAATAAATTTGCTTTATTTACCGACAATTCTTTTCTTTTCTTAGATATACTTGATCCTAACCATATATACAATGATTTTGTATCATCTATTAAATACACTTCATCTTCATTAAAATCTGCTTTCCTTATTTTTTTAAGACCTCCTCTTATACCAACATTGTATACTATCATAAAAATCTCTTCTCGGATTAATAAAACAACTAAGAATTAAATTCTTTTTAATTGTACTTTACAAATAAAAAAAAAATAATCTTATATTTTTAAGGATTTTTCAGTTAAAATTTCTACTCTTATGTTAGAGTCTTTTTTTGCCATAATTTCTTTGAAGATATTTAAATCTTTTTCCCAATTATGCATTGGTACTACTATTTCAGGTTGAATATCCACAGCAGCATTAGATGCTTCTTCAAAATCCATAGTATATGTCCCTCCGCAAGGTAATAATGCTACAGTAATATTTCGGGTCTTTAAATCTTTCATTTCAGGGATTCTTTCAGTATCACCTGCATGATAAACAATTTTACCAGCTGATTCTATTATCGTTCCCGTCCAATTATTGCTTTTTGGATGCGTTATTTTCTCGATTGTATAGGCAGGAAACAATTCGATTGACAAATCTTTATACGCAAATTCTTCACCGATTTCCAAGCCTTGACCACCAAATTTCTTTAAACTGTTTGCAATGCTAATAGGACCTAATAAAACTGTATCGTCTTGCCAAATTTTTTTAATATCTGATTTCGAAAAATGATCACCATGTGTGTGTGAAGACACTATGATATCCGCTTTTTCTTCTCCATCTTTAATATTATAAGGATCTAGATATATAACCCTTCCACTAAACATCTTGATTTTAAAGCATGCGTGACCCAACCATATGATTTCCATTTGAGTGTCTATATTAGTCACCTCAATATTTTATCATGAAATTTTATTTATTATGTCTATAAATGATTTACTAAATTATAATTCTTGCTTGAAAAACATACTAATCATATATGATTCTAATTGAAAATATTAATATTGATGTTTATTTTTCATTTATTATTCAACTAGATTTCCCTAGAGTGCGTGAAGAATGAATTTAACAAGAGATGATCTGATACAGTCAGATGCTACAATGAATCAAATGCGTAATATGGTTTATCATTTAGAGAGATTTATGAAACTCAATGAAGTGTCCGAAATAAGAGAGAATTTTAGGAGAATGGGGCGAAATATTGCCCGAACTTATATAAAATATTGGAAACCAATTGATATTGTAAATAAAGCTAATTTAAATGATGTAATAACCACAATCTATAAAAAAATCTTAAATAGCTCGGTTTCAGTGGATTTTGATGAAACAAATAAGATCGTCACGGTTAAAGATAATGATTGCTCTTTATGTAAGTATCATTTTAACGATATCGATGTTGCAGGATGTGAAATTATTGCAGCAATGCTATCAGAAATAATAACTTGCATTAATAAAGAAAAATCTTCATTAATACTAGAACCACTTGATATTATTGAATCTCGAACATTTGGACACAAATCTTGTATTCAAAGCTTTAAATACAGAGAGGGACGTGTTTAATAATGGGAGCAGTGCAATGGTTATTAAAAAAGATCACTAAAGTATTCGGTAGAAACACTACTTCTTTATATTATGTTCTTCTTTATCGTGAAATATTAAAAGAGATAAATGATATCACGAAAGATGAAGAGGATAGTATTATTTTACTTAGAGAGATCGGGAAGAAAGCTGCCACAGAATCATGCGAGCGTCACACAGCTGTTTTTAAATGGATGCCTGGGAGCCCAAGAAAAGTAATTGAATATTTTGAACTTTTATGGGTTGTTGTTTTTGGAAAGGAATTAGAAGAGGGGGACTTAACATACGAGGAACTTCCTAAAGAAGGCTCGAAATATAACGATTATATTGTTAAGATAAAAAGTTGTCCACTTTGTGCAGGGTATGGGGCAGATGATGAAGATACTTTCAAATTTCAAAAAGTAAACAGTAAAAATAGTGAAGGTCTTGCGTGCGGTTTAACGGGAATGTTAGAAAGTGTTGCTAATTTCATACTTAAAATAAAAAAAAGCGATTATAGAATTAATATAGTAGAGCAGAATTGTTTAGCGAAAGGTGATGAACATCTTCAATTTATTTGTAAAATTTATGATTCTTTAGAATGGAAAGAGCTAAATTCCGTTCGAATTCAAGATAAAATTAAATCTGGAGTTAAATTTGAAGAATCTATAGCAGAGGATGTTGTTCAAGAAACTAAGTTAGATATAATTGATAAACTTCAAGAAATTTTATCTCTTGATAAAATTGAGGAATTACTTGATGAACCGTTAGAGGGCATTAAAAGTAAAGTTGCTGAGATCATTGAAGATAAATTAAATCTTAAACCCCAACATTTCTTCGATTATTTTAAAAATTACGAGGACGATCTATTAAGAATCATTGGTTACCTCGCAGTTCACTTACTTAATGAATATGGCGGGCTAGTCGAAAAAATTTTGAAAAATAGCACATTTGCTAAAATGGCGGGGTACCTTTTTAAACAGTTAAGAGAGTTTGTGTTATTATTCATCCCTATTGACGTAATCAACGATTATCATCAATTATTAATAAGTTTTCTTGATGGATTAGCTCCAGAAGAGATGGTCGAGAATGTAAGACAATTCTCGGGTAAGGATGATATTAATTTTCTCTTTGAAGGAGCCCAAATGGCACTTGAAAATTTAGGAATTGACTTTTCAGAGTTAAAAGATAATGTTTGGGAAGAAATAAGAAAGGAAAGAGAAAACGGTTTACTTTCTTCGGATCAGTCAATGATGGAAAAAACTGAAGAAAACATCCCAAAAATTATAAAGATTATGCAAGAAATTTTAA